>ODAJ012173460.1_pt1 | contig 13035 bp, 11 predicted proteins | sample 1539241 | NCBI WGS metagenome assembly ODAJ01 (sample SAMN02144231, study PRJEB22623) | gut metagenome | biome: sheep rumen | host: Ovis aries | place: New Zealand | reverse complement strand
ACGGTGTCCAGCACGATCGCATACGGCTTGTCGCCGCCCTTGCGGGTGCGCTCGAGCGCCTCGGCAATCGCCTCCACGTCGCTGCCGTCCACCTTAACGGTGTCGAAGCCAAACGCCTGCATCTTCGCCACGAAATCGCCCTGCGGCAGCACCTCGTCGGTGTAGCCGTCCAGCTGACGCTTGTTCCAGTCGATCAGAACGACCAGATTGCCGAGCTTCTTCGCGCTGGCGAACATGTAGGACTCCCAGCACTGGCCTTCGTCCGATTCGCCGTCGCCGACGATCAAAAACGTGCGGCAGTTGCGGCCCTTCAGCTTGTCGCCGAGCGCCAGTCCCGCGGCCTGCGAGGTGCCCTGGCCCAGAGAACCGGTCGTCACGTCGACGCCGGGCGTCTTGTTGCGGTCGCAATGGCTCGGGAGCCGCGTGCCGCCGCGGTTCATCGTCAGCAGCTCTTCATAGGGGAAGAAGCCCTTGACTGCCAGCGTGCCGTATACGGCGGGGCCGGCATGACCCTTGGAGACGACGAGCTTGTCGCGCTCCGGCCACTTGGGGTTCTTGGGGTCATAGCGCATTTCACGCCCGTAGAGCACCGCGAGCACGTCGCCGATGCTCATCGCGCCGCCGATATGGCCGGAGCCGATGCCGTGGATCGCATCGAGCGCCGCCATGCGGATACGGACCGCCAGCGCCTGCAATGCTTTCTTTTCCTGTAATTCCATACTGTGTTTCCCTCTCTCCTTTATTTCAGCGGCAATGTAGAGCCGTGCCGCAAGGCTTTCACAACGGGCAGCTCCTCCCCGCTCAGGAAGCGGATCAACGCGCCGCCGCCCGTGCAGATGTAACCGATCTTATCGGTGAGCTTGTATTTCTCGGTCGCGGTGATGCTGTCGCCGCCGCCGAGCACCGTGAAGCCCTCGGTATCGGCCAGCGCCTGCCACAGCGCCTTGGTGCCGTATTCGCTCGGCGCCTGCTCGAACACGCCCATCGGGCCGTTGACGAACACGGTCTTGGCCGCAAGGATGCGCGCGCGGTAGTCCGCCGCCGTCTCATGGCCGATGTCGATTGCGCCGATCTCGGCGGGAATTTCGCCGACCTTCGCTTCATGCCGCTCGCCGTCCGTCACCCACGCAAGGTCCGTCGGCAGAACGATCTTGTCGCCGTAGGTCTTATACAGCTCGCGCGCAACCTCGTAGTATTCGGTATAGTTCGATTTTTCGATAAACGCCGCGCTGCCCGCGCCGATGTCGTTGCCGAGCGCGATGAGGAAGATGTTCGCCACAAGGCCGCCGGTTAAGATCTCGTCGGCCACGCCGCGCTCCAAAACGGTCTTCATCATCTGGAACGCGTCGGAAATCTTCGCGCCGCCCAGCGAGAACACGCAGGGACGTTCGGGCTGCTCCATGACGGAGGACACGGTGCAGTATTCTTTTTCAAACAGGCGACCCATCGCGGAAGGCAGGACCTGCTCGAACCCGCAAAGGCTCGGCTGATCGCGGTGCGCCGCCGCAAACGCGTCGCATACGTACAGGTCGGCAAGCGGCGCCAGCTTTTCGACCAGCTGCGTCTTGGCCTGCTGCTCGTGCGTTAAGCGGAGCTTCATTTCAAAGAGCGTCTGCTCCTCGCTCATGAAGCGTACGTTATCCAAAAGCAAAATTTCGCCGTCTTGTAAACTGCGAATCGCTTCCCTCGCCGCCGGGCCGCAGACGTCGTCGATCCAACGGACTTCCCTATGGAGAAGTTCGGACAAGACCTTGGCATGGGGCTTGGTCGTATAAAAGTTTTTGTACTCAATATCGCTGCCCTGATGCGCCATGAGAACGACCTTGGCGCCCTTGTCGGACAGCTCACGAATTGTCGGCACGCAGGCCGTGATGCGGTTGACGCTTTTCAGCGTCCCCGCATCACGATCCACGGGTTGATTGATGTCTACACGGCACAGAACCGTTTTCCCGCGCACCGAAAGTTCGTCCAGCGTTCTGATTCCGAATCGCATGTGACAACCTCTCTTTTAACGCGTCTTATTTTTTGAATCTGCCGATGTGCAGATACTCGTTCGTCTTGGCGGTGCCTTCCTCGCGCGTGAGCTGCATCTTCATCGAAGCGCGGATCGCGTCGATGGTCTCGGGGATCGTGACGCTCTCCTGCGGGATGTTGATGGCATACATGATGTCGTTGCCGCTCTCGACGATGCTGTCCTCCCAAAGGCCGATCTCATACATATCGCCGCGGCGGTTGCCGAGATCGCGCGCATACTTGAACAGGCTCGCATTGCCCTTGAAGCCCTCGTCGATGGTGACGGTGCGGATACGCGGATGCGCGCGGAACGCTTCGAGCGCCATCTCGCGGGTGATCTTCTTGCCATCCTTCGCGGTGGCGAGCACGGTGATGATGTGGCCGTGCGTGACCGGCGTGTGGACGAGGATACCCGTCGCTTGGATGTGCGGCATGATCGTCATGAGGTCAAGCGCCTGATGCGACGGCGCCTTGTCGATCTGCAGCGCGTTGGTGAGGCCGCGATGATAGTCGCCGGGATCCGCAACGCGGCGGATGATCGTGATGGCGACCTTTTCGAGCGGGATCACACGGTCGAGGCAGTCTACCGTGCGGATGAGGCCGGTGGTGTTGCAGCTTGTCAGCTTCAGGTATTCCTGACCGACGCCCTTTTCATAGTTGGCATAGCCGTGGAAGAACACGTCCGCGACGGAGTTCTTTTCGCCGCCCTGGAAGATGGCCTTGACGCCGATCTTCTTATACAGCTCCTTGTTCTTTGCGCCGACGCCGCCGGGGGAGGAGTCGAGCATGATATCGACCTTGCGGCAAAGCTCCTCGAAGCTGCCCGCGACGGGGATATCATACTTGTCGAACGCTTCCCGATCCGCGCCGTCCACAAGGTACAGATCGTACTTCACGCCGTTCACGCCGATCATATCGTTCTCGCGCAGCGCGCGGATCGACAGGGTGGGCGCAAGGTCCGCGATGCCGACAAGCTCCATGTCGCCCTGCATCGCCACGCCGTCAGCGAGACGCTGACCGATGGTGCCGTAACCGGCTACACCGACTTTAATCTTTGCCATACCGAATTGCTTCCTTTCGTATACTTTCGATGTTCAGATTTCGTCCACGCGAACGGGGCGATTTTCCTTCAGAGACTTGTTGCACGCCAAAGCGAGCTTGATGGAAACGAGGCCGTCCTCGATGCCGGTCTTGGGCTGCTCGCCCTTCAAAATGCACTCGATGAACTCGCGGACTTCCGCCTGATAGGAGCCCATGTAGCGTTCGAGGAAGAACCACAGCGGCTTTTCGCCGGTCACGCCGTCCACGTTGGACAGGATGACGTTGGACGCGGTATCGTTCTGCGTGGTCGCGCAGCCCTTGGAGCCGAACACCTCGCCGCGCTGATCATAGCCGTATACGGCCTTGCGGGAGCCGTCCACGGTCGCCAGAGCGCCGTTGGCGAGCTTCATCGTGATCGTGCAGGTATCCACGTCGCCGGCTTCGCCGATGGCGGGGTCGATCAGGCAAGCGCCCTGCGCATAGACCTCGACGACCTCCTGACCGGACAGGTAGCGCACCATGTCGAGGTCGTGGATCATCATGTCCATGAAGATGCCGCCGGAAACCGCCGCGTATTCAGCGGGTGGGGGCTCCGGATCGCGCGAGGAAACGCGAACGTACTGCACCTCGCCGATCTTGCCGTCCTCGACGACCTTGCGCAGCGCACGGTAGTTGTGGTCATAGCGGCGGTTGAAGCCGACCTGATAGATCAGCTTTTTCGGGGACGCGAGCAGCGCCTTTTTGACCTCTTCGATCTTCTCAACGCTCTGGTCGATGGGCTTCTCGCAGAAAATGTGCTTGCCGGCGGCAATCGCTTCGAGGGAGATCTTTGCATGCAGGTTCGTGGATGCGCAGATCAGAACCGCGTCGATACGCTCGTCGTTCAGAATCTTGGTGTAGTCCTCATAGACGCCCTCGATGCCGACCGACTTTGCCCATTCCGCCACGGCGGGCTTCATGTAGGGATCGGCAATCGCAAGGATGTGCGCTTCGGGAACACCGGTGAGGATGCTCTTGGCGTGAACCTGTCCGATGCGGCCCGCGCCGATAATGCCAACGTTAATCATAGTTCTTCCTCCGTATGATGTTGAAATAATACCCTTTCGGGGAATTTCCGTTATGCTTCGGTATACGCCGCGCCCGCGCCGTCCACCAAGGACGCGTAGGTGCGTTGGATCTTCGCCCAGTTCTGGTCGCGGTCAAGCGCGACGCCGCGGCCGACGCCGGACACGATCAGGCCGACGCCCTTCTTCTGGATCGTCTCGCCGAATTCCCGCAGCAGCGCGGGCGCGCTGCCGGGCTGCGTCGAGCGGCCGTCGAAGATGATGTGTACGTATACGTTTTTGAGCCCCGCTTCCTTTGCCATATCGACCAGCGCCAGCGGATAGTCGATGGAGCCGTGCGAGGACTTCTTGGTCAGCAGCGCAAACAGATGCAGCGCCGTGCCGCGCTCCTTGACGGTCTTGAGCGTCTCCAGGAACACGGGGTTCTTGGCAAACGAGCCGTCCTTCATCGCGTTGTCCAGGCGCACATCGTCCTGCAGAACGACGCGGCCGGAACCGAGGTTGATATGGCCCGCTTCCGAGTTGCCGGTTTTGCCCTCCGCAAGACCGACCGCGGGGCCGCTCGCTTCGAGCTCCGCCCACGGATAGTCGCGCAGCAGGCCGTCCCAGTCCGGCGTGCTCGCCGTGAAGATCGGGTTGTTTTCGGTGGGCGCGTCGAGGCCCCAGCCGTCGCAGATCAGAAGCAGCACCTTGCCCGTGTTCGCAAAGCGGAACAGCGGCTCGCCGGTCATTTCCGCGGGCTGCTCGAGGCCCATGGCGGACAACACCGTCGGGGCTACGTCACAGAGCTTGCCGTGGTTTTTGAGCTTTTCGGTGCCCTCGCCGAGCGCGATGCAGGCGACAAGATTCGTCGTGTGCGAAACGTGCGGCTTGCCCTCCGGCGTATGCAGCACTTCGATGTTGCCGTGGTCTGCGGTCACAAGTACAGTATACCCCTTTTCGCGCGCGTGCGCAACCGTTTTTCCGACGTATTTGCTGATCGCTTCGCAGGCAACCGGCTTGGCGGCGTCGGACGAAGTGTGGCCGATCACGTCGCCGTTGGCGAAGTTCGTCACGATGAAATCATAGCCCTTGTCGATGCCTTCCTCCAGCTTTGCGGCGACCTCCGGCAGCTTCAGCTCCGGCACCGTCTCAAACGGCACGCCCTTGGGCGACGGGATGCGGAAATCGTCCTCGCCGTCGAACGGCTTCTGGTTGCCGCCGTTGAAGAAGAACGTGACGTGCGCATACTTTTCGCTTTCGGCAAGGTGCATCTGCGTCTTGCCGTTGGCGCTCAGCACCTCGGCGAGCGTCTTTTGCACCTTGGACGGCGCAAACGCGATCGGCAGGTACGTATATTTTTCGCTGTACATTGTGAGGATCACAAAGTCCAGCGGCTTGAGCATTTCCCGTTCGAAGCCCTTGAAGTTCGGGTCGGTGAACGCGTCGGTCAGCTCGGTTTCGCGCTCGCCTCTGCGGCAGCAGAAGATCACGCCGTCGCCCGGCTTCACGGTGCCTTCCGCCTTGCCGTCCTTGTCCACTAAGTTCATCGGCTCGAAATGATACTCCGAACCGCCGTTCTCGTACAGCTTTTCGACCGCGCGGGCGAGTGCGTCGCCGCCGGACAGTTTGTATTCCGCCATGATTTTTCCTCCTATTACAATAGATTAGATAGAATTTTCCATAATCCGTCAAAAGCGGCGACATGCGCGGCGCTTTTGACACCTTTCACGGATGCCGCCCGAAAACGCCTCGCGTTTTAGGCATCCATGCAAAGCCCCGCCGAACAGCGCGCTGTTTGACGGAATCAGTTGATGCGGGGCGTCGGGTCCTCGACCGTTTCGGGGCAGAACCTGCCCTCGCCCGGGAAAACCTTCAAAAGCTCGTCGAAGTGATGGATGATGCCGTCCGGCTTGTTTTCCTCGGTCAGCTTGAATTCCAGTCCACCGGGGTACTCCGCGCCGATGGTGCCCGCAAAGTTCGACTGCTTGGCGCCGATGATGTCGCGCTTCAGATTGTCGCCCACAAACGCGCTGTGCTCGGGTCTTACGCCCGCTTCCTGCAGGGCGAGGAAGTAGATCGCGGGGTGCGGCTTGCGGAGCATCGTGACGCTCGACTGCTGCACCGTGCAGAACAGGTCGCGGATGCCGTCATGGTCGAGCCACTCGTCGATTTCGAGCGTGCCGATAAGGTCGCTGATGATGCCGACCTTATAGCCGCGCCGTCTCAGTTCCTTGACCGTCTCGATGCCCTTCGGCACGACGACGCGTTCACCCTTGGCGCGGCGGAAGCAGTAGGTCAGCTCCTTCGCATGCTTTTCGATGTGCGCCTTGTCCAGCTCCGGCACCAGCCAGCGCGTCCAGAGCATTTCCTCCGGCGCTTCGCACATGTATTTCAGCGCCCAGTTGCGGTAGGTGTCATACCGCTTGTTGAGCAGATTATAGTAGTCGTCCGGGTCCATGTCGGTGCCGCAGATGTCGGCGATCCGCGTGCGCGCCTCGACGATGAACGGCCGGTTGTCCTCGTCCACGATGCGGAACGTGCCGCCGAGATCGAGGAAGATGGCTTCGATGTTTTCCTTCATCGTTATACCCTCCGGACCTTATCCCACGCGACGTGCGGCGCCTTCGGGAAGATCTCTTTCAGTTCGTTGAAATCGAAGATGACCGCGTCCGGGCGGTTCTCGTCGGTGATCTTCTCCTTGGCGAGCTTTTCGGGCGTGGTGTAGAGGATGAACATGCCGTAGCCCGCCAGACGCGTGCCCTCGACGTCGCGGTTCAGGTTATCGCCGATATAGACGCAGCGTTCGGGCTTGACGCCGAGCAGGTCGCAGGCCTTGTTGGAGATCGCGGGGTCGGGCTTGCGGATGCCCTCGACGCAGGACAGCAGCACCGCGCCGAAATACTTTTCGAGATCGTCGTGCTTCAGCCAGCGCGGGATCTCCTGCGAGGTGACGAGGTTCGAGATGATGCCGAGCTTATAGCCGTTGGCATACAGATCCTTGATCGACTGCGCGCCGTTCGGAGCGACGACGCGGCGGCCGTCCTTGTTGCGGTACTCGATGGTCAGCTCGATCGCGTTCTTCTTGATCAGCTCGCGGTCGTATTCCGGGGTGAGCCACTTGGTCCAAAGCTCCTCCTCCGGCGCTTCCTTCATCGTCTCGAAGCACCATTTGCGGTAGCCCGCATAGCGGTAGTCGAGGAACTTGCAGAACTCGTCCGGGTCGCCCTTCTCGCCGCACATTTCGGCGATCTTGCGGCGGGCTTCGGCTTCAAATTCCGCGTCGCGCTCGACAAGGCGCAGCGTTCCGCCGAGGTCGTAAAAGATTGCATCAAATTCGCGTTCGTTTGCCATGATTAAGCCTCCTTGTTTTCATTGAGCGGCGGGAAGATATCCAAAAGCTCGGAAATACGCGTGATCGTGTAGTCCGGCTGCAAAATGATTTCCTGCGGTTCCTTTTTGATCGTGTCCGGCTCGTCGATGCGGACCATCGTACTAAAGCCCGCCTTGCGCGTGCCCTCGACGTCGCGGATCGGGTTGTCCCCGACGTAGGCGCATTGCTCCGGCTTCTTGCCGATGGCGCGGCAGGCGAGGAAATAGATTTCCGGGTCGGGCTTACGGAGCCGCACCTTGGAGGACAGGATCACGGCCTTGAAGTAGTGCGCGACGCCGTCGGCGATCATCCAGTCCGGAATCTCGGTCTCGGTGATCGTATTCGCAATGATGCCGAGCGTGTAGCCGCGGCGATCCAGCTCGATGATCGTGGATTTCACATCGTCGCGCGGGACACGGCGGCCGTCATGGTCGCGCCACAGCCGCGTCAGCCGGCCCGCATGGGCGCAGACGCGCTCCTTATCGTAATCGGGCAGCAGGTGCTGGCTCCACAGCTCCATTTCACCGGCGTCCAGCAGCGTCTTTTTGACCTCCTTGCGGTACTTCTGCCAGTTGGCTTCGAGCTTGGCAAAGAACTCGTCGTGCGATTCGGTCGCGCCGACCAGCTCCATCAGTTCCTTTTCCGCCGCGTCCGAAAAGGCCTTGTCCGGAATCACGATACGCAGCGTATTGCCCACGTCAAAAAAGATTGTGTCTGTCATATACGTCCTCTCCTTTGGATGATATTGGGGGATTATGCGTTGACCCGCTCGATAATCGGCGGTATTTCATACAATTCCTGAATGAGATAATCGGGCTTCGGCGCGTCCGGCCCGCGGAAGTTCACGTCCCGGTGCGCAATGGCCGGGTTGTTGACCTGGATCACAAGCCCCATGTGCGCGTTGCGCGCGCCGCGCACGTCGCGGGAGATCGTGTCCCCGACATAGCCGGTCTCGGCCGCCGTGACACCCATTTTGTCCATCGTGATCTCGAAGATGCGCGGGTCGGGCTTGCGGATGCCGGTCGAGCTGGACATCACGATGCACTCGAAATCCTTTGCGATGCCGTATTCGTTCAGCACGTGCGGCACCAGCGAGGTCGAAATAATGTTCGACACGACGCCGAGCCGGATGCCCATGCTTCGCAGCGTTTCGACCGTTTCCTTCAGCCGCGCCTTTCGCATGTTTTCGACGCGCTCATAGTCATAGAGGAAGCTCAGCTCCTCGGCGATCGGTTCGAGCCGTTCGCGCCCGATGTGAAATTCCTTTAGGTACCAGTCGTTCCAGACCTCGGCCTCGGGCAATTCGGTGAGGTCGCGCTCGCCGCGCTGCTTATAGTCCTCCGCGTTCCTGCGAAGCAGGGCGGAAAGCGTATCCGGATCGGTGTCCAGCACGATCCCGTACTGCCCGAGCCGCCGGATCAGATGCTCCGAAAAGCGCCGCCGCGATTCGTCGGTGCTGCGCACGTCGTGCAGCGTCCCGCCGAGATCGAATAAAAGCGTGGTGATCATCGATTCCTCTCCTCTCTGCGTTTGCGTTCGCCGTGGGCGGTCTGCCGGGTAAAATCCATTTACGAAAACGTTTGCGTTCGATAATATTGTATAGCAGAAACAGCGGTTTGTCAATAAGTAAAAACGAAGTAAGTCATGAACTTTTTCACAAAAACCGGAGGCGGGCGTGATTTCGGGACAGGGCGGCGATTTCTGTGCTTTACATGCTTTTTTCACGTTGACAAACGGCGCAACGGGTTGTAAAATAAGGTGTACGGAAACGTTTTCGTTGGCATAAGCCCGCGAGCCGCTCCGATCTTTCCGCAGGCGAGGAACGCACGTATGGGCAGTATAACATTAAAGGACGTGGCAAAGGTCGCGGGGGTGTCCTACGCGACGGTATCCCGTGCGCTTTCCGGCAGTCCGGAAATCGGCGAGGACACGCGGAAGCGGATTCTGAAGCTCTGCGAGGAAATGGGCTACACGCCGAACGCGGTCGCGCGGTCGATGGTGATGAAAAAGACGAACATCATCGGGCTGATCGTGGCGAGCATCGACAACCCGTTCATGAGCGAGCTGACGACGCACATCGAGATTTACGCGCGCAAGCGCGGCTATAACCTGATGGTCTGCAACTCGTCCTACGACCCGGAGCTGGAAAAGCAGGTCTTTTCGCTGCTCATCGGGCGGCAGGTGGACGGGATCCTGATGATCCCGGTCGGCAACGAATCCTACGACGGGCTGAAAACGCTGACCGCGCAGGTCCCGACCGTGTTCATCAGCGAGAACATGCAGGATCTGCCCGAAAACTACATTGCCGTCGATAACCGGCAGGGCACGTTTTCCGCGACCGAATACCTCTACTCCATCGGCCATCGGCGCATCCTGTATTTCGGCTGCCGCGAGCACAGCGTCACGCACCGGCTCCGCCTCGAGGGGTATCTGGACGCGTGCAAAAAGCTCGGCATTTCGCCGGAGGTCATCTACAACACGCAGGAGCGCAGCTCGCACCCGGTCGGCTACGCGCTCGGCAAGACGTACTTTGCCGGGCCGCATGCGCACACGGCGCTGCTTTGCGCGTCCGATGCGCTCGCCATCGGCGTCATGCAGGCCGCCTATGAGCACGGCCTGCGGGTACCGGAGGATGTCTCCGTGATGGGCTTCGACAATATCTCCTACGCGGCGCTGCCGTCCGTGGATCTCACGACCGTGGATCAGCCGAAGCAGCGCATGGCGACCGCCGCAGTCGATATGCTGCTGGATCGCATCGCGCACCCGGAACAGCCGCATACCAACGCCATTATCCCCACATCGCTTGTGCTGCGGCATTCCTGCCGCGCCGCAGACGGAAAGGAACAGGTATAAATGTCTTATCTTTATGAGCTGCACATGCACACTGCGGAAACGAGCCATTGCGGGCACGTCCCTGCCGCCGAGCAGGTGCGCGTCTATCACGAGCTCGGCTATACCGGACTGTGCGTGACCGACCATCTGCACATGGGCTATATCCGCGACTACCCTCAGCCCGACGACTGGGAGGCCTGTGTGGAATACTGGCTGACCGGCTACCGTGCCGCCAAAGCGGCGGGCGATGCGCTCGGCATGGACGTCTTGCTCGGCGCGGAGCTGCGGTTCCCGGAAAACGACAGCGACTATCTCGTGTACGGTATCGACGAAGCGTGGCTGAAAAACAATCCCTACATGATGGCGTGCGACCACAAGGCGTTTTTCGACCGATATAAGGACGAGGTTTTGATCATCCACGCGCACCCGTACCGGAACTGCGACGAGGTGTTTTGGGACAGCGTGCACGGCACGGAGATCGCCAATTCAAACCCGCGGCACGACAGCCGCAACGAGCTTGCGTTTGCCTATTGGAAGGCGCATCCTTCGATGTACGCCACGGCGGGCAGCGACGCGCACCGCACCGGCGACCAGGGCCGTGCGGCGATGGTCGTCGAAAACCGCATCCGCGATTCGTTCGCGCTGAAGGAGGTCATCACATCGGGGCAGTATACGCTCCGGTGTCCGACATATGAAAGCATAATTCAGGAATGGGAGGCTTTGCGACATGTTTGATACCATGATTATCGGCCAGATCTCGCTCGATCACAACATTGACTATGACGGGCGCGAGGAGTACATTTCGGGCGGCGCGGTCACGTTCTCCGGCTATGCGGCGGCGGCCATCGGCCACAGCGTAGCGGTCGTGCCGAAGGGCGACTCTCGGCGTCTCGACCCGCGCGACACGTTCAAGGACAGCAAGGTGGAGAAAATCTTTGCCGTCGAATCCAAGACCTGCACCGAGATGCAGAACACGTACTTCACGGCGGACCGTGAGCGCCGCGAGTGCTTGAACACCTCCATGATCGAGCCGTATACCGTGGCCGACCTGCCCGACGCCGAAGCGAAGATCTATCACCTCGGCGGCCTCGTTTACGGCGATATCCCCGGCGAAGTCATCGAAGCATGCGCCAAGCGCGGCCCTGTCGGCGTCGATGTGCAGGCGCTGCTCCGCTGCCGCAACGACGACGGCTCCCTGGAGCTGCGCGACTGGCCGGATAAGATGAAGTATCTGCCGATGATCGACTACCTCAAGACCGACGCCGCCGAGGCCGAGGTGCTGACCGGCACGACCGACCGCGAAAAGGCCGCGTTCATGCTCTGCGAATGGGGCGCCAAGGAAGTTCTGATCACACACAACACCGAAGCCATCGTCTGCGACGGCAAGACCATCTACCGTTCCCCGCTGAAGCCGCGCGGCCTTGCGGGCCGTACCGGCCGCGGCGACACGACGTTTGCGGGCTACCTCACCGAGCGCCTCGATCACGATATCCCCGAAGCCCTCGAATTTGCCGCCGCGCTCGTCTCCCTCAAGATGGAGACCCCCGGCCCGTTCAAGGGCACGCGTGAGGACGTATACGACTTCATTCAGAAGTACTACCGATAAGAACGAAATCGCGCAACGCGCGGTTGAATCCATGCTGCGCATGGGCTGAATCCGGCAGCGCCGGACGATATCATGCAAAAACCCAAAAAATTCCCGGCCAAACGGTCGGGATTTTTTTATGCCGATTCTCCGCAAGGAGAATGTTTCCAAGGTTATCTGCTTGCAGATGATTTAGCTGCGTTTGCCTTTACGCCAGTTCAAACTGCGTAAAGTCGAACGTGCCGCCCTTGCCCTCGACGGAGAAGTACAGCGCCTCTTTTTCGCCGAGGCCCTCCGGCAGCGCGGCGGTGAAGGTCTTGGGCTCGAGCGCGGTTTCGACCGGGATCTTCACGATCGGCTCGCCATGCTCCTTGGTGCGGATCGTGACGGCGCAGCCGTTGCCGTAGCCCTGCAGGGTCAGCGTGATCGACTTGGTTTCCCTGAGGTCGAAGTATTTGAAGCCGACCGTGCAGCCGGTGCAGAAGTTGGAGATATACTGATCCTCGCCCGATTCGCGGTCCTTGCCGTGCTGGGTGAGGAACGGATCGGCGCCCTTCGGGTGCTTGAGCATCGACAAAAACCGCGTGCCGTTCTTGCCGTAGACGTTGCAGGCGATGTAGGTCGGATACTTGCCCTTGCCCGCAAGCGGCTGCCCGTTCAGGCCGCAGGAGGTCATTTCGGCCTGATAGAACTTGCCGTCCTCAAAGCGGATCTGCTCGGCGCAGGCCTGGCGCGAGGACTGCTTGCGGTTCGAGTGGCGGTGATAGAAGATGTAATACTTGCCCTCGATCTCGATTAAGCTGCCGTGCGTATTGCCGGTGCACATGCGCGCATGTTCGGTGTCCGGCACGCCGTCGAGGCCGATATCGCCGCAAGAGACGAGGATGCCGCCGTACGTGAAGCCGTGATCGGGGTAGTCGGACACGGCATAGCAGAGGTTGTGGCTGTTCAGCGAGCTATAAATGAAGTAATATTTGCCGTTGAACTTGCGCATCGAGGACGCTTCGCCGAACGGTTGCTGCTCGAACGCGGTACCCTTGGCTTCGTCGCCGGTCAGCACGCCGATGTAGCGCAGCTCGTCGCCGGAAATGACGGTGAGCATGTCCTTGGTGTCGATCTCGAAGACCATCGGGCCGTGCTTGGTCGGC
>ODAJ011994635.1_pt1 | contig 13037 bp, 14 predicted proteins | sample 1539241 | NCBI WGS metagenome assembly ODAJ01 (sample SAMN02144231, study PRJEB22623) | gut metagenome | biome: sheep rumen | host: Ovis aries | place: New Zealand | reverse complement strand
ATGATTCCCTCTCTATTAAGCGATTTTTTCCGAAAGGAGGTCAGCCATGACGCAAGGTCGAATTAGACAATCAGTTGAGAAGTCAATTGCGCAAGCAGTGGACAGCGGAACGCTTGACGAGAAGCAAAGCGCAGCACCGATAGAAATGCTTCGTTACATGGCTGACTTTCTTGATAGCGATACGGGAGACACACCAGCAACGAGGTATGTAACTCCTGCATCGTTTCTCAGTTATTGCGATGCTCTCGGGCTAACCCCATGTGAGGTCGTAAAAACAAAGAAGAGCGGCAAAAAGTCAACAACTGAAAAGCTATCGGCGAAGTACAGAAAGCGCGGTGGTATTGATTGATTTATGGCAAGGAAACGCCACGAATCTACACGCCGCCTTTACGAAAACTTACGCCTGATAGCACACTCGGCTATGACGTTATCGAATTTGCAAAAGAAACGCTCCATATCGATTTGTTGCCGTGGGAGAAATGGCTATTCATTCATGGCTTGGAGATCGTGGGCGATTTCGAAGGCGAATGGCGGCTTAGATACCGCGTCGTGTTGTGCCTTGTAGCAAGGCAGAACGGTAAAAGCATCATGGGCATGGTGCTTTCGTTGTTCTTCTTGTACGTACTAGGTGCAAAACTCGTATTAGGAACAGCGCAAGACTTAGACCAAGCAACCGAGGTTTGGGAGGGCGCTGTCGAAATGGCGCAAGAGTCTGACGAGCTAGTAGAAGCGATTGAGCAGATATATCGCGGAAATGGTAACAAGACTTTGCGCCTGAATAGCAATCGGCGCTACAAAGTCGCGGCTGCTACTCGAAAAGGCACACGCGGCAAAACATCGAATCTTGTTCTCATGGACGAGATACGAGAGCATCAGGACTTCAAAGCATGGAGCGCGGCTAGCAAAACAATCAAAGCGAAGAAATCCGCGATTGTCTGGTGCATGAGCAACGCAGGAGATGGCGCTTCTGTTGTTCTGCGTCATTTGAGAATGCAGGCACATAGCGCGATTGGCGACCCTGATGGAATAGTCGCTGCTGCTGGCGAATCGGCAATTGAACCGAGCGAAGAAGAAAAAGAAGCGATGAAAGACGCGCTTTCCTCAATCGGTATTTTCGAATGGTCTGCAACGCCTGATTGCGATAAATGGGACAGGGAAGAATGGGCACAAGCTAACCCATCCATGAATTACGGTTTCTTGTCCGAATCTGCAATTGCGTCAGATTGCGCAACAGATCCTGAGAACGAGTTCCGCGTTGAGGATTTGTGCCAATGGATCACAGCAAGCGTTACGCCACCGTTCCCGATAGGCGCATGGGAAGCTGGTACCGATGATTCGTCCACTATCGCGCCTGATTCTCAACTTTGGTGGGGCGTGGACGTGAGCGACGATCGTAACCGTTCAAGTATCGCGGTTTGCGGCTTGCGTGCTGACAGAAGCTATCACGTTGAGTTAGTCGAGTATCGCCCGGGCGTTGGCTGGTTGCAGAATTGGTTTGCGGAGCGTGCGCCGAAATATCACGGTATGCGCGTTGCTTTGCAGGTTAAAGGCTCACCAGTTGCGGCATTAGCTGACATTATTGCGGCTGTAGATGGAGTGGACATAATCCCGTGTCAGGGCGCGGACGTTGCCGGATGGTGCGGACGTATGTGGGATGCAGTGGCCGCGTGCGATGAAGATAACGAGTCTGACAGCACGCCAGTATTCCACCGTTCGCAGCCTGCGTTGGATTTGGCAGCGAACATAGCCGCTACCCGTCCACTTGGCGATGGCGCTTGGGCGTGGGACAGGAAAAAGTCGCTTGAAGACATTTCGCCGTTAGTAGCCTGCACTATGGCGCTAGGGGCTGCTACCTCAATCGAGAAGGTCAAGAAAAGCGCCTACGAGGACGGCGCGGAATTGATTGTGCTGTAAAGGGGTGAATCAATGGGCGTTCTAGACCGTTTCCGACGAACCGCAGTTGTCGAACGGACTGTGTACATCGGCGGGGACGCAATTAAGGGTATGAGCGCGTCGAAGCTGTACGAGACGCAACCGGCGCTGCGTTCGGTTATCTCGTTTCTGGCCGATAACGTCGCAGGCTTGCCGTTGAAATGCTACGTCAGGCAACCAGACGGCGGCAGGGAGCGCGACCGCGACAGCGTATTGGCGCGGACGTTGCGAAACCCGAACAATTGGAGCACGGGGCACGAGCTTATAAGGGCAACCGTTAGCGAATACCTGCTTCACGATGACGCTATATGGCTGACCGTGCCGAGCGAAGAGAGGTGGACATTAGCAGTCATTCCGACCGACTGGGTGGACGCTAAGACCCGCGACGGATTGCAGGCCGACTATATAAAAGTCGAATCGCCGCACGCGGCAAGTTTCACGATCAAGCCCGATGATTACATCCGCTTCAACGGTTGGTCACCGTATGGCACGGCCAACTCTTCGAGTCGAATCGACGCGCTAAAGGAAATACTCACTGAGCAAATCAGCGCGTGGCACTTCCGCAACGGAGTATGGAAGAACGGCGGCAGGGTAACCCAGTGGATTAGCCGACCAGCCGACACACCCTGGGGCGATGGCGCGAAAGAGCGTTTCGCTAAATCTTGGAAAACGAAATTCGCAAGCGACGAAGGTACGAACACGGGCGGCACGCCGATTCTCGAAGACGGCATGCGGCTAGAGCAGACAACCTTCAACGCACGAGAAGCGCAATGGGTAGAAGCCACCAAGCTATCACGCGAGGACGTGTGCGCGGTTTACCACGTTAATCCTGGGTTGATTTACCACACCGACGCGCAAACCTACGCATCGGCTAAGGACAACGCACGCGCACTTTACGCCGACACGCTCGCACCGTTGCTCGACATGCTGGAAGAGCGGATTAACGCCTTCCTCGTGCCGCGACTCGGGCTTGACGATACGCATTATTGCGAGTTCGACCTGGACGCTAAATTGCAGGGCAGCTTCGAGGAACGCGCTAGCGTGATGCAATCGAGCGTTGGCGCACCGTGGATGACACGCAACGAAGCACGCGCAATGCTCAACCTTCCCGCGATTGACGGCGGCGATGAACTGGTTACGCCGCTTAACGTGCTAACAGGTGGACAGGCAAGCCCGAATGACGTTGACGGCGAGGAAAGCGGCTATAACGCCGCTGCTGTCCACTCTAAAGGCGTGAACGGTATCCGCATCAAGTCGAAGCCCGAGGACGAGGATGCGAAAGAGATAACCGCGACGCTCCGTAAATTCTTCAAACGGCAAGCCCGTTCGGTTTCGCAGCAGATTTCGAAAAAGGATTACGAAAACTGGTGGAATGCCGAGCGGTGGGATCGCGAACTTGCAGACGATCTAACGCCGATTTTCCAACGGCAGGCCGCAAGGCGTGGACGTTTGGCCGTCGAAGAGGGCGGCTTGGGTGGCGAGTTCGATTCCGAGCGCATCGAAGCGTACATTCGCGCAATGGCTAAAGGCAAATCGCAAGCTATTAACAACGTTACGTATCGCCAACTGCAAGCAGCCATTGACGGCGATTACGAAGACGAGGACGCGCTTGGCGCAACCGTCGATGGCGTGTTCGAAAAGGCCGAGGAATCACGCGCAGACATGGCGGGTCGTTCGTTCGCTACGGCTGTAGCGGGTTTCGCGATTCTCGAAGCGTGCCATCAACGCGCAGGCAATCGCAGCGCGATGAAGACGTGGATAGTCACGAGCGGCAACCCACGCGCAGAACACGCCATGATGAACGGCGAGACAGTCCCGTATGACGAGGAATTTTCCAACGGCGCTAACTTCCCTGGTGACCAGAGCCTAACGCCCGAGGAATCGTGCAATTGTCAGTGTCAGGTTGAGATTTACATACCGTAAGGAGCTAAAGATGATTCACGTGATAATCGGCGCTCCGTGCTCTGGCAAATCGACGTACGTTCGCGAACACGCGCAAAAAGGCGATGTGATTGTCGATTACGACGAGATAGCGCGTGCGCTTGGCGCTGACGGCCATCTGCCTGACGGCGATATCAAACAGGCGGCATTCCGAGCACGCAAGGCGGTTATCGATTACTGCGTAGAGACGAAATGCGAGTCGTGGATTATCCACTCGATGCCGACCGACGAGCAGCGCGAAGCCTACGCGAAAGCAGGCGCGGAGCAAATCGTCATGGAAACGGATATGGAAACGTGCCTGCAACGCGCAGCCGATGACGGCAGACCGCCAGGGACAGAGCAAATCATCAGAGACTATTTCGAGAACAGCGCCTCCGATGGCGCTTTTTTAATGCCTGAAAAGAGGTTGACCATGCATCAATTCAAAGCGTGCATCAAGTCAGAGCTGAAGGAGGACGGCGGCACCGTCAAGGGCTATGCGTCCACTTTCGATCGCGACCCAGACGCTTACGGCGATGTTGTAGCACCGGGCGCATTCGCGAAGTCGTTGGAGAGGTGGACGGCGCTTAACGAGCAGGGGAAGTACATCCCGCTACTGTGGGGTCATGACACCGAAGACCCGAAGAGCAACATAGGCCGTGTTGTCGAAGCTGAGGAAGACGATCGCGGGTTGCTCGTAACCGCCGAGTTCGACGCTGACAACGAGAAGGCGCAGTACGTGCGCAAGCTCGTGCAGGAAGGGCGCGTCTACCAGTTCAGCTTCGCATTCGAAATCATCGAGCAGGCCAACACGACGCTAGAGGATGGCCGCAAGGCTAACGAGCTGCGCGAGTTGGAGCTGTTCGAGGTTTCGTTAGTGCAGATACCTGCTAACCAACATGCGACCGTCGAAGAGGTGAAAGCCGTGGAAGTTGAGAGCAAGGCAGGCCGTCGCAATTCGGCCAAGGACGCTGACGAGCTGAAAAGCGTCATCAGCGCGGCAGAACAGATTATCGAAGTTGTTAACGGCCTTTTGGCCGATAGCAAGCCTGATGAGGACGTGGACGATTCTAGCGAAGCGGACGAACCCGCCGAGGGCGAAAAATCGCAGGACGATTTCATTCGGGCGAAGAAAGAAGCACTTATCAACCTTTACAGATTGGAGCAGTAAAAATGTCTAAGTTTGACGAACTGTATTCGCAGCTCGAAGCCGCCGGGACGGTTGACGAGATTAACGAGGTTAAGGCCGCTATCGACGCTGAGAAGTCGCGTCAGGCTGTTATCGCTGAGAAGTCGGCTATCCTCGATTCGTTCAAGGGCGCAGAGCATGACGCTAAGAGCATCGAGGTTTGCAAGACGCTGGGCGATTTCGCCATTAAGAACCTCGACTTTACCGCGCTTCGCGCTGGTGCCGCCAAGTCTGCTGGTACGGGCTTCGGTTTTAAGGCCGCGACCAGCGCTCACACCTCCACGCCGATTGAATACCTCGATCAGAACGTCGTGGACGTTGTTTCGCAGCGCAACCTCGCGATTCGCTCGCTGTTCGGCGCTGAGTCCATTAGCGGTACGTCGCTTAAGTATTTCGTTCTTGGCTCTACCGAGGGCGCACCGACCACTGTTGCCGAGAATGCGCCGAAGCCGCAATTCCATGTCCCCTACGAGCCGAAGACGGCGAGCCTGCAAAAGATTGCTGGCTGGTACTACGAGACTGACGAGCTTATCGAGGATAATGCTTTCTTGAAGTCGAGCATCGACAATCGCGGCCTGTTCGAGCTTGACCAGGCAATCGAGAGCTACCTGATGACCACGCTTCTTGCAACGTCTGGCGTGCAGACGCTTTCGCCTGCTGGCTCCGCGCTGACCGCCGATGACGTGTTCAAGGCAATGATGAACGTTAAGAGCGCCACGAATTACGACGCTGATGCAATCGTCATTAACCCGACCGATTACCAGGCGCTGCGTCTTGCGAAGGACAGCAACCTTCAGTATTACGGCGGCGGCTACTTCTATGGCGCTTATGGCAACACGGCCAATTCGCAGCAGCCGAACCTCTGGGGCATTAACACTGTTGTCACCACGGCTGTTACCGCTGGCACCGTGCTCGTTGGCGCGTTCCGTCCGGGCGCGTCTGTCGTTACCAAGCAGGGTGACGGCGTGCGCGTCGAGGTCGTGACTGGTGACCATGATGACCGCACAAACAACCGCGTTACCGTGATCGTGGAAGAGCGCCTTATGCTCGCGACCCGCATCCCGAGCGCGTTCGTTAAGGTTTCCGCTTAATCTCGGTTCTGCAAGCATGGCGGGGGTTTCGGCTCCCGCCTTTTCTTTTAAGGAGGTCAACCAATGTTGAAGGTTTACCGCTACAACGGTTTGACTTTCCAATTCGAAGAGGGCGAGCAGCCTACTGGCGCTGTTGAGGTCAAACAGGCGAAGCCCGAAACGAAAGAAGTCAAGCCGACGAACAAGGCACGCACGCAACGATCCAAGAAGGGAGAGTAATGGCGACGGAGGTAACGCCTTGGGGGTACACCGTCGAAGAATTGCCGCCGATTATCTCGGTTGCGGAATTCCGTGTGCTGTGTCCGGGGCTATCGTCCACGGTCACGCAGATTGAATCGGTTCTGAATGCTGTTAGTGATGCTGTGCGCCGTTACTGCGGCTGGCACGTCGCGCCGTCGCTCGAATGCGTGTACACGGGGCATGGCGAGGGCGAATTGCTCATGTTGCCTGCTATGGGCGTTACATCGGTGGACAGCCTGAGCGTGAACGGCGAAACCGTGACCAATTACGAGTGGACGGCGGCGGGTATGGTGCGCTTGAAATCGTCCACGTTCCCCGATAGCTGGCGTTCGGTCGAATGCGCTTATACGGCGGGTTTCGCGGCTAGCTCAATCGGGCAGGTTGTCGCTCAAATCGCGTCTAATGTGCTTGTAGCGGCTCCTGGCGTGGCGAGCGAACGCGCTGGTAATGTCTCGGTTACGTATAACCAGACGGGCGCGGGTATCACGGGCGGCGTTTCGCTGCTCGACCGCGACAAGGAATTGCTAGCGCCGTACAAGCTGGCGCGTGCGTGGTGATGCCGTTATGCTGCCTAGTTTTTGCAAAAGCGAAATTACGGTGAAACGGGCTAACCTGGTGGACAGGCGCGGCACAACCGTAGCCGATTGGACTAACCCGCTCACGTTCACGATTCAAGGTTGCTCCGTACAGCCGTCCACTTCCACGCGGGATTTCGACGGGCGAACGCTCAGCATCAGTGAAGAGTGGACGCTATACGCGCCACCTGGGGCGAATCTAAAGGCGGGTGACCGCGTTTACTGGCAAGGTAGCGTGTTCGAGATAAACGGCGCTCCTATGCCCTGGGAAAGCCCCACGGGGCGAATCTCGCACGTGTTCGCACGGCTCAACGAATGGAGGGGCTAGCCATGTCCACTTCCGTTCGAATCGAGCTAAACAGCGACGGCATAACGCAATTGCTGTTGTCGCAACCGATAGCCGACGAGTGCAAGAAAGCCGCTGACGCAATCGCGGCGCGAGCTGGTGACGGCTTCGAAGTCGGCGAGCTACGGCGCATGAACTATGGCGGCGGTCGTGTCGGATACGTCGTTAAGACGGCCACGAACGAAGCGCGAAAAGCAGAAGCAATCGACAAGGTTCTAAGCAAGGCGGTGAGGGGCTAATGCAGTTGGCTTATCCGATTGACATTGAAGACGCTATGCGCGTCGACCTAGCCGCGTTACTTAGTGATTGCCGCGTGTTCGCGCCGCCGATACCGCCAGACTTGCGAGAGAACGATGTGATGATAACTCGCGTCGGTGGCGCTCGCGTCTCCGGCGTTTCGCACGAGCATGACGTTTCGATAGATTGCTATGCAGCCGACGATGCTACAGCAACAGCGCTATCTAACGAGGTTTACGCGCTTGTCTGCTCGTTACCCGTGCGCGATACGTCAACGCAGTATAGCGACGTTTCGGCGATGCTTCCGAGCAGTCAACCAGACCCGAGAGCGCCGACGCTGGCACGCTACACGTTCAGAGCGACGGTTATAACCCCTGGCGAAAAGTTAACGATTTAAGGAGCTGAAATCATGGCACTTGATGCTAAGAAAGTTTACGCGCCTACTCCCGACCAGAGCGCCACAACTGGCGCGGTTGCGGTTGCACCCGTTGGCACGGCTATGCCTGCTGACGCACGCGCAGCACTCACCGAGGCATGGGACGATGGCGGCTACGTGTCCGAGGATGGATTGTCCGTCACGGTCACGCGCAGCACGACCGCTATTCACGATTGGTCTAAGGCAACCGTCCGTAACCTGCTGACTGAGTTCACGGGGCAGATTGCGCTCGCGTTCCTGCAAGTTGACGAGTTCGCGGCGAAGCGCGTTTTCGGCGCTGATAACGTCACCGTCGTTGCTGGCAGTCGCGAGCACGGCGAGCAGATGAAGATTTCCATTGGAGCAGAGTTGCCGCCAATTGAAGCTTGGTGCTTCTCGATGAAGGATGGCGCTGCCCGCGTTCGCGTATGCGTCCCCCGTGGGCAGCTCACCGAGGTTAACCAGATTGACTTCAAGCCCGACGCTGGCAACATCATCGGCGGCACGATTGACACCTACGATGACGGCACGGGTCATTCGATTTACTTCCTGTACGATGACGGCGAGATCATTGCGGGGTAACCATGTATCAGGTCGAGAAAAAGGGCGAGCTGTTCGAGTTCAAAAGCGGTGATGGCAAGAAGAAGTTCGCTATTCCGCGTCTCGGCGATTTGCCAATTAAAGAATACCGCAAACTCCAAAAGACCGTGCGCAACGCCGACCCCGACGAGCGCGAGGAAATCGCGGTCGATATGTTTCTCGATATTTTCGAGAAGTACGCGCCCGGTTCTACCGACGAGCTGACCCCTAACACGCTCCAAGGGCTTATTAGCGCATACTCGAACCAAGACGGCGAAAGCCTGGGGGAATAATCGCCCTCATCCGACTTGACGAGGACACGGGCGGCGCTTTTAGCTATGACTGTCTGACAATTCTGGGCATGACGCTAGAGCAAGCCGCTCGTGCTTTCGGATGGGGCGAGCTGGCAAATTTTGCAAAACACTTACCGATGGACAGCGCGACATTCCGCGCAAAGCACGAGGACGCGGCTACGTTCGCGGCTGAGTTGAAGCAATCGGCGATGATAGCCGACCTAATAGACGGCGTTACGGCTCTGTGCTACATGATTTCCAAGACGCACGGCGGAAATCCGCAGAAGCCGAAGCCGTACCCGCGACCGTGGGTTGACAGCGGCGCGAAGCGCATCGGTTCTAATCCTATTCCAATTTCGCAATTCAACGATTGGTATTACGGGGGTGAGTAATGGCTGAGGGCGCAACTGTAGCCAATGCGTTCGTTCAAATCATGCCGTCCATGCAGGGCGCGGGGACGAGCATCGCGCAGGCTATAACCCCTGATATAAGCAAGGCAGGAACTAAAGCCGGTAGCGGTTTCGGTGCCAATTTCAAGAGCAAATCAACCGCGCTTTTCAAGGCCGCAGGCGGCGCGTTGGTGGGCGCTTTGGCGGTTGGAAAGATTGCAGAAGCGTTCACGGACGTAGAAAGCGGTTTTAATAACGTCAAGACCGCCACGGGCGCGACGGGCGAAGCGGCCACGGCGTTGAAGAAAGTCTACCTGGACGTTTCGAAAAGCGTTGTCGGCGATTTCGGTGATATTGGCAGCGCTGTTGGCGAGTTGAACACGCGACTTGGGCTTAATGGTGATAAGCTAGAGGGCGCGTCTGAGCAGGCTATGAAGTTCGCGAAGGTGACGGGGCAGGATGCTACTAAAGCAATCCAAGACGTTACCAAGATGATGAACAACGCTGGCATACCAGCGGACGATTACAGCATCACGCTCGACAAGCTGACCAAGGCGGGACAGGCCGCAGGCATCGACGTTGGCAAGCTGACCGAATCGGTTAACAAGAACGCTGCATCGTTTAAAGAGTTGGGTTTTGATACCGACGATGCAATCGCCATGCTTGCAAACTTCGAGAAGACGGGCGCTGACACGTCTAGCATTCTCGCAGGCATGAAGAAAGGTATCGCTTCTTGGTCTGCCGAGGGCAAAGACGCGAAGACGGGTTTCGCTGAGTTCGTCAAAGGTGTTGAAGACGGCAGCGTTACGGCGCAGGACGCTATAGAGCTGTTCGGCTCGCGTTCTGGCCTGGCGATGTACGACGCTGCGCAAAAGGGACAGCTCAACTTCGATGATATGTACGAAGCTATCATGACCGATAGCGAGGGTGCGTTAGATGACATCTACCAAGATACGCTGACCGTAGAGGAAAAGCTTGGTCTTGTCGGCAAGAACCTATCGGCGGCGTTCTTCGAAATCCTAGAGCCGATTCTAGACGCGGTTATGCCGTACATCGACAAGATGCTAAAGGCGATTACGTCCGTCATCAACAAGTTCACGGCTGCTGTGCTCCCTGTTATTCAGAAGGTAGCTGAGAAAATCGCGCCGATTATGGATGAAGTCTTGCCGGAGCTGGGCGCGGTTTTCGATGAAGTAATGGGCGCTATCAGCGATGTTGTCGGCGAGGTCTGGCCTGGTGTTTCTAGTGCGGTCACTAAAGCTATGGACATTGTTCGCAAAATCGTTCAGCGCGTATGGCCGATTGTCCGCACCGTCATAACCACGGCGCTCAACGCTATCAAGAAGATTGTTAAAACGGTCTGGCCGATTGTGTCTAGCGCCGTCGATACCGCGCTAACGGCTGTAGGCGCTGTCGTTGACAAAGTATGGCCTGTTGTCGAATCGGTCATCGTGGGCGGCATGAAAGCAATCAAGACCGTAACCGAAAAGGTATGGCCTGCAATCAAGAACGTTATCAAAGGTGCAATCAACCGAATCAAGGAGATTATCGGCGGCATCAAGAGCGTAGTCGAAACCGTGAAGAACATATTCGGGCGCGTGCGCGAAACCATCTCCAATATATTCGGCGCGATTCGCGAGAAAACATCGAGCATTTGGGGCGGCATCCGCGACCGCATCAAAGGTGTAGTGGACGCAATCAAGGACAAGATTAAGGGCATCGGAGATATTATCGAGCGGGTGCGCGAAATCTTCGGTCGCATCAAAGACGCGATTAAAAACCCCATCGACGCGGCGCGTAATTTCGTAGCAGACAAGGTTACGGGTATACGCAAGGTGTTCTGGAACATCGCGCAGTTTCCGAGTTACGTCCGTAAGATTTTTAACAGCGTGAAAGACGCGATTTGGAAACCGATTGAAACGGCTAAGAATTTCGTTCGCGACATGATTGACCGCATCAAGGGTTTCTTCAATTTCAACGTGTCGCTACCGTCGATTAAGCTGCCGCATTTCTACATCAGCCCTAAAGGGTGGCAGCTTGCCGATTTGCTGCAAGGCTCCATTCCGTCCCTCGGTATCCAATGGTACGCGAAGGGCGGTTTCGCTGACGAGCCGACCGTTACGCTCAACGGTTACGGCGAGAAGGGCACCGAGCTTTACTGGCCGAGCTACGAGCCGTATTTCGATAAGTACGCGCAGGGCATAGCCGAGCACATGCCGAAAAGCGCAGGCGTGGACATTCACGATTGCACGTTCAACGTGCGCAAGGAGTCCGACATTCGCGCCGTGGCGCAGCAGCTAAACACGATGATTAACCGACAAACGGCGGGTGGTTTTGCATGAGCGTGATTTTTAACGAATTCGACCTAGCGACCATCGGCACGTGCGGCGAGCCTGTTTTGGAGTTCGCGAATTTCGAGCCGCAATTCGAGGACGTGCAATCCTCGAACGGCTCGAAGTTCATCGGCACGCGCATCGCAGCCGGACACGTGGAGTTTTCGATCACGCTAATCGGCACAGCCGAGGAACGGCGCGTTAAAGCTTCGAAGCTGGCTAGCCTGCTGAACGTGGACGAGCCTAAAGAGCTGGTTCTACCTGACGCACCCGGTTGGTCGTATAAGGCTATACCAGATGCAGGGGTCAGCTTCGAACGGCACATCGACGGCGAAATTGGCAAGGTTTCGTTTGCGCTTGTCGACCCGGTAGCCTACGGCGAAGAAACGACGGTTTCCGTTGCCGCTGGCGCTACGTCCACTGTTTTAATCGGCGGCACCGCTCCAACGCGGCCAGTTATCACGGCTACGGGTGCGCGTGGCACAAGCCCCGATTACCTATGGGGCGTAGAGGTTGATGGTGGCGAGTTCGTGAAATTCAAAGCCCAGACAGCTAGCGCATTGATGATCGATTGCGAGAACCGTCATTCAACCGTCGACGGCGCGATTTCGCTACCGACGATTGACAGCGATTGGCTAGTGCTTGCTCCTGGTGTCCACTCGATTGCCAATGTCGGTTTTCGCGGCACCGCTGTAATCACGTGGCGTGAAAGGTGGCTGTAATGCGGCGTTTCATCATTAGCGACAACCTGGGTAACGCGCTGGGCGAGCTAGCGCCGAACAACGTATTCTCGGTCACGCGGCGCGAGGAAATCAATGGCGAGCATTCGCTGGAAATCGTGACTACGCAAGCGCTTGACAAGGGCAATCGTGTCCTCTACAAAGACGGGCGCGAGCTGTGGCGCGAATATGTTGTTACTGGCATCGAGCAGACACACGAAATCGGCGATGAAACCGCCAAGACGTACTATTGCACGTGGTCTGTGCAGCATGACTTGCTGGGCGTTACGGTTTCGAGAATGCCTGGAACGCAAACGCCCGTTAGCGCACACGAAGCGCTCGCGGCGGCGCTGTCTAACCAGCAGCGGTGGACGGTGGGAACGGTTTCTAATTCGTCCACTGGTGGCGCGAGCATGTACGACATGAGCGCATGGGCGGCGCTTGGCGTGCTAATCGACGTTTGGGGTGGCGAAATCGACGTTACCGTGGAAGTGGACAACCTGGGCGCTGTGGTTTCGCGCAAAGTCGATTTGTACGCGCAGATTGGCGAGCAGACGGCCACGCGGCGTTTTGATTTCGGCGCTGATGTTGTGTCGATTAAGCGCAAGTTCGGCGATTCGCCGCTTTATTGCCGCATTTCGCCACGCGGCAAAGGCGAAGAAACTGAGGGCGGAGGCTATGGCCGAAAAATCACCATCGAGAGCGTGAACGGCGGGAGGGATTACCTCGAATACGCACCGATGGTTGACGTTTGCAAGATGACGAACGGCAGCGGCGGC
>ODAJ010790660.1_pt1 | contig 13038 bp, 13 predicted proteins | sample 1539241 | NCBI WGS metagenome assembly ODAJ01 (sample SAMN02144231, study PRJEB22623) | gut metagenome | biome: sheep rumen | host: Ovis aries | place: New Zealand | reverse complement strand
AAAAAAGTTTAAAAATGATTATGATTATATTATAATTATGAAGAAGAGCTGTGAAAATTTAGAATATAAAGCTATTGAAAATAATTTAATGGCTTTATTGTAACTGGAGGAAAAATGAAAAAGAAAATTATTATATTGTTAGTAGCATTAGTTTTTATGTTAACTGGATGTACTAAATATATTACTGATGATAATAAAAAAAGAATTATTAATGAGAGCACTGGTCAAAGTTTACCGTCAAATATATTATGTAAACCTACTACTAAGGAATTATACTCAATTTACGAAAAATATAATGAAAAATTAGATGTACCATTAGAAAAACTAGGAGATTGTGCTAATTTAAAATATTATGATTCTGAAAATTATAATGGTTTATGGGTTCAATTAATTGTTATGCCTCTTGCTTGGTTAATAATTAGAATTGGTAATTTTGTTGGTAATTATGGTTTATCAGTAATGCTAGTTGGTTTATTAATTAGAATTGTACTTTTACCGTTTAGTATTAAAGCCATGAAACAATCTGAAAATATGAAAAAAATTCAACCTGAGATGGCTAAATTAGAGAGAAAATATGCAGGAAAAGATGATCAACAATCTCAAATGCAAAAGAGTCAAGAAATGATGATGCTTTATAAAAAGCATAATGTAAGCCCATTTGGAAGTTGTTTAATCTCATTTATTCAATTACCTTTATTCTTTGGATTCTTAGAAGCTATTAATCGTATTCCAGCAATATTTGAAGGAACGTTAGGAGCTTATGAACTTGGAACGACTCCTTTAATTGGATTAAAAGCTGGTAATTATTTTTATATAGTTTTAGTACTACTTATTATGTTAACTACATATTTATCATTTAAGTTTAGTATGAATAATTCAGCTGGTCCACAACAAGATCAAATGAAATATATGACTGGTTTTATGATTGTGTTTATTACAATTGCTTCATTTAGTTTACCTACCGCAATTGCGTTATATTGGGTAGTAACAAATGGATTTAATGTAATTCAAAATTTAGTTATTAAGAAAGGTAAGTAGTTTTATGGAAGTATATGTTTATGAAGGAAAAAATGAGGAATTAGTTTTAGAAAAAGCTTTAAATGATTTAAATGTATCTGAAAATGATATATTAATAAAGAAAGAAAAAATTAAAGGTGGTTTATTTAAAGGTGATACTTTTAAATTTACTGTTATAAAACTTACAGATGTTCAATCTAGTATTAAAGAATTTTTAAATGAAGTACTTAATAAAATGGGTATAGAAGTTCAATTTGAATCTAGTATGAGAGAAAAACAAATTAATATTAAAATGTTTTCTGATAATAATCCTATTCTTATTGGTAAGAATGGTCAAACTTTATCAGCATTAACTACATTAGTTAAACAATATGTATTTAATCAAATAGGAGTTTATCCTTATATAAATTTAGATGTTGAAAATTATAAAGATAAACAAGTTATGCATTTAGAACGTTTAGCTAAAAATATAGCAAGAGAAGTTAGAAATACTAAAAATCCAGTTACAATGGAAAATATGAATGCTTATGAAAGAAGAATAGTTCATAACGTGCTTACTAATTTCAAAGGGGTAAAAACAGAAAGTGAAGGAGAAGAACCTAATCGTCATGTGGTTGTAAAGCCTAGTGAAGAATAGTTAATAGTATGCTTTTAAGGCATGCTTTTTTTCTTTATAAAAATGTGCTATAATATGGCGCGAAATGTGAGGTGCATTGTATGAATTCGACTATTTGTGCAGTTTCTACTGCAGTTGGATTTGGTGCTATATCTATTATTAGAGTAAGTGGCCCTAAGGCAATAGAGATTGTTAATTCAATTTTTAAAGGTAAAAATTTACTTGATGTAGAAAGTCATACTATTAATTATGGTCATATTGTTTATGAAGGGGTAATAATAGATGAAGTTTTAGTTAGTGTTATGCGTGCACCTAGAACTTTTACAATGGAAGATGTTGTAGAAATTAATAGTCATGGAGGTCCAGCAGTAACTAAAAGAATAATGGAGTTATTATTAATATCAGGTTGTGAATTAGCAACTCCTGGTGAATTTACTAAAAGAGCATTTTTAAATGGTAGAATTGATTTAACCCAAGCTGAGGCTGTTCAAGACTTAGTAGTTAGTGAAAGTGAAAAATCAAGAAAGATGGCTATTAATGGGTTAACAGGTTCTTTATCAAATGAAATAATTAATATTAGAAAAGAAATACTTGATGTACAAGCAAATATTGAGGTTAATATCGATTATCCTGAATATGAAGAGGGAGAGAAGTATACTAAAGATACTTTATATCCAAGAATTAATAAAATAAATATTATGTTAACTAATCTTTTAAATAATGCTCAAAATGGTAAGATAGTTAAAGATGGAATAAAAGTAGCATTACTTGGTAAACCTAATGTAGGTAAAAGCAGTATACTTAATGCATTTTTAGAAGAGGAAAAAGCGATAGTTACAAATATTCCAGGGACAACTCGTGATGTGGTTGAAGGAAGATTTATATTAGATGGTATTATTCTTAATATAATAGATACTGCTGGTATTCGTGATACTGATGATGTAGTTGAAAAAATTGGGGTAGAAAAAAGTAAGAAAGCTTCAGATGAAGCAGATTTAATTATATATGTAGTTTCTTCTTTAGATGGATTATCTAGTGAGGATGAAACATTTATTAAGGAAAATATAGATAAAAAATTAATTATTTTTGTAAATAAGAATGATTTAAGTAATAATAAGTTAAATATAGATTATGTAAATGAAAACTATATCGTATATGGAAATACGGTTACTTTAGATGGTTTAAATTTATTAAAAGAAAAAATAAGAAATATGTTTAATCTTAATGAAATAGAGGCTTCAAATTATAATTTTTTAGCTAATACAAGACAAATATCTTTAATCAAAGAAGCAAATTTAAAAATAAGAAATATCTTGGACACATTAAATAATCTACCTTTAGATATTTTTACTATTGATTTAAGAGAAGCTTATGAATTACTTGGTGAAATAATTGGAGAAACTTATAAAGAAGATTTATTAGATGAATTATTTTCAAAATTTTGTTTAGGAAAGTAGGTGAACTATGAAGTACGATATTATTGTAGTTGGTGGTGGTCATGCTGGTTGTGAAGCTTCTCATGCAGCAGCTAAAATGGGTTTTAATACGGCTTTAATTACAGCAAATAAAAAGAATATTGCAGACATGCCATGTAACCCATCTATTGGTGGAACTGCTAAAGGGATAGTAGTTAGAGAAATAGATGCTTTAGGTGGATTAATGGGCAAAGTAGCAGATAAAACACATATTCAAATTAAGATGCTTAATAACGCAAAAGGACCTGCAGTTAGATCACTACGTGCTCAAGCAGATAAAATAACTTATCCAAAAGAGATGTTAAAAGAATTAGAATCATTAGATAATTTAACTATAATTGAAGCTATGGTTGAAGATTTAATTGTAGAAGAAGATACAATTAAAGGTGTTATTTTAAGTGATGGAACTAATGTTTTTTGTGATGCTTTAATATTAACTACTGGAACTTATTTAAAAAGTAAAATTTTAGTTGGAGATAAATCTAAAGAAGAGGGTCCTCATGGTGAAGCAAGATCTAATCATTTAAGTGATGCTTTAAGAAAGTTAGGTTTTGAAATTCAAAGACTTAAAACGGGAACTCCTCAAAGATTAGAAAGGTCAAGTATCGACTTTAGTAAATTACAAGAAGAATGTGGAGATAATACATACTGGACTTTTAGTTTTGATAATGCTCCAATGTACGATATAGATAAGCAAGAAAAATGCTATATAGTTTATACTAATGAAAAAACTCATAAAATAATAAGAGATAATTTAACTAAATCTGCTATGTATGGTGGGTATGCTGAAGGTATTGGACCAAGATATTGTCCTTCAATTGAGGATAAAGTTGTAAGATTTGCTGATAAGGAGAGACATCAATTATTTTTAGAACCAGAAAGTTTATATTATGATGATATTTATTTACAAGGTTTTTCTACAAGTATGCCTGAAGATATTCAAGAAGAAATGGTTCATAGTTTAAAAGGATTAGAAAAAGCAGTAATTAAAAAATACGCTTATGCAATTGAATATGATGCAATAAATCCATTACAAATTACTCATAGTTTAGAAACGAAAGTAGTTAAGAATTTGTTTACTGCTGGTCAAATTAATGGAACAAGTGGATATGAAGAAGCTGCAGGGCAAGGTTTAATAGCAGGTATTAATGCTGGATTAAAACTTCAAGGTAAAGAACCTTTAATACTTAAAAGAAATGAAGCTTATATTGGTGTTTTAATAGATGATTTAGTTTTAAAGGGGACTAAAGAGCCTTATAGACTACTTACTTCAAGAGCTGAATATAGATTATTATTAAGACATGATAATGCCGATTTAAGATTAAGAGAATATGGTTATAATTGTGGTCTTATTAATGATGATCAAAAATTAAAGTTAGATGCTAAAAAGGAAATGATTGAAAAAATAGAATCTTATTTAAAATCTAATCGGGTTACAATGAAAACTTTGCCTTTAGAATATAAGGAAAAATATAATATTAATTTAACAAATGGTTTATCATTATATGATTTTATAAAAAGACCTGAAGTTAAGATAAATGATTTAAATGAATATAATATAATTCCATTTAAATATGTGTCTTTAGAAGTATTAGAACAAGTAGAATTTGATATTAAATATGAAGGCTATATTAAAAATGAAGAAGATGAAGCTAATAAATTAATAAAAATGGAAAGAAAACAAATACCTGATGATATAGATTATGACAAGGTAAAAAATTTAGCTTCTGAAGCAAGACAAAAACTAAAGTTAGTAAGACCTAATACATTAGCTCAAGCATCTCGTATTAGTGGTGTTAATCCAGTTGATATATCCTTACTTGCTATTTATTTAAAGAAAGAATATAACAAAGATGAATAAAGAAGAATTTTATATTAATATAAAAAATAATTTAAATATTGAATTATCTGAAATTCAAAAAGATAATTTAAGTAAATTTTGTGAATTATTAATTGATTATAACAAACATACTAATATAACTGCTATTAAAGATGTTGATGGTATTTATTTAAAACATTTCTATGATTCTTTAACTTTAGTTAAAGGAATAGATTTAAATAAATCATTAGATGTACTTGATATTGGTTCTGGTGGTGGTTTTCCTGGTATTGTTTTAGGAATAGTATTTCCAAATTTAAAAATTACATTATTAGATAGTAATCATAAAAAAAGTGATTTTCAAAAATATATTATTGATAATTTAAAATTAAATAATATTGATGTGGTAAATGATAGAGCAGAAAATTATTTTAAGTTAGGTAAAAAATTTGATTTAGTAACTGCTAGAGCTGTAGCAAACTTAAATATATTATCAGAATTATGTATTCCTTTTGTTAATAATAATGGGTTATTTATAGCAATGAAAGGTAATGTTGATGGTGAATTTAATAAAGCAAAAACTGCTATAGAATTTCTAGGTGGTAATGTAGAAGATGTAATAAGTTTTACCTTACCTATTAGTAATGATGTAAGAAATTTAATAATAATTAGAAAAATAAAAGATACCCCAATGGGATATCCTAGAGTTTATGATAAGATAACTAAAAAGCCTTTGTAAAAAATAAATATCTTATAATGCAATATTTATAACTGAATTTTTAAAAATTATAAGTTAATAATAACATTATGAATAATTTATGTTATATTAACTGAGTGAGGAGTGAATTAATTATATGGAAAATGAAAAAATAACTGCAAATATGAGTACACTTGATATGGTTATGACAATGTGTGAAGGTAATCCTGGAGCATTAAATGTTATTATGCAAATGATGAGGGATCCTCGTAGTTTAATGGATATTTTATTATGTGATTCATTGGATATTAGAGGTTCTAAGCTTTATATGTTATATAATGATTGTTGTAATAAAAATAATGAAAAATTTAAACGTACCTTAATGATGTTAAGATGTGGAATATTTTCTAAAGAACAAATCCAGGCAAATCTAAATTTACCATATGCTATGCCATTTATTGATGATAGTATCGTTATTGAAGGAGTTCCACCATATGGACAAAATTTTGGCCCTGTTAATGAAAAATGGAAAGAGTTTTGTACTAAAAACAGGGATGCTTTCAATCAAAAATTAAATACTGTTCTTGAACAATAAAAAGGAAATCAAGGTAAATGTCTAAAGATTTAATTTGCTATTATAAATATATACCCAATTTAATTTAATAATAATTTAGTTGAAAAAAATCAAAAAATAAAGTATTATGTTATTAGAATAGGAAGGGTAGTTTATGAATAGTAATAAAGAAATTCAAAATATTAATGTTGACTTAATTATTCCTAATAGATTTCAACCTAGGCTTACTTTTGATGAAAATGCTTTAAATGAACTAGCTAATTCAATTAAAGAACATGGGATAATTCAACCCTTAGTTTTAAGAAAAGTTAATGATAAATATGAGATAATAGCAGGTGAAAGAAGATATAAAGCAGCTCAAGTAGCTGGACTTACAGAAGTACCAGCAATTATAACTGATATAAATGATAATGAAAGTGCAGAGGTAGCTTTGGTAGAAAATGTTCAAAGAAAAAATTTGAATTCTATGGAAGAAGCAAGGTCTTATAAGAAAATTCTAGATAAAGGATATTTAACTCAAGAAGCTTTAGCACAAAAAATGGGTATTTCTCAATCATCTTTAGCTAACAAACTAAGATTATTAAATTTAACTCCAGAAGTACAGGAAGCTTTATTAACAAGTAAAATAAGTGAAAGACATGCTCGTAGTTTATTAATGGTAAGTGATCCAGCAAGACAAGTTAGTTTATTAAATAAAGTTATTAGTGAAAGATTAACTGTTAAAGCGTTAGATGAACTGATAAAAAATGATAGTAATGAAGGCGGAAATACTATTACTCCAGTTATAGAAGAAACTCATACAGAAGAAGTTAATCCATTTGAAATAACAAGCCCTAATATGTTTGATGTTACTAATAATAATGAAGAGTCTGTTGATAATACAAATAAATCTAATCAAGAGGAATCTATAGTAACCGATAATAATATTTTTGATAGTAATGTAAATATATTTGATAATAAAGGTGCTGAAATAAAAGAAGAACCTGTTGAAGATTCTTCCAAGGAAAATCAAGAAATAAATGAAAATAATAATAATGTAGCAGTTGAAAATATATTTGATGATTTAAATAATACTTCTTCTGTTGATAATGAAAAAGCAGACCAGTTAGATACATTAGATACTTTGGATGAAGAACCTGTTAAAAATGATAGTACATCTTCATTAAATCTATTTAATATTTTTAATAAAACTGTTTATCCTTCTTTAGAAGATGAACAAACTAATTTAAGTATGGGAGAAGATGATTATTTTAATCCATTTAATAATGAAAATATGACTGTAGAAACTCCTTTAGAAGAACCTAAAAAAGAAGTAACTGTTGAAACGCCTAAAATAATTAAAGAAAATGATTTATCTTCAGTTAAAAAAGCTTACGATAATTTAAAGAAAGAAATTGAAGAAGCGGGATTTAGAATTCAAGCAGAAGATTTTGATTTTGAAGATATTTATCAATTAATAATTAAGATAGATAAATAGAAAATGATTAGTCATTTTCTTTTTTTGTATAAAATGGTTCTGATCCTTTTTTAAAGTAATAAATTATTGTTTTATTTTGATTAGTACTTATTTCTCCAGTTACTGCATCTAATGGAACTCCTACTATATTATCGGACATTTCATACCAAGATATTTCTTTATCTTTTTCATATTCTTCAACAGTATTTAACCAAATATTTTTAATTTTTTTAGAATAACTTGAATCAACATTTTCATTCATATCTTTACCGGCCCAAACCATCATTAATATGTCAGGATTATAACCAACTATCCAGTAATCATTTTCAGTAGTACCACTTTTAAGGGCATATTTACGTGATATTTTACTATTTAAATATATAACAGTAGGATTTAAATAATCAATAAAGGCTGAATTATAAGTATTAGTTAGCATTTCATTTACTATAAATACATAATCTTTATCTAGAACTTGTTCTGGTTTTTCTTTATGTTTATATAATAAATTACCATTTGCATCTTCAACTTTTTCAATGAAGTAAATATCATTTTTAGTGCCATAGTTTGCTAGAGTATTATAGGTTGTAGCGTAATCTAACATATTTATTTCTTTTGCTCCTAATGCCAGTGATGGATTGGCTTCTAAATTTTCTTTTAATCCAACTAATTTTAAGGTATTTACTAGTTGTTCTTCTCCTAAAAATAAGTGTGTTTTTACAGCATATATATTATCTGAATAGGCTAAGGCAGCGGCCATAGTTATTGGCTTATTTCCATATGTATTTGAGTGATTTTTAGGAGTATAAGTTTGATTATTGGAAAATACAAAGCTAGTTTTTTCACTTAAGAATGTGGAACTTTCAGTCATGTTATTTTCTAAAGCTGTATAATATAAAAATGGTTTTATAGTAGATCCTACTTGTCTTTTGGATTGGGTAACTCGGTTATATTGACTTTTTGAGTAATCTATACCACCTGCTAAGGCCATTACTCCTCCAGTAGATGGATTAATAACTATAGAGGCTATTTGAGTATCATCATCTTTATTTACATTATTTTGAATTGATTCATCTAATACTTTTTGAACACTTTCATTATATGTAGTATATATTTTAATACCACCTGATTTTATTAATGATTTTGGAATAGATGTAATATTATTTAATTCTTCAATTACAGCGTCATGATAATACATTAAAGTATAAGTATTATTAGTTTCTCTTTTACCATATATTTCAATATGTTCTTTAAATAAATTATCATATTCTTCTTTAGATATATAATTATTATCTAACATTGCTTTAGCAACTAATTTGGCTCTTTTAATACAATTATCATAATTACTTATTGGGTTATTATTTTCTGGACTTCTAGGAATACCGGCTAACATTATAGATTCTTCTAAACTTAAATCTTTAGCTTTTTTATTAAAATAATATTCACTAGCACTTTCTATACCATAGTTACCTTGACCATAATTAATAGTATTTAAATATCCTTCTAAGATATCTTCTTTATTATAATGAACTTCTAATTTTAATGTTAGAAAAGCTTCTTCTATTTTTCTTTTCCAAGTTTTATCAAAATCTAAATATAAATTTTTAACATATTGCTGACTAATAGTTGATGCTCCTTGGACTATAGATTTATTTTTAATATTTAAATATATAGCTTTTAAGATTCTTAAATAATCAAAACCATGATGATTATAAAAGTTTTTATCTTCGATAGCGATAGTAGCATTTTTAATATTATCAGATATATTGTTACTTTCTACCCAACTATTATGATTATTTGTTTGAAAGATTAGTTCATTATTATTATCATATAGATAAATAGCATTAGCAGAGTTTAATACTATCTTAGGTGATAGATAAGCATATAAATATAGGGCAGTTATAATAACTGTAAAACATATTGCGCTAAATACCATTAATTTATAAAATATACGTAATTTTTTCATATTTCACCAATTATATTATGGATTTTAATTTAGGAATTATGCTATTATATGAGAGTGATTTATTATGAAATTAAATTTATATAAAAATGGAAAATTAGTTTTAAATGTTGAAGGAAAGCTTATTGATAATGAAGCTGTATTTGGAAATATTATTTATAATTTAGATAATAAAACATTAATTAGACAAGATGCTAGTTATAAATATTTATTAGATTTTAATAATAATGAGGCTAAGGTAGAATTAAAAGAATATGATAAAGAATTACCTTTAAAGATTAAAACAACTAAAATAGATATTACAAATAATTATCATAAAATTAGTTATACTATTGAAAGTGAAGAGGAAATATATAATGTATTAGAGGTTATTTTTTAGTAATAAAAATAGATATTGACAATGAATAATTATATGATAAAATTATGTATGTTTAAAAAGCCATTATCATTTTTTTAATGAGTACATATAATGGTTTTTGAGGAGGCAATATGAAAATAAAATTAACAGATGAAGAAAAGGAAACTTTATCTTATAGTGATGTAGCATATTTAATTTTAAAAGAAACTAATAAAAAGTGTAAAATACAAGATTTATTTAAGAAAGTAATTAAGTTATTAGATCAAACTGATGCAGATTTTGAAGATAATATTGGTAATTTTTTTGAACTTATAATTACTGATAAAAGATTTATTATGCTTGATGGAGGATATTGTGATTTAAAAATTAATCATAGTTCTAAAGTTATGCTTGAAGAAGATGATGAAGACTTTGAAATAGCATCTGATGAAGATATGTATGAAGATGAAACTGAAGAAGATAATTATGATGAAGATGCAAATGCTGATGATGATGCAGATGATGAATTATCTGATTTAGTTATATTAGATTCAAATGAAGAATTAGACGATGCTGAATTATAAGAAGTCTTTTTCTTTTTAGAAAAGAGGATATTATGATAGAAAGATTAGAATTATTAAAACAAAGATATGATGAAATTAATAATGAATTATTAAGCCCTGAAGTATTAAGTGATTTTAATAAACAAAAAAAGTTATCTAAAGAAAAAGGAAGTATTGAAGAAGTTGTTTTAAAATATGATGTTTTTAATTCTTTAAATAAAGAGATAGCTGATTTAAAGAGTTTAATAAATGATCCAGAGATGCATGAAATAGCGTCTTTAGAATTAGAAGAAAAACAAGAAGAACTTGCTAATTTAACTAAAGAAATTGAATTATTATTACTTCCTAAAGATGAAAATGATTCAAAAGATATCATTATGGAAATAAGAGGAGCTGCTGGTGGAGATGAAGCTAATATTTTTGCTGGTGACTTATTTAGAATGTATAATAAATATGCAGAAAAGAATGGTTGGAAAATAGAGGTTACTCATGAAGTTGAAGGAGAAGCTGGAGGTTTTTCAACAATTGAATATACAATTAGGGGTAATAATGTTTATTCTAAATTAAAATTTGAGAGTGGAGTTCATAGAGTTCAAAGAGTTCCAGAAACAGAAACAGCTGGTAGAATTCATACATCAACCGCAACTGTATTAGTTATGCCAGAAGTAGAAGATATTGATGTTGAAATTAAACCAGAAGATGTTAGAGTAGATGTATACCGTTCTAGTGGAAAAGGTGGACAAGGAGTAAATACTACTGATTCAGCAGTTAGAGTTACTCATATTCCAACAGGTATCGTTGTAACATGCCAAAATGAAAGAAGTCAAATTAAGAATAAAGAAAGAGCGATGGTTGTATTAAAATCAAGAATTTATGATATGCTTCAGTCTAAACAAGATAGTGCAGTTGGTGCTGCTCGTAAAAATATGGTTGGTACTGGAGATAGATCAGAGAAAATAAGAACTTATAATTATCCTCAAAATAGAATAACTGATCATCGTATAAACTTCAGTATTATGGAATTAGACAGAGTTATGGAAGGAAATCTAGATCCCATTATTGAGGCTTTAATTACAGAAGATCAAAGAAGAAAAATAGAAGAATCATGAATATTTCTAAATTAGATTATGAATTACTATCTAAAAAATATAAAAATTTAGATAAAGTCTTAAAAAAGATAGAATCTGGTTATCCAGTTCAATATTTAATAGGTAATGTAGATTTTTATGGATATAAGATTAAAGTAACTCCTAGTGTTTTAATACCTAGATTTGAAACAGAAACTTTAGTAGAAAAAACAATAGATTATATAAATAAATTAGGTCTTAATAAAGGAAAAATAATTGATATTGGAACTGGCTCTGGATGTATATCAATTGCTTTAAAAAAAGAGATTAATTCTTTAGATGTAACTGCAATAGATAATAGTTTAAAAGCATTAAGAGTTGCTAAATATAATGCCAAATTAAATAATGCTAATATAAATTTTAAATTTAAGAATTTATTTAAATATAATTTAAAAGATAAATTTGATATTATTATTAGTAATCCACCATATATTACTTATGGTGATAATGTATCTTTAAATACAAAATATGAACCATATAACGCTATATATGTTGATAAAGACCCTTTAAAATACTATGAAGAAATATTTAAGATAGGTCTTAATTCTTTAAATCAAAAATATTTAATTGCGTTAGAGATAGATGAAGAACAAGGAGATAATTTAGTTAAACTCTCGAAGATGTATTATCCTAATTCTAAGATATCTTTAGAGAAAGATTTAACTGATAGAGATAGATATTTATTTATAATAAATGAATAAATTAATTAAATACTACCCATTATTTTAATAGAAGGGTAGTGTTTTTTTGAAAAAGACATTATTAGTTGTATGTTTATTAGTAGTATTTTTAGTTGGTTTTAAAAATAAAAATAGTAATGAAGTTATAATTCCAAAAGATTCAATAAGATTTAGAGTTATTAGTAATAGTAATAATGAATTGGATATTAAAACTAAAATGGAATTAAAAGATTATTTAGAAGAATTAGTATTTGATTTAGTTAAAGATTGTAATTCGGTTTTAGAAGTTAAGGAAGTAATTATAAATAATTTTGATTATATTAATAGTAGTATTTCAATATTTTTAAATTCTAATGATTATAAAGTTGATTTTGGACCTAACTATTTTCCTAAGAAGGTTTATAAAGGGGTGGTATATGATGAAGGTATATATGACTCGTTAGTAATAACTTTAGGAAATGGAAAAGGTAATAATTGGTGGTGTGTTTTATTTCCTCCTTTATGTTTATTAGAAGAGAATACAACTACTACTGATGTTGAATATAAATTATTTGTTTCAAGAATAATAGAAAGTTTTAAATAATATACTTAACTAGGAGGACCTATGTTAAGTATTTTTTTAATTGGAGTAGCACTTAGTATGGATGCATTTTCAATTGCACTTTCTATTGGTTTAAATGAAATATCAAAATTAAAACGAATATTAATACCCTTAAT
>ODAJ014782105.1_pt1 | contig 13040 bp, 9 predicted proteins | sample 1539241 | NCBI WGS metagenome assembly ODAJ01 (sample SAMN02144231, study PRJEB22623) | gut metagenome | biome: sheep rumen | host: Ovis aries | place: New Zealand | reverse complement strand
ATGACCGGTCATGCCTACGACGGCAGCGTCATTCTGACCTCGGCCCTCAACGAAAGCAGCAAGATAGAACTGAAGAACAGTCAGAACACATTCACCATCAAGTTTGCCGCCGGTAACTACAACAAGGGCGAGCGCCTGCAGTTCATGTACTGGATGGAAGGACTTGACAGCGACTGGCGCAACGGCGACGCCATGCTGCACGGCGTGAAGTTCCAGAACCTGGGCAGCGGTGACTACGTGCTGCACGTCAAGGCCGTCAGTGCCGACGGTGCCGTCAGCAACCAGGAGCGCCGGCTCCAGATTACCGTCGACCGTCCGTGGTGGCTGTCGTGGTGGATGCTCACCGTCTACGTCATCATAGCCATCGTGGCACTGGTTGTCTGGCGCTACGGTATCGGGAAGTTCAAGCACATGTGGATGCGGAAGCGTGCCGTCATCGACGAGCTGAAGCGCCAGCGCGAGGAAATCAAGTCGGCCAGCGACGACCTGCGCCAGCCCATGGCGCGCATGACGACCATCATCGGCAACATGGCCGAAAACGAGCGGACCCTGGAGGGCCGCGAACAGCTGAACTCACTGCACTTCCAGCTGCTGCAGGTTATCACGCGTATCTCCGAGATGCAGTCGACGCTGGAGAATCCTGAGAAGAAGGCTACTTCGTCGGCCAAGGACCGCCTGGAGCTGAACGACAAGGGCGAGGTTGCCCTGGCCAACAGCAACAGCGAGCTGGCCATCGACGTCAAGCCCCTGAAGGTCGACTCGCAGTCCAAGAAGTTTGCCGTGGTACTCATTGACGACAACCGCGAATTCCTGAACCTCATGAATCTGCACCTGCGCGACGTCTATAACTTCCACACTTACGACAACTTCAAGGAGGCGTTGCCAGATATTGAGACGCTCAATGCCGACCTGGTCATTTGCAAGCAGGACATGACCCCGATGACGGGTAGCGAGCTGTGTACCAAGTTCAAGATGGATCCCCACCGCAGCCGGACGAAGTTCGTGCTGATGACCGACGGCGTGCTGACGCAGCAGGACATGGCCGACCAGAACATCACGCTGGCTGCCGACGACTATCTGGCCAAACCGTTCAACATCCAGGAGGCCGTCATGCGCTTCAACAAGCTTATGGGACTCGGGCCTATCGAGATGGACCAGTACGTCATTGAGGGCAGCGAGACGCGCATGATTGAGGGTCGCAACGCCAGCATGACCACCGCCACGATGGTCTATGAGGACCTGGACGAGCTGAAGGCTCAGCACCAGGCCGAGGTTGGCGACCGTGAGGACGAGGCCGCCGGTGAACAGTCGGCCGCCCGCCAACCCGTGGACAATGCACCCGCCCACCAGCAGAACGACGGTGCCACGATGCTCCAGCAGTACTATGGTGGCAACACCATCGGCGACTATTCGATGAGCGAGTCCATGGACCAGCAGCTCATGCGCAACGTCGAGCAGTTCGTACTCCAGAACATGAGCCGCGGCCAGATCAGCCTCGAGGAGATGGCTACAGCCATGGGCATGGGTCGCGTGCCTTTCTTCCACAAGATTCGCGCCATCACCACCAAGACGCCTGCCGAGGTGGTTCGCGACATCCGCCTGAAGCATGCCTGCACGCTGCTGGTTAACACCAATGTCAACATGAGTGAACTGGCGCTCAACGTCGGCTTCAAGACCGCCGAGAACTTTGTCAACATCTTCAAGGAGCGCTTTGGCATGACGCCCCTGGAGTATCGCCTGAAGAATAAGAAGTAGGCGAGTTGACACCCTAAATGCCAAATGATAAATGACAAATGATAATTATTAAATGGAAATGAACAATAGACTAAGGACAATGGTGATGGTATTTTTATTATTTATCATTTATCATTTGTCATTTAGTCCTGTAAGGGCGCATACGAGCGACTCGCTGATAGTCCGCACGCTGCGCAGTCACCATGTTGACTTCTCGCACGACAACAGCGTCACCCTTCTGCTGTCCGGCCAGCAGAAGTTCGACGATATGTTCAAGGCCATCCGCCAGGCCCGTAGCAGCATCCACCTCGAGTATTTCAACTTTCGCAACGACTCCATCGCCATGTTGCTCTTCGACCTGCTGCGCCAGAAGAGCCGCGAGGGCGTGGAGGTACGTGCCATGTTCGACGGCTTTGGCAACGACTCCAACAACCAGCCGCTGAAGAAGCACCACCTGAAGCCCCTGCGCCAGGACGGCATCGACATCGTGGAATACTCGCCCATCCGCTTTCCGTGGGTCAACCACATCTTCGGGCGTGACCACCGCAAGATTGTGGTCATCGATGGCAGCATAGCCTATACGGGCGGCATGAATGTGGCCGACTATTATATAAAAGGTACGGAACAGGTTGGCGAGTGGCGCGACATGCACTGCCGCATAGAGGGTGACGCCGTCAACGAACTGCAGCGCATCTTTCTGCGCATCTGGAACCGCACGACCCGCCAGAACGTCCACGGCGCCAAGTACTACCGTGGCGGCACGCCGACCACGTTCGTCGGACTGAAACCCGACACCACGGCCACCCGTGGGCGCAAGATGGTGGGCATCATCAACCGCGAGCCGGGCGTGACGCCAAAGATTATGCGCACCTTTTACATCAACGCCATCGACCAGGCCCAGGACAGCATCCACATCATCAACCCCTACTTCACGCTCATCCCGACACTGACGCGCGCACTGACGCGTGCCATCCGGCGTGGCGTCAAGGTGGAAATCATGCTCTCGTCGAAAAGCGACATACCGCTGACGCCCGACTGTGCGCTCTATCAGGCCCGCAAACTGCAGCGGCGCGGTGCCACGGTATGGCTCTACAAGCCTGGCTTCCACCACTCGAAGATCATGATGGTCGACGGGCGCTACTGCACCGTGGGCAGCACCAATCTCGATGCGCGCAGCCTGAAGTGCGACTTTGAGGAAAATGCAGTGATTGTTGACCGCAACACGACGCGCGAACTTGACGATATGTTCTGGCGCGACAAGCAGCAGTCCTTCCAGCTGACAGACCAGACGTGGGACGAGTTCCGCACCGGCTGGCAGAAGTTCCGCGGATGGTTTGCCCACCTGCTGCAGCCCTTCCTTTAAGTATCGGGGAGAGAAAAAACAGTAATCTTCCTGTCTATGACTGGGCGCGCTGCTCGGCCTTGTGAAACGAGTCGTGACCGGCCATGAGCGCCATCATCATGCGGATGTCCGTCGGCGTGATGCCCCGACGGTTCAGCCACGCGGCGTTGTTGGTAATCTCGTTGTAGTCGCCCCCCAGTGTGAAGTATCGGTCGAAGCAGGCTTCGGCCTCGCTGATGTGTCCCATCAGCCACTTGCAGTAACCCTTGTTCAGGTAGTCCTCGCTTGAGGCACCCTCGTCGGCCGTCAGCTGGCTATACAGTCGGTCGGCCTGCTCCAGCTTGCCGTCGCACGTCAGTGTCCAGGCCAGCACGCGCCGGATGTTGACGTCCTCCTCGTGCTCGTAGTTCAGTTGGTAGAGCAGTTTCAGTGCTTCGTCATACTCCTCCTGGTTGACCTGACAGACGGCCTTGTTCAGCTGGTAGTTCACCCTGTCTGGATGCATCAGCGTCAGCCGGTCGTAGATGTCGTAGGCCTCGTCATACTGACTGTCGGCAAACAGTCGGCGCGCCTTGCCCAGCAGGGCGCGCTCGTTGTCAGGCTCCAGCCGGAGGGCTGCGTCGTAGTTGCCTGTCCACAGGTAGTACTGTGCGTCGCGCATGGATTCGGGAAACGTGTCGAGCAGCCGCTCGGCCACGTCGCCGTGCTGGTGCTTCATCAGGACCCTGACCACCTCGGGCTTGTGCTGGTCGATGGGCGTGCCGGCCATCACGCCGCTGCAGAAGAAGAAACAGGGCGCCAGCTGCCCGTGACCGCCCTCGAAGGGGCTTACCAGGGCCTTGCGGTTGGGAAACAGGCGGAAGAAGCGGTACATGTCCATCAGGTAGTTGCGGCGAATGTAGGCCGGCGTCTGCTGGTTCTCATCGGGCTCGGCATAGCCCATGACGGCCTCGCCGCGCTTCATGGCCTGCAGCATCGTCTCGGGCAGTTGTCGCATGACCTGCTGGAAAGCAATGAGCAGCGAGTATTTGTCGCTGTTGCAGAACGGCCCCTTGGCCAGCATCGACTCCAGGAACTTGTTGCCGGCCATGCTGTCCGCAAAGCGGGCTATGTCCGGATGCTGCGGATAGAAAGGCACGAACCAGTTTGACACGTCGTAGAAGAACGGGAAACGCTTGGTCTGCGAGAATCCGCCGTAGAAGATGTCTGCTCCCCGGCGCTGCATGTCGAACATGCGCTTGAACGACCGCTCCAGGCGCTCCATGCGCTGCTCGGAGGCTTCGGGATTGAGCACGTCCTCCAGCGGGTCGTCGTCCACCTCTTCGATGCCGTTTCTGGTCACGCGGAAGTTCTGGTTTTTCATGATGTCCGGCACGATTTCGTGGTTCAGCGTGTCGGTGTCCTTCTCGGCGTCCAGCGAGTATATCATCTGTATCGCGAGTTCGGTCAGTTCGGCGCACGTGCGCTTAGACTTCAGCAGTTCTTCTACCAGCGTGCGCTGCTCGGGATAGATGTTCTGCATGTCGTCGTCTATGGCCAGCACCCATCCTATCAGTGCGCGCTGGCGTACCTGTTCGTCAGCCGAACGGCGGTAGACGGCTGTCAGCGTGCGGAACTTCACGATGTCGAACCGGTTCATCAGCGACAGCGTGACGGCCGACACCAGCAACTGCTGGTCATTGCTGTCTACGGTGGGCGACGTCAGCAGCTGCTCCATCTGCTGCCCGGTGTTGTCCGTCCAGATGTTCGATGTCATGAGGAAGTTGAACAGCTGCTTCGTCTGCTGCTGGTGGGCCTTGTAGAGTGCTTCGCTCTTGTCCTTCCGCACGTGTTCGGGTTCCAGTTCCAGCATGGCCACGTCGCTGACGAATCCCTCCATCTCCCGGCGGACGGCCTCCAGGCTGACGGGGCGTCCCGACTGGCGGGCCGAGCGGTGCAGCTGTTGCAGGAATGAGGTGGTGCTCAGGTGGCGGTAGATGGCTATATTGCCCATTAGCACGTAGCAGCGCTGCAGCAGCCGCTGGTACTGCGCGTCGCGCTCAGGGTCTTCGATGCCCTTAATCCAGTAGTCGGCCATCAGACCGTATTCCGACTTCAGCGTCTCCAGCTTGTCGTGCGACTGCTGGTTGGGCCATGCCGCCAGATAGGTTTCCAATTCGGCAATGGCCAGTCCGGCATTACCCTCAGTCAGGCGCATGTAGACGCGCTCCAGCGATGTGTCGATGACTCCCATTACTTCTTGTTCCTCCTTTTCTTCTTCTGTTGGTTGCTTGTCACTTTCGAAGCCCGCTTCTCAGGCTTCACGGCCCTCACGCCCAACCACTTTTCCACGGCCGTCACGTCCGTCTGACGTGGTCCCTGGTTGGTGACGTACGGATTCCGGCTGACATCGGGCAGCGAGTCGGCCACCTCCTTCGGAACCCCACAGCAGCGCGCTATCAGGTCGCTATAGTATCGGAATCCATGTTGGTTAATAGAGTCGCAGGCCTGGTTGTAGGCTTTCACAAACAGCGACAGCTGCGTGGCCCTCTCCGGGTGGCGCATCTCCCGTTCACGGAAGGCTATGACGCCCAGCTGCATCTTCGTCGTCCGCGAGTCGTAGATGACCGGGTTCTTCAACTGCCGTGCCATGGTGGCCTGCGGTTCCGTCATCCAGAGGGCGTCCATGGCGTTGTTCTGCAGCATCTGCATGCGCACCGTCACGTCGTTGATCTGCACCTTGAAGACGCGTTCCTCCTTCAGCTTCACCGAGTCAACCACGCGGTCGGTCAGCAGGTCAGTAGCCGAATATCGCGTCATGGCCACCATCTTGTCGTCCAGCTGCTTCAGCTGGCGTATGCGGGCGTTGCGGTTGGTGACCAGCTGCCAGTAGGCGTTGGTCACCGTCACATAGCGCAGCTTTACGCCGCGCTGCTGCATGCCCACGGCGCGCACCAGGTCGGTCACCATGCCCTCTACCCTGCCCCGCTCCATGGCCGTGTCGCAGTCCATCTGGGCCGTAAAGCGCTTCAGGCGCACGCCGCCGTGTATGGTGTCAAACAGCTGGTAGTGTTCGGCCACAAACAGTGGCAGGCAGTCCAGCGTAGGCAGCACGGCCACCTTCAGGGCTGCCGAGTCGCGGCGCATGGCGGCCCGCCGGTTTTCGTGGGCTATGCGCTTGGTTTCCTCGTAACTTTGTCCGCATGCTGCTGCCAGCAGCACGCCGAGTATCATGATTGTAAGTGATTTTTTCATATTCGGATGCAAAAGTACAAAGAAAAAGGATAATGTGCAAATATTCCGCCCGTTTTTTATTCATCAGCGACGAGCCGTAATCTCGTCAGCGACGAGCCGTAATCTCGTCAACGACGAGCCGTAATGCCGTCGAGGATGGTACAGAATGGAGGTATTGTGTCACGTAATACATGATGCTGCCGGAATAAATAATATTACTCTTAGAGTATTGAAAATTTCTCTCGGAGTATTTTGAAATACTTTCGGAGCATCTTTGATTCTTAACTTTGCCTGACTGAAATAGCATAAAGGAGAACATGCTCTTGCACATTCTCCTTCATCTAAACTTTTTATTCAAAAAAGTCCTTGGGACAACTTACAATGCAAATTTAATTGTATAATCGGATGCTGTTTAATACGTCCATGTATATACTTTTGTATAACGAGGATCAGGATTACCGTTTAGCGTTCCTGTTTTCTTCATGCTAATTGCACGATGCTGATTGTCAAACTCCCATGAATACTGATACACTCTTTTCTTGGAATTATCAACCTCAGTATCTGTGGATACAATTGGCAGATGCGCTGGACCGAATCCTATAGCTCCACAATAAATCAGCCATTCTTCAACATCAATGTCTATTCCTGTCATGGTATCAAAGTCTGCAAGGTGAGCGTCGTTATTAATAAGGCTTTGACCGTCTGCCTCATATGTAATGGCATAAGTGTTGGGATGACTATCATTGCATTTGCCTGAAACGACATCACCATTTTGCCATATCATTAATATCTCATCGTTAATCTCTCCTTCGTCATAATCAGCCCATCGCGTCAGATGCCCGCTGTTGTCATACGAAAATTCGTAACTCCAGTCGCCATCTTCTTCCACAGCTTTAGAGACGAAACCATTAGAGCCTATTGTTGCTGTTATTGTTTTGCGATATTGCCCTTCTTGATATTTTTTGACAGTTATAATGTTTCCAGAATAGCTGATTTCGTAATCATAAGAATCTTTACCGGAGGAACCACTTCTTGCTTTGGTCATGAAACCGTTAGCATCATAGGTAAACTCCCAGCGGCTTCCCTCAGAACTCACAGCTTTTACAAGATTCTCACCGAACACACGCTTGGCACCCTGGAAAGTTCCGGCAGACTGGCCACCAGAAGTGTTATGAGTACCGCCGCCTACTCCACCATCACTGTCATCATCTCCGCCGCCGCAAGCAGCGAATCCTACACACACGAATGCCATCAGCATGATGGTCATCCAACTAAAAACGTTCTTTTTCATAATGATTTGTTTAAAATTATTACTAATATACTATTCAGTTACTGCTCGAACGTGCAACCCTTGATATTTACTACTCCAACTATAGTAATCGCATTTTCCGCCTTGCAGGATATACGCTTGCATCGGGGTGCTACCACCGCATACATAGTTGTCATAATAAACGTAGCGTTCATCAGTTGTCCAACACCCGTCACTTCCGCTATCTTTTTGCGGGATAAAAATGCTATTCCCATTGGATCCTGTAAATAAATATCCTCTTTTTCCCTTCAGACTTGTTTCAACTACTTTGCAGTTGTTTACTAATTCTTCACATTCTGATTTTGTAGGTATTCTCCAGTACCCTCCCATTTTTACATGAGCAATATCATATTGTGTCCCCATTATATCCAAATGTTGATATTCATAAAGTGTAACTTGCCTTTCCCAATCATTAGTGTATGTCTTAAAAGGTTTAGCTAAGCTGTAATTTTCCTCAGTATAGCTATCTTTTTCTACAATTTCACCCCATGCATATCTTCCACCAAGATCTTCTGGATTTGATGCTCCTACATTACAAGATGCCCATTTGATTGATAGCCCGAGATCTACTGCTTTTATGCCAGACAATTCCGATTGTCCTGACTGATTATCAGTAGACGGGGATTCTGGATGTTTGTTGGAATCTGGTTCCTCATCGCTACCACCACCGCAGGCGGCAAAACCTACGCACACGAACACCATCATCATGATGGTCATCCAACTAAATGTTTTCTTTTTCATAATTTAATTGCGGTTATTAACAGCTGATTGATAGAAGGTCATCCATATGGATTTTACTTTATTCATTTCTTTCTAAAAGTAGCACCTTTAAACTCCAATGCGGAGTTAGACAGTTTGAAATCCCAAGTAATCGAGCCGTCACTATATATCAAATATATTTTACCTGAATTTAAATAAGTATCATAGCCTAAAATAACATATCTGAAATTATTATTCCACCTATAAGGATTGGAACTGTCTTCATCATTTACACCTGAGTCATTTCCGGTTCCGTCAGCGCGGAAAATAAAAGTTTCGTGCCCTTTCGGATTCGTCCATGAAGCATACCATGTGCCGACAAGCGGATTGGCAGGATCGGAAACTTCTTCCTGTGTACTTTTTCTTGCATTGTCATCATCATCACTACCCCCGCAGGCGGCAAAGCCTACACACACGAATGCCATCAGCATGATGGTCATCCAACTAATTGCTTTCTTTTTCATTTTTCACTTTTTTTCATTTGCCTCCTGTCTCCCAAATTCGGCTGGTTTGTAATTATAGGTAAATGGAAACAAAAAAGGCATGGGAGTTTTCTACTTTTGCCCATCCCTGCTGTCAGGCCTTCGCATTGCCCCTCTTCAAGGATAAGCAACGCAGCAAGCCCACGCCAAGTGATTATATATACAACTAAACGCTATACATTCATACTTAATATATAGCAATAGCTGGGATATAATTCACCCCACGCAGGCGCTTACCGTTGCATTATCTCTGTGAAGAGTTCTAAGTTGCGAAGTTAGACAGCACAGAATGATAACGTCCGTAAACGCCTTTTCCCATTGGCCAGCCCTACAAACGGCTTCGTTGGCCTCTGAAGTCCCTCGATGTAAAAAGTTCCCCTCTGTTACACATCATTCCTTACGGAAGCTCAGTGTTGAGGATGATTATGCAAAGGTATTAAATTTCCCTTATCCGACCAAATTTTTGATTGTTTTTTTTAAATATAACACTAAAAAATACTGAAAAGAGTGTTCTTTGACGTATTAACACAAATACCGCTGGAAGGAAAGAAGAATCAAGAGAGCAGGAACGAAATTTTTAACGAAAGATGTGGAGGATTGAAATCTTTGTTGTGCCCTTGCAGTCGCATTGGAAAAGCAACAAGAAGTTATGAGTCCCCCTCTGGTGATGTTTCTTATTGAAATAACAGTTAAATATTTGGAAAAGTCGAATTTTGTTCGTATCTTTGCCGCCAGAATCATTTTATATGAGGATATTATGTCAAGAGAAGATATCGTACAAAAATGGCTGGACATTGTAGAGCAGGACATTAAGGTTGCGGAACTCACTCACAGTAATGGTTATTGGCTTTATGCAGCATTCCTTTGTCATCAGGCATTAGAGAAAGTCATAAAGGCCTATTGGACAGCAACGCGTGATGATGATCCTCCGTATACTCATAGTCATGCTAAATTGCTTGAAGGGTGTGGACTTATAGGAGAATTGAGCGAGGAACGCTTGAGTTTCATTGCAATGATGATTCCCATGTTTATAGAGGCTCGCTATCCAAGTTATAAAGAAAAAGTAGGTGCTTCGCTGAATGAACAGACCAGTGCCCACATATTGGAAACTACAAAAGAACTGATACAATGGATAAAGGAAAAACTCTCAGCCAACAGCAGGCCTTAGACGTCGTCCGTGAGTACAAGCGAGTCATATCTCGTCGCTTTAGTACTGAACCGAAAGTGATGCTCTATGGCTCTTATTCAAAGGGCTATGCACGCCCGGAGAGTGATATTGACGTGGCGGTCATCGTACCCAGCTTTGAAGGAGACTGGTTGGAACAGTCCGCCAAGATTAGCCTTGACGCAATTAAACTCAACGTACTGATAGAGCCCGTTTTGATGGAGCAGGACGAACCTTCGCCTCTCTATCGAGATGTCATGCGTACAGGTATTCCTGTCTGACAAACCTTTGAATCATTAGTATATCAGTTGCAGGGATATAGTGGAATCATAAGGCTGGCGAAGAAATAAGTTATAATTGCAGCACCCCGGCTGAATGTCATTCAGCCGGGGTGCAATGCGTATTGTGTAAGTAATAAGTTCCTTCGTCTTCCACACTCACATCACCTGAGGTAGAGCCAGTAGATGGCCACGGCGGCGGCAATGAGGGCAATGGTGACGACGCTCTTGATCATGCACGAGGCTACCTTCTTGAACACCAGGAAGCCAATGATGACGATGAGCAGCAGGGCTACGTAATAAACGAAATTGCTGTGTTCCATAACGTTTTGCGCTTATACTTTAAAGTACTACTGTAACGGGTCAGAACGTGTAGCTCAGGGTGCAGACGAACTGGTGGCGGTTGTCCTTGACCTTGACGGGCTGGCAGCTGTTCTCCAGCGTCACGATGTTGCCCGTAGTGTTGCCGTTCTCGTCGTAGAGGTCAACCTCGGCCGAGGAGTACTTCATGAACGGATAGAAGTCACCGTCGCGCATCTGGTACTGGTAGGCCAGGTCGATGCGGAACTTGTCGATGTTGGTGCCACAGCCCAGCGTCAGGCGGTTGGTGGCCTTCCAGTTGGTGTAGTCGGCCGACGAGGCATAGTAGACGCCGGGCGACGGCACAGTCTGGTCGCGCACGCCGGACTCCTGATAGACGGGCGACACATAGTTGTAGCCCGCACGCAGCGACAGCTCGGGGAAAGGCTTGAACTCGGCACCCAGCTTCAGCGTCGACACGCCGCGGAGCGTGCGCTCAATCTGGCGCTTCATGGCCTGGTCGCTGGAGCTGCGCGAGTAGTCGGTGTCGTCCCAGTAGTCATGGGTGTAGCCGTCGATGGTGCGCATGTCGCAGGCCGAGAAGTCAGAGTACTCGTAGACGAAGCCCAGGGCCAGGTTGCGCCCGATGGTGTGTCCGGCCGAGAGGCTGAACTTCCACGGCGTGTTGAAGCGGAAATCCTCGCCGGCCTCGCTACGGTCGACGTTGCTGCCAATGGTGGTGTAGTTGGTGGTGGTGAGCTTGTAGAACGTGGGCGACGAGACGGCGGCACCGATGCGGAAGGCCGACTCCTCGAAGGGACGCACGATGATGCCGCCCTTGACGGAGTAGCCCGTGCCCGTCAGCTTCAGGTCGTCGCTGATAAGCACCTCGGGGGCAAACGTGCTGTTCAGCCGCTCGAAGTACTCGCTGTAGCCGTGGTAGTGGACGGAGTGAATACCTACCGTCAGACCCCAGTAGAAGCGGTTGTTGACGTTGCCGGACAGGTTGATGTCGTACTCGCCGATGTAGCCCGTATGGGCACGGTCGAACTCGTAGTCGCGGCCCTCGACGTCGTAGATGTTGCCCTTAGCATCAGACAGCAGGTTGTTGTAGTACAGGTTGTCCAGCTGCGTCTCCGTCAGATAGTTGTTGTCGATGGTGCCGTTGATGAACTTGTAGGCCGTCTGGTTGGCAGCCGACGAGCCGTTCAGCGCGTTGACAGCCGAGAGCACGTAGTCGAAGTTGCGGCTCTTGTGGAAGTTGAAGCCGAAGTTGACGTAGCTCTGGCGGCCCGTCTGCGACGAGTAGACGAAACCTATCTGGTCGAACGAGGCGTTAGCCTTCGAGCCGTCGGCAAACGACTTGCCGTCCTCCTGGGCGTTCATGCCGAACGAGGCGGCTATCTGGCTCCGCCGGAACAGGCCGATGCCTGCCGGGTTGGTGCTCATGACCGAGAGGTCGGCACCCAGTGCGTCCATGGCACCGCCCATGCCCACGTAGCGGGCCGTACCGTTCAGGTCCTCAGTGGCCAGTTGTCCGGCCATGTATGCGTCGCCGGTAGCCGGCGTCTCCTGCGCGTGTGCAGCCAGGGCCATCAGCCCCACTGCTGCCATTGTGTATATCCTCATGTCAGTTTGAAGTTTGATGTTTGAAATTTGAAATTTATGATTAGCGACGTCCACCATAGCTTAGCGACGTCCACCATAGCTTAGCGACGTCCACCATAGCTTAGCGCCGTCCGCCATAGGAGCGTCCTCCGCCACCGCCGCCGGAGAAGCCTCCGCTGCTGCGGCTTACGCCGCCGCCTCCGCCGAACGAGCTGCTGTTACTGCTGCTGCGATAGCCGCCCAGGTTGCCGCTGTTGGTGGTTGTGGTGCGCGTCGGCGTATAGGTGCGCGAACCGCTGGTGGTGCTGCGATAGCCGCCCAGGTTGGTGCCACGGCGTGCCGACGAACTCTTGTGGTGGGTGATGCCTGCACGGCTCCACGACCGTCCGCTGGCCCCACGGTAGCGTCCGCCGCCACCGTAGTAGTAGACGGGGCGGTAGTAGCCATAGTAATAGGGCGAATACCAGCCGGAGTAGCGGTAGGGATAGCCCCAGCCGTACCAGGAGGAGTAGTAGAACGGGTCGTGCCAGTACCAGGAATCCCAGTACCAGGGGTCGTAGTCGTACCAGCTGTACCACGGCGACGCCCAGCGTCCGGCACGGTAGCCGTCCCAATAGGCCTCGGAGGGCGTATAGCCGTCGAACCGCGTCATGCGGCGCGTCAGCGTGTAGTCATCGCCGTCAGAGGGCTGTGCGTAGGCCGAGTCCGGATAGACGCCGCGCACGGCCGAGAAATCAATGATGTCGTTGCCCGTCGAGTCGATGGGGTACGCATAGCTGTCCAGCCGGCGGTTGTATTCGTCCACCGAGCGGTTGCTGCCCGAATAGTACGTGTGCTCGGGCATGCCATA
>ODAJ011989390.1_pt1 | contig 13043 bp, 13 predicted proteins | sample 1539241 | NCBI WGS metagenome assembly ODAJ01 (sample SAMN02144231, study PRJEB22623) | gut metagenome | biome: sheep rumen | host: Ovis aries | place: New Zealand | reverse complement strand
CTTTGAATCGGAAAACCACTACCGAAGAATCCTTCAGGCATGCTCTTTGAGATGCCCGACCTCGCCGCGTATACCGAATTGCCGCCGATAGTGATATGCCCGACCGTCCCGACTTGTCCGCCGAATGTCACGTTGTCGCCTACCGTCGTTGAACCGCTTATTCCTGTTTGCGCCACGATTAAACAGTTCGCGCCTATTTTGCAATTATGCGCAATGTGAACGAGGTTGTCAATCTTCGTGCCGTGTCCAATAATCGTCGAACCCATCGCCGCACGGTCAATGCCTACATGTGCTCCAATCTCCACGTCGTCTTCTACAATCACGTTACCGACCTGCGGAACCTTTGTGTGCACACCGCCCGCCGTCGTGAATCCAAAACCGTCCGAGCCGATAACCGCTGACGAATGAATCACACAACGCTTGCCGACCTTGCAGAATTCACGAACCGTCGCACTTGAATAAATGATTGTGCCTTCGCCAATCGTCGCGTGCTGACCAATGTAGACATGCGGATAAATTATCGCGCCGCTATGAATCTCCGCGCCGTCATCAATGACCGCAAACGGCATAATCGTTACGTCGTCGGAAATTGTTACGTTCTTGCCAATGTGCGCCTTTGGACTTATGCCCTTTGGAATGTCAAGCTTAGGCGTGAACAGTTCAAGGAGCGTCGCGAATGCCGCGCGCGGGTCTTTGACTTTAATGGCGGGCTTCGGGAAGTCTTGCATGTCGAATGGGATTAACACCGCCGATGCCGCGGACGTTTTAGCCTCGTCCATGTGGGGCGGCACGGCAAAGATTAAATCGCCCGCCTGCGCCATCGTGATATTCGACAGCCCGCTAATTTTAGTCATGCCCTCGCCCATGACCTCGCCTTCAATAAGCTCGGCTATCTCATACAAAAATTTTTCCATAATATCGCCTGCTCACTGCATTTTATTGATAACGTCTTGAGTTATATCAATCGCGCCGTGGAAAATCAATGGCTGTTCCTTAGAATTGTTTATCACCACGTCGATATTTTTCTCGCGTGAAATTTCCTCAATCTTCACGTCCATACTACTTTTTATCTTCGAGGCGTAAGCTTGGTTTATGCTGTCCAACTTGCGTTGAAAATCCATTTTAACCTTTGTCGCTTCCTCTTCGGGCATTTCTTTATTGGCGGTGTCCTGCTCGAATTTCTTTTGAGCCTCGTCAACTTTGCCTTTAGCCTCTTCCATTATCGTTTTAACTCGCGGAGCTTCCGCCATGACCTTTTCTACGTCGACGACTCCAATTTTACTTTCGCCGCAACCCGTTATCATAAGTGACGACGCCAGCAATGCCACTGCCGCCAGTTTCGTTCCTACATTCATATATAAACACTCCAATCAAAGTCTGTTCATTTCTTTAATCAAGTCATCGGTTAAGTCCTTTGCTTTTTTGCCGGGGAAGAGGACAGCTCCGACTTTTGCGGGCGGCTTTAGTTCAAAGTTCCACTCGATACGCCGTCGCAAAACTTTTGATTCATCAGGCTCGCGCTTAACGAAGACAAATTCTAAATGATTGACCGCCGCCAGCATCGTCGCCTTATCGACTATCGAATCCAAAATTTTTTTCTCAAGTTCTGAACGTTCCCTGCCGACTTCGTTAAGCTCGGTTAAGAGTTCACGCCGCCTTACTTGTCGTTCTTCCATTTCGCGCAAGGCGTCTTCCATTAGTTTTTTATTGCGCTCCGTTACGTCCGATTCTTTTTTGCGCGTTTGCTCCTCGACGATTGCCCGCAACCTTTCAGCCTCAGCCTTAAGCTTTACTTCTTCCTCGGCAACTGAATCATTCGCATACTTTTCAATTTCCGCCATCCATTTATCTAGCAGTTCCTTCTGCAGATTATTACGTTCAAACTGCACCTTCTCCAGTTGCTGTAAGAGTTCATTAATTTGCTCTTGCGTCAATCGCAAGTTATCGGCGTTATCAAGTTTAAGCTGAATGTTTAATTGCTCGTTGAAGTAGCTGTCATTGATTTTATTGCGCCCTTCAATGTAATGCGGCTCAGAATTTTTACGATACTCTTCCGCCGCCGATTTCCTTTTGTTCTCCAACTCCGCAAGCTGACTGACGACAAGTTGAGCATTCTTTTGCCACGCCGCCTCGTCGAAGACCTCTTTATTAGTTTCGGGCGGCTCCGGCTTCGGCAAGGCGACAACCTTCATTGCCTCGTTAAGCTCCAGACGCAAACGCAATTCCCTTGCCCGCAACTCGTCGAGTAGGTCGCCGTCGGGGTGTGCCGCTTGGATTTTTTCTATGTCGATAATCCCGACGCCGCGTTTTTCCTGCACGGGCTTTTCGACTTTGCTGTTGACTGGCTCGGCTGGGATTTCGGGCGTTTGATAAAGATAAAGACCGCCGCCGATTAACGCAATCATCAACGCCGTCAACACTCTATAATCCAACACGTCGCCCCCTAACAAAAAAGGGATTAGGAACTATTCCCTAGTCCCTAGTCCCTAGTCCCTAAAATCATTTCTTGCCGAGTTCCGCGATAACTTCTGCAGTGATTTCTTGTCCGCCGTAGATGACTGCCGCCTTGTCGATGACGACTGCCAAGCCTCTCTTGTCGGCTACTTTCTTGATAGCGGCTTGAACTGCATTTTCAATCGGTGCAAGTAATTCCTGTTGCTTTTGCGCAAGTCGTTGCTGGCATTGCATGTAATAATCCGCTTTCTCTTGGTCGTTCATGCCGGCTGACTTTTCGTCGAACTCTTTCTTAATGTCATTGATTGCGGTTTCCATTTGCCCTTGCAGATTTTGTACATCGGGGTGCGCCGCCATAGCTTGTTGATAATCAATCGTGCCGACGCTCGATGAGCTTGCCGCCGACGCAATATTTCCTGTCTGCGTTAAAGCGATTGCCACTACGCTACCGACGAAGATTATCGCGATTAGAATACTTACGAACCTGACTTGCTTCTTTTCCAATTTTATCATTATGCAACTCTCCTTAAATTTTAACACTGCCACTGATGAAATTATCTTTACTACGAACGCGGCTACATGCTCCGACTAAATATCCCGTTGCTAGTAATGCGCATGCGTTGCGTACGAACGCGGGCATAAACTCCGACTATATTGGTGACTCCGCCGCGACCGCTGGGTCAAGCTTCAAGCTTGCCGATTATAGCAGAGGCTTTAGCCCTTTGCAAATTATTTTAATGTGGACGGTGCCCTCGCCCAAACCCTCGCCATAACTCTTCCCCTCCGCTGTTCAAAATTAATTGCGCCTATCTTACCAGATTAATTTCAGACTTTCAAGCCGCGAAAAAAATTTTTGCACAAGTGAACGTTTTCTGCTATCATTGGGAAAATTTCTTCAAGGAGGAAAAGGAATTATGAACTTAAAGAAAAAAATTACGGCGGCATTGACGGCGGCGGCATTGAGCGTTTCGCTTACGTTCGGGGCTCCTGTTGCTTCGGCGGACGCAGGGACTATAATCGGCGTGGGCAGTGTCCTTATTGGAGCCTCGCAGAAAAATGCCGCGCTCAATAAGCAGATAAGATACTACGACGAGAGTGAGCAAGGTCGCTTGGAACTTTACGACGCCTTTAAACAAAAATACGGCGTCAGTGAGAATGGGGCGTATAAAGCTCAACTCGATAGGGTTATAGCGAACTTAACTAACGGAGTCGCCGCAGTTGACCCTACCATTAAAGAGAAGCCGTATATTTACTTTGTATCCGCGCAAAGCTCAATCAACGCCGCCTGCTCCATGGGGCATGTCATGATGGTAAACGAAGGCACCTTCAAGAACATTACCAACGAAGACGAGATTGCGGCGATTGTTGGTCATGAGATGGGGCACGGGCAAAGGAGTCACGTCGCTAAGGGCAACAAGAAAGCTCTGCAAAAGTATGTCATAGCATCATTAGCGGGCACTGCCGTTGGCGGCGGCGAATTGACTTCGATAATTGCGGGTGTAGCGTTCAATCACTCGGTGGCGCACGGCTCCAGGAAGTACGAGACGGAAGCCGACCTTTTGGGCTTTGATTACATGGTCAACACAAATTATAATCCTGGTGCCTGCGCGGCAGTTATGCAAAAGTTCGTTGAGTTGGAAGGCAAGAGCAAACGTTCCAGCTTAGAAAAAATCTTCTTGCCCAGCGACCACCCCGACAGCGATAAGCGGCGCGATGCCTACGTTAAAAAGCTCTTTGAGTACAGCGGCAAACACGTCACGGCTAAAGATGGTATCGTCACTGTGAACAACAAGATTTTGATGAAGGTTGCGGCGTCCGACACTATGTCCAGTGCTGAACGTTCCTACTTTGTACTCGGCAACTTGGCGGCGGCTTATCATCACGGGCAAAGCAAAGAGGCGGCGACCGTTCAAAATGGAACCGTCATGCTTGGTAATCAACCAATTATCACGCCGCTTGCTGGTGATGAGGACGCTTACACCATTGCCGAAAGGTTAAACTCCATAAAGTAAATAAAATTTAATCCTCGACAGCCAATCCGACCATCGAGGATTTTTTATTGACGTAAATTTTATTGCCGCGTAAAAGTTTTGTCCGCAATATCGCCGATACCGCCCAAAACGCCGAGACTCTTGCCGCCTTGGAAGAATTCGACTGCGCCCGCGTTGCCGAGGCGGAAGGTAATATTTTCCTTGCCTTCCCACGAAAGAGTTTGTCCGCCGTCAATGACGCCCTCTTCGACAACCTCGCCATCGACAGTTACAAGAACCCAACAACGATCATTGAAACGCGCTTGCACTTCGACTTTATCACTAGCTGGCGGCGGCGGAGCAGGATTGGCATTGGCAACGGGCGTCGGAGGTTCAGTCGGCTCAGGCTCGACGACAGGTTGCGTTTGTTGCATCGGCGGATTGACTTGAGCAACGTCGCTATCTGAACTGCTAAGCCACGACCACACGCCGCCCGCTATCGCCGCGATTAAAACGACTGCCGCCACGATTAACTTAGTTGACGAACTGTGCCCTTCCTCTTGCATTGAGTAGCCGAAAGCTTTTCTTTCAGGCTTAGGCTCGGCTTTCTTTTCGGAAACGGACGCGGCTGTCTTATCGGCGTCAGCGTTCTCGGGGTCTGCCGTCTCCCCTGCAAGTTCCGCTAAATCCTTAGTAAACTCTTTAGCGGCGGCTTCGGCGTCCATGTCCAAGAACTTCGCGTAGTTCTTGATGAAGCCTTTGGTATAAACTGCGCCGGGCAACTTGTCATACTCTCCCGCCTCAATTGCTTCTATGTAAGATGCTCGGATACTTGTACCCTGCTCAATGTCTTCGATTGTTAAGTTTTGTCGCTCGCGCTCTTGGCGAAGCGTGTAGCCTACCATGTCTAACATCTCCCTTCACGGCGCATTATAAACGACTGATTTTTAAAATACAAGTGGCTTACTTCGATTTAAAAACTCGCGGCACTCGCGCGGAGACAAGGCAGGTTATCTCGTAGTTAATCGTATTCAAGTGGCGGGCGGCATCATCAATCGAGACTAAATCGGAGCCGAACAGAATCACTTCGTCGCCGACTGCAACGCCATCAATGTCCGTAACGTCAATCATCGTTTGATCCATGCAGACGCGTCCGGCAATCGGCGCAAGCTTTCCGCGAATCTCTACGCGAAAATTTTTGTAAGCGCGAATATACCCGTCAGCATAGCCAATGGGCAGCGTCGCAATCAATGAATCACGTTCGGCAATAAATTCACGTCCATAACCGATTGACACGCCCGCCGAAATTTTTTTAAGATAAGCAACGTGCGCAATGAGTTTCATGACGGGCTTAAGTTCAATCGTGCGGCGAACGTCGTCGGAAGGATACAACCCGTAATTGATGATACCGGAGCGCACCATATCGAAATGAGCTTCGGGAATGTTGAGTATCGCGGCGGACTCTGCCAGGTGTAGAATCTTTATCGCAACGCCCGCACGACGAATCTTATCAGCCGTCGACTTGAAGACTTCGATTTGATGATTGGTAAACGTCCTGTCGCTTGAATCGGCGTCGGCGAAGTGCGAAAACATTCCCTCCAATTCGACGCACAGCAAGTGATTAATCTGCGCGGCAAGTTCGACTGCTCTATCTGGAGCAATGCCAATGCGCCCCATGCCCGTTTCAAGCTTCAAGTGAACCTTAGCGACTTTATTAAGGCTCGTGGCGGCGGCGGAAATTTTTTCGGCAAGCTCAATGTCGGCGACGGTCGCAGTTAAATCATTGGCGACGACGACTTCAGCGGCTCGCGACGGAATCAGGCTAAGAATCAGAATCGGCAAGCTGAAACCTGCGCGGCGAAGTTCCAAACCTTCCTCGACGGTGGCGACGGCTAAGAAGTCCGCGCCGCACTCAACAGCTACTTTGGAGACCTCAACGGCTCCATGCCCATAAGCATTCGCCTTGACGACGACACAGAGTTTTGACGCCGGGTTAATGTGTTGCCGAATCGCGGTTAAGTTGTGGCGCAGGGCGTCAAGGTCAATCACGGCGCAAACGTCCCGAAGAATCATTTCAAACATCTCCAATCAATTAGGGGTGATAGCGTGAAGTTCAAAGAATTTATAAGCTCGCTTGACGGCGATATAAAAAATGTCTATCTGCTGTGCGGCGAAGAAACTTTCTTCATTGATAAGGCGCGGGAAAAAATTTTATCGCGGCTCGGCGTCGACAAGGCAACGGAGCTACTAACCTTCGACTGCGACACCAAGCCCGCACTCAGCGATATAATCAGCGCGATTGATAGTTCGCCCTTCTTCGCCGCAAGGAACGTTGTACTTGTCAAGAACGCCGCCTTCTTCAGCGCAGAAAAAAAATCCGAACGACTCGAAAATATCCTACGCGATATGCAACCGACGAATTATGTAATCTTCACGGCGAAGACGGCGGATAAGCGGCGCAAGCTTTATAAGCTAGTCGAGAAGGTCGGCGCGGTATTGGAGGCGGAGCCGTTGCGGTCGTGGGAAATCGACGGCTGGTTGAATGATAAGCTTGCGTCACTCGGAAAAGTCATGAGCGGTGAGGCGCGGCGACACTTCAACGAACGACTTGGAATCCTTCCGGAAATATCGCTGTGGTATCTTGAAAACGAATTGGACAAGGTAGCACTCAACGTCACGGGCAAGGAGATAAGCGCGGCTGACTTACGACGCAACATGCTCGCGCCGCCGGAGGTGTCGAACTTCGCCTTAACGGACGCCGTAGACGAACGCAAAGCCCAAAAAGCCATTTACCTTTTGAAGTTACAAGCCCGCGTTCCAGCAAAGCTCCCACTCGTAACGACGCTCCTAGTTAATCACGTGCGCCGCCTCCTACGCGCAAAATTTTTCATAGCTCAAGGCGTCGTCGGGCGTCGCTTAGGTGAACCGCTCGAAATGAATCCGTACATCGCGCAGAAGGTCGGCGAGACCTCGAAGACTTATCCGCAGAAGCTGTTAGAGGAAGTCTTCATCGAACTTGCGGAAGCGGACTTCAACTTGAAGACGGGACGAGCGGGCATTGAAGCTCTGGAACGAATCCTTATCAAGCTTTGCAAGCGATAAGTTACACGAAAAAAATTTTTTTCCTTCAAACGGGGCGGCAAATGTAGTAAAATAAATCCAAGAGAGGGGGCGATACCGTTGGTTGAAATTTATAAGTCGCAGGAGTCAGGGCACTTGGAGAAGTTGACGCTTAAAACGTTGCAGAAGGGCGCGTGGATAAACATCGTCGACCCGACGCCCTATGAACTGCGCGAAGTCAGCGCATTGACGCATGTTGAACCAGACTTCCTTCGCGCCGCACTCGACGAAGAAGAACGCTCGCACTTGGACGTTGAAGAAGAATCCGTCATGATTTTAACGAACGTCCCGATTGTCTACGAGGAAGAAAGCTACGACACCTTACCGCTCGCAATCATCTTGACGAAACAATATATCATCACGGTTTGCTTGGAGGAAACGCCCGTTATGTCAAGTTTCAATCAGCGAACGGCACGGCTTTTCCACACATACAAGCGCACGCAATTTTTATTTGAAATCCTGTATCGCTCGGCGACGTTCTATCTGCGTTACCTTCGGCAAATAAATAAGCTCTCCGACGAAATCGAAGAGCAACTGCGCCGCTCGATGAAGAATGCAGACATCTTACGGCTAATGGAACTGCAAAAGGGTCTAACGTACTTCAATGCCTCGTTGCGTTCCAATGACGCGGTCTTTGATAAGCTAATGCGCCTAAGGAACAATCGCACCGTCGAAAATATTTTGGAGATATACGAAGAGGACGAAGACTTACTCGAAGACGTTATCATTGAAAATAAACAAGCGAGAGAAATGGTTGAAATGTACAGCCAAATTCTCTCGCAGATGGCAGATATATTTTCGTCGATAATCTCGAACAATCAGAACATGGTCATGAAATTCCTTGCGGCGATGACGATTATAATCGCGGTGCCGACGGTCATTGCCAGTTTCTTTGGAATGAATGTGCCCGTGCCGCTTGCCGAAAACCCGATTGGCTTTTTAATCGTCATTGTGATTGCTCTGCTTGCATCAATCATTGCGGCGATAGTCTTTTGGAAAAAGCACATGTTCTGGGGTTAAAGACGCTTTAAGCCTCGCCACCTTCGGCGGGGTTTTCTTTTTGCTCCTCAGCGACTTTAGCGGCTTCGGCGGCGGCTATCTCTTCGGGCGGGCGATAATCGACGTTCGATTCCAAGTCAGCGAATCTATAAAGGAAGACATATTCTTTCGGCTTGTAGATGACGTTAAGTAGCCCGTGTATTTTGTATTTGAAGTTGCGCTCGGCGTCGGGGTCGTCCAAGTTATCGCGATAAGCCTGCAACAACTCAACCGCGACATCGAAGGGCGTAGCTTTACCCTTCTTCAGCTTCTTATAATCAAGCAGATTATCAAAGGACATAAACTCGGCAATATCGACAAACTTTTCCTCAAGCTCAAGATACTTTTCTAACTTCGCGGCGTCCGCGCCCTGCTCTTTTAACTGCGCATAACCGTCAAGCCATTCAAAGAAAGACTTGATGATTCCGTCAATGCGCTCCTTATTTCCTAAATAAAATTTGAAACGACGAGCAACGCCACGCGCACTAAAGACAACCGCCTCAAGTAACTGGTCAAAGGGCACGCGGTCATTGTTTCTAAGTTCGGCTTGAGGATTGGTGGCGTATTCAAGGAAGTTCACACGCTCACACTTAACCTTCATGCGTTCCGCCTTCAACTTAAGGTCGTAAAGGTTATCATTGACAAGCCCCATGCCATGTCCGAACGTGTGGAACAATAACGTTTGTTGTCTCTCGAACTCTTGATTCTCTTGAGGCGCAAAGATTTCTCGCGGCTGATACTTTACACCAAGGGGACTTGTTGCATCGCGCATTTGAGCTAAAGCTTCCTTGTTCTGTAAGCCGAAAGCGTTCAGGAGTTTGAAAGCTCTGGTCATGAGCTTAGCGACGGCTTGCCAATAGCGCACGGGCGAAGAGTCGGGATACTCGAACTTCATATTATAGAGAATGCCCCACGTGTCCATATTCCACGTCAAAGACGGCTTAGGCTTCTTATTCCCATTAGACTCAACAATGCTTCCGAAGTTTTGCGTGTAGCGGTTGATGAATTCGTTGCCCGCCATGATTCCTTCAAAGAGCGCAGTTTGAGTCTGCTTGCCCATGCTCGCGATTTTTTCATCGGAAACAACTTTCATAGTGGTTGCTTCCGTCTTAGGCGTCCCTTCTTGCGTTTGCTCTGGAGCTTGTTCAGTAGGTTGAGGCTGTTTATTTTTTTTCTTCTTTTTCTCGCCGCCGGGTTGAGGTTGTTCGGTCGAATCAACGGACGTTTTCGCTGGCGCGACTTCTTCTTTAACTTCGGGGATTGGTTCGGGCTCTGGTTCGGGTTCGGGCGGCGGAGGCGGTGCCATGAACTTTGCCTTCAACATGTTATAAACTTCTTCGTTGACTGCGCTAAGCCGATTCGATACTTTGATTCCTTGTCTGGCAAGGAACTCCATTATCTCTTTGTCGTCGCACTCAAACTCCTTTGCCATTTGAAAAATTCTTTTCGTTACTGCCACAGTTAATCACACTCCCAATAAAAAAAATTTGTTATTTGCCGCGTCGAAGTTGCTCCAACTTAGCGAAAACATCTGCGCCGATTCTGTCGCCGACTTCATTACGCTTAACGGGCAATGTCACGTTGCCCAGATACTCTTTCCGCAAGTGTTGCTTAGCTCTCTTGACTGCCCGATAAAATTCGCGCGAAGGATGACGATATGCGCCCGCCCCCAAGATGACAGTCTCAATCGTCGCGTCCGAGCTGACAACGTGCACTTCGCGCCGCTTACGAACTTCCTCGTAACTCAATCGCTCAATGACGCTATCAGCCGTCTCGTTAAAGCCGCTGTAAATCACGCGGAAAAAATCGCTGTAAACTTCAACGCTCTCATCGTCTTCGCTACGTGCGGCATCGAAGACCAGCGTTATCTCAAACTTTTCATATGCGCCGTACTCTTGCAAGCTACGAATCAAAAATTCACGCGCCGTCGCTAAATCTTCTGTGTTAATCTCTTGCCAAATGTGAATCAGATTGTAGCCGTCAATCAAGTAATGCGGTCGCTTCTTAGTCATTGTTAGTACCGTCTCTGGGAAAAAATTTCATACATGAGAACCGCGCCTGCCACCGATGCATTGAGCGAATTAATCTTGCCGACCATCGGAATTTTTATCAGCTCGTCGCAATTCTCGCGCGTCAAACGCCTCATGCCTTTACCTTCGCTGCCGATAATCAAAACTATTCCGCCCGTTAAGTCTGCTTGCTTGAAGTCAATCGCCGCGTCCATATCGGAGCCGACGACCTTCAAGCCGAATCCGCGCAGTTGCTTTAGTGTTTGGGCAACGTTCGTGACTTGCGCGACTTTGACGTACTGCGCCGCGCCTACCGACGTTTTAAAGACAGTCGCATTGAGTTGGACACTTCGACGCTTTGGAATTATCACGCCGTGCACGCCGACTGCCTCCGCCGTCCGAAGGATTGCCCCGAAGTTTTGCGGGTCTTCGAGTTCGTCAAGCAGAATTATAAATGGCGGCTCTTGTTTGCTTTCGGCAAGCTCCAAAATTTCTTCGAGCGTCGAATAATCAATCGCCGCCGCATATGCCGCTACGCCTTGATGACGACCGCCGCAGAGCTTGTCGAGCTTGTCGCGGTTTGTAAATTCTACAATAACGCCCGCTGTTTTGGCAAGCGCAAATATTTTTTGAATCGAGCCGTCACGACTGCCCTCCGCGATTAATATTTTATTGACGCTGTGTCTGGACTTCAAAAGCTCGGCGACGGCATTGCGTCCAAAGATTAAATCTTCCAAGTCCTCACCCCTTTGGAGTTGCGATAAGCCAAGGTTGATTGCGTTCCTTCTTCGGCAACATAGAATGGTCAAACCACATTGAATAGAATCTGTCGAGGCTCCCGACTGCGTAGCCGTCTTGCTTATGGTCGCTCGTGTCATACGGGTCAGCGAAGATTAACACGTCATCATAAAGGTCGTCCGGAGTTCCAATCTCGTCGATACCGATTATAACGCGCCAATGCCCGCCGAATTCAACGTTCTCAACCAGAATCGGTTTACCCTGCTTGAGGTTCGTTACGACGAACTTTTGAAACTCAACCTCGTCCATAGGCTTGCTAGTGCTTTGAACCTCCCAGCCTATCTCCTTAAAGAATTTAACCATGTTGCTTAAGCTCGTGCCGACTTCAGGTTTAGTCTTCATGCGTTTAATCAATGCCGCCTCGTCGAAGTCGTGATTGCCGAAATAATTTAGCACAGTCAACGCGGCGGCAGGTCCGCAACTGTATTCGGTCGTCTGCTGATAAGTCGGATAATGCGGCAAGATGATTCGTTCACCCGTCGAAGTCATGTTGTAGAAGTCGGGGTGCGTGTAGTAAATTGAATCGGCGTGATTAATTTCTGCGGGAGCCGCCGCCGCGCCGCCGTCATCCTCTTCCGCCGCGCAGGCGTTGCCGATTAAAAGAGCCGTCGATAAAAGTGCTAAGTATAAAATCTTCTTCAAGTCAAAGCCTCCTTGAATGCCAGCTCGCATATCTCTTCAAGCCGCGCAAAATTTTTTCTAAGGAACAAATCACCGAGCAAAGCTTCAAAGCCGGTGCTCGCGTGATATTCGGCGATAGTTGCTTTGCGCGGCGCATGACTTTTGGCGTTGCGACCTCTGCGGAAGATTTCGCGTTCCTCGTCCGTCAATGAACTTTCTATCGCGTGATAAGTCTTCGCCTGCGCAGGAGCCGAGACAATCTGCGCGCTTAGGTCGTGGAGCCGCGTGATGTTGTGCGTGACTTGCAATAGACGCGTGCGAACGTATAAATGGAAGTAAGCGTCACCGATATGCGCTAAGACCAGCGGCGACAACGTTTTAATGTCCTCGATAGGAAAATCACAAGCGCGGGCAGTGACTTCAGAACTTGGGGACTCGGACGCGTTCACTGGATGCAACGTCACGTTGCCGCCGATGTGAGCTAAGACCAACGGCGAAAGCGTCTTGATTAAATCTTCTTCCATACTGCTCCTTGCGGCGTGTCCTCAACGACAATCCCTGCCGCTTTGAGTTCGTCGCGAATCTTATCGGCAAGCGTCCAGTTCTTCATGGCGCGTGCATCTTGCCTAAGCTCCAAAATAATTTTCATCAGTGAATCGACAAGTTCAGGCTCGTCGGAAGTTTTCTCGACCTTCTCGACGGGCACGGGCTGTTCAAAGATTCCAAGTATCTCCGCCATCTCCAAATAAATATCGCGGACGCGCAGGATAATATCGCCGTCAATCGTCACGGGCAAAATCTTTCCGCCGATGAATTCGCCGTAGTAGCCGTTGACCTCCTTGGCAAGCTCGAACATGTGCGTTATCGCCAACGCGCTGTTGAAGTCGTCACTCATTGCCGCGTAGAAGTTCGACAGGAGCCTCTCGCCCTCCTCGACGAGACCGCCCGCAGGACTTATCGTTATCGCAAAATTTTTCTCGCCCGTGTCCTTGATGAATTCGCCAGCATGAATCAGCCTTGCCAGTTCGTCGAG
>ODAJ011937813.1_pt1 | contig 13043 bp, 11 predicted proteins | sample 1539241 | NCBI WGS metagenome assembly ODAJ01 (sample SAMN02144231, study PRJEB22623) | gut metagenome | biome: sheep rumen | host: Ovis aries | place: New Zealand | reverse complement strand
TATTACTAACATAGCCGATAACAAGAGTAAAAAATTGCTTAATTGAATTTAAAGTCCGTACAAATGGACATTAAATATGTTATAATGATTCCGTAAAGGGAAAACAACGTAAATTGATTCAAAGGAGGCAGTGATATGTTTATTATAATAGGAATTATCTTCATAGGCTATCAGTGGATAAAATTTATCATGGATAACGCTTATATCCGTGATAAACACCGTGCAAAAGGGTTTGAAGTCTACCGTGGTACTGACGGAAAACTTTATAAGACAAGCACAGGAAACAAATTGACTATAAACGAGATAAATAAGTATCATCATGTAAAATGATTTTTAAATATTTAGTGTGCTTCGTTCGGATATGAATGACCATACTTTTAGCACTTGCGTTTTGAACAGAATGCAAAGCAGAGGTAAATGTTGATCGGTCATTTACTTGAAAAGCTTATATGTGCATGATATAATAAAAAATAATACAAATTTTTTTGTAATTGCACCTATGCGATTGGTGACGGCATTAGAGCTGCCTCAAATCGAATAGAAGGTATTTAGGGGATGATAAAATGTTAAATTATATTGCAGCAAAAAGTGACAGTAAGTCGCGGGTTTTATGGCTGCCTTTATTGGTGCATGCATCGGATACGGAATACATAATAAAACGGTTGTTTAACAGTTGGCTTTCTGATGCTGAACGAAATCATATTTCATCGGCTTTATTTGATACTGATGATACCGATAAAGCCTGCAATTATTGCCGCCTGATCGCGATGCTGCATGATATAGGCAAAATCACTCCTGCATTTCAAAGCAAGATCACGCACAATATAGAAGGTCACGCGGAAAAACTCAAAAAATGCGGGCTTGATATGGAAAATATTTCCGAGGTCCAAAGGTCTCCGCATAATCTTGCAGGCTGTGTAATACTGAAGAACTTTGGATTTTCCGAGGAAACGGCCGTTATTGTAGGATTGCATCACGGAAGTATGGATCTTGATACCGAATACCAGTTGGAGAGATATTCGGAAAACTACTACGGTATACATAACGCCCAAAAAGAAAAGTGGATCGCATTGCGGCGGGAATTGGTCGATCATGCTATGGAGCATACGGGTTTTTATTCTGCAGAAGATCTGCCGAGTCCGGATGTAAAATGTCAGATGCTTATTACCGGACTTTTGATAATGAGCGACTGGATAGCGAGCAACACTGAATATTTTCCGCTTATAGATACGGAAACGGATCATCTGACAGAGGAAGAATTAAAAATCAGAGGAAAAAAAGCATGGGAAAAGCTTTCTCTTCCCTCGTTCTGGTGTGCGGGGAACCTTGATTTTAAAGACAGATTTGGATTTGATCCAAACGGCGTTCAAAGTGATATTACAGATATCGTATCGAACGTTTCAAATGCAGGTATTTATATACTCGAGGCACCTATGGGACTTGGAAAGACAGAGGCGGCTCTGGCATCTGCCGAGGTACTTGCAAATCGTTTCGGAAGCGGAGGGATATATTTCGGTTTGCCGACACAGGCGACAGCAAACGGAGTTTTCGGAAGAATACGGGATTGGGTGTCGAAATGTTCGGATGATCCGCAGGCGATAAGACTTGCTCATGGTATGACGGAACTTAATGAGGAATATCAAAGTTTGTTCCGCGGCAAAGCATCGGATGTTTATGATGAAAGCAATGATAAAATTCTGGTACACGAATGGTTTGAGGGCGGTAAACAGGCATTGCTTGCCGACTTTGTGATCGCTACCGTAGACCAGTTTTTGCTTGCATCGCTTAAACAAAAACACGTTATGTTAAGGCATCTTGGCTTGGCGGGAAAAGTGGTCATTATAGATGAATGTCATGCTTATGATGCCTATATGAATGTATATCTTGATAAAACCCTGGCGTGGATGGGAGCTTATGGTGTGCCTGTCATTATTTTGTCGGCAACTCTTCCGCCAAAACGCAGAAATGAACTTATACAGGCATATCTGAACAAAACAAAACCTATTCCGCTTGATGACAGCAAAAATGCATTTGCTTATCCTGCACTTACATGGACGGACGGGGAAAGTGTGCATACAAAAGCACTGAAAAATGATACTCCCGACAAAACCATAATTATAGATAAGGTGAATGAAGACGATCTGGCCGACAATATCGCTGAAAAGTTAAACGGAGGCGGATGTGCGGCGGTTATTGTAAATACTGTTGCTTATGCCGTAAAAATAGCAAGAATGTTGGAAGATAAACTCAAAGGTTTTAAAATTATCTGTTTTCACAGCAGGTTTACTGCCACAGACCGTGCTGATACGGAAAGAAAACTTCTTAAAATAGTCGGTAAGAATTCAACACCCGAAGAAAGAAATCAACTTATTGTTGTCGGAACACAGGTGATAGAACAGTCTCTTGACCTTGATTTTGACTATATGGTAACACAGCTTTGCCCTATGGACTTGCTTTTGCAGCGTTCGGGACGACTTCACAGACATGACAGGCAAAGACCCGACAGAGTGAAAACTCCTGTTTTGACTGTTTTAAAAACAAATGAAGATAAGTCGGATAAGATATACAGTGAATGGATACTGATGCAGACCGAAAAATTCCTGCCCGATAAACTTGTTATACCAAGCTGTATACCAAAACTTGTAAGTGAAGTTTATGCGGATGCAGAGGGAGAAGAGGCGGAAGGCAAAGAATGGAAAGAATATCTGAAAAGGATCGGCGACAAAACAGAAGCTGCAAAGACATACTGTATAAAATCCAATCTTCTTAATTCAAAGAGAACAAAATATCTTGACCGTCTGCTTGATGATAATGTAGGCAATGGAGCAAAAGCAGAGGCATCTGTCAGGGATTCGCAGGAAACGCCCGAAGTACTTGTCCTGCAAAAGAAAAGTGACGGTACAATATGCTTCCTGCCGTGGTATAATGGCGGCGCAGTATTGGATACCACACAAATATTATCAAAGGCGGAAGAAATAGCAGCGGCGCGTGAGAGAATACGCTTGCCAATGTGGTTTGGGAAATATTCTAATTTTGATAAGACTCTTGACGAGTTGGATCCCGTTTTCCCACGCTGGCGTGATAACAGAATGTTGAATAAAGAACTTCTGCTTCTGCTTGATGATGATCTTGAAACGAAACTTTTAGGCAAAACGCTGAAATACAGCAGAGAATATGGACTTGAAGTTATAAATAAAGAGGGGTGATTATATGGAAAAAGAATTTAATCTTATTGATGAGCCATGGATTGTGGTCAGAACGAAAGATTGTGTTGTCAGGGAAGTGAGTCTGAAAGATGCGTTGTTGAATTCTCACAAGTATACAGAACTTGCAGGTGAAACAAAAACGCAGGATCTTGCGTTATTAAGGCTTATGCTTGCGGTGTTGTATACTGTGTTTTCGCGTTATGATGCAGACGGAAATGAAATTGAATTGGCGGACGATCTTGATTTTCCCGTGGATAATTGGGAGACGATATGGCAGAATAAGCAGCTGCCCGCAGAGCCGATAGAAAAGTATTTTGACAAGTGGTACGACAGATTTTGGCTTTTTGATGAAGAATATCCGTTTTATCAGTCAAATGCGGTAAAGGGGAAAAATGTCGATAGGAAAGATGCAAAGGATAAACTTGTAAAAATTATAGGATCGCTTTATGAAAGTGATAATAAAAAAAGGCTATTTAAAGATCGCTTTGGAAATGAGTTGTATTTAAAATATTCAGAAGCCGCAAGATGGCTTATTCACGCTAACGGGTTTGACGATACAGCAGAAAAAAATCCCGGCCCCAGAATAACGTGGCTAAATAAATTGGGAATAATTATGCTGAATGGGCGAAATCTATTTGAAACACTTATGCTGAATTTTGTTTCTTATTCAGATGTCGATAGAGGTATATACATAAGCAGACCGTCATGGGAATTTTTACAACACAATGAAGAATTTAACAGAGAAATTAAAGTTCCGAATAACCAGGCAGAACTTCTTTCTCTTAAATCCAGAAATATTTATTTACACAAAAACAATGGTGTTGTATACAATGCGGATATATCCGGAGGGGATTTTTTTGAGGAATCAGACGTTGCAATTGAAAATATGACAATCTGGGAAAAATCAGACAAAAACGACAAGATCGGGTTTTCCCCGCGAAAACACGATGTTTCTCAAAAAATGTGGCAGGAATTTGGCTCAATTGCCGCTTTTTCCGATAATAATCAAATGGAAAAAACGAGTGAGAATGGTTATCGTATTCCCGGTATAATTAAATGGGTGCGATACTTAACAGATAAAAAAATACTTCCCAGAGATTATATGGTGTCCATTACAACAATAAGTTTAGGAACGGCAGACACCCCGTCACATCAAGTGGTTGATATGTTTTTTGATAATATAAAATTCCATTCATCTTTATTACTTGATATTGGGGCTATTTGGAGAAGTGAAGTCAATAAAGAAATTGAAAAATGCGAAAAAACGGCTAAAAGTGTATTTATGTTGAAAATTAACTTGGAAAAAACATCCGGTTTTTTTATGGACGAAAAAAACAAAAAAGAAAAAGAAAAAAAGATGCGTTTAAGAGGCAGTGAAGCAAAAGTCCAATTCTATGACCGTATCGACCGTACTTTCCGCCTATGGCTTGAGGAATTGGATGCCGAAAGTGACAAATACAAAGAATATACCGATAAGCTTGAAGATAAGATATTTATAATAGCTCGTGATTTTGGTTACGAACTTGTGGGACAAACATCGGCGAATGCGATATTCGGCAGATATAAAAAGCCCGAAAACAATGAAAAATGTACATCATCGGCACAGGCACTCAATCTTTATATTTCTTCCATAAAGAAAATTTTTAACAAGGCAGGTGATAAAAAATGAGTGAAAACAAAAGTAAAGCGGATATGGTCTATAACTGCGTTTCGGGGAAACTGCATTACATAAACAGCATATCCGAAACGGGTCCGGGCAAGGCGATACTTGCACAGCTTCGGCGCGGTGCAGGCAAAAAGCCCGGGGAACTTCCCGAACTGTGGGGTATGATCTTTGAAAAAGTCCCCGATGAACTTCTCGGCAAAAATGAGGTATCGTATGCGGAATGGTCGATATATACCGCATTGACCTTGTATGCCGTTCATCGTCAGGGGAGTGACAGGGACGTTGATTTAAAAGAAGTATCGTTGGGACAGGCTGCTGCGGGACTTGTTCATTCCGAGGATGATATTGAGCGCATAATGCACAGAATGAATCTTGTTGTTACGGCGGTATCAAAGGACGATCTTGCATATCACACAAGAAGTCTGATACAGCTTTTAAAAAGCGAAAACATCGGGCTTGATTATGCAAGGCTGTCAAAAGAATTATATCTGTTTAACTATCCCGAAAAAGCAGAAGTCATTAAACTTCGCTGGGGACGCGATTTTTATGGAGTAATAAACAATAAAAACAAAAAAGGAGATGCAGACAATGACCAATAAAAGATTATATGTAGATTTTCATATCATTCAGACCGTTCCGCCAAGCTGTGTTAACCGTGATGATACAGGCAGACCCAAAACAGCCGTATACGGCGGTGTAAACAGGGCAAGGGTATCAAGTCAGGCATGGAAACACGCAATGAGAAGTCGTTTTATGGATATATTTGCGGATGATCAGCTTGGTTTCAGAACAAAGTATGCGGCGGTGCTTATTGCGAAGGCAATTCAAAAACGTGATCCCTCCGTGAGTGATGAAGATGCCGCAAAACTTGCGGCTGCCGCACTTACCGATGCGGGCATAAAAGTAAATGATAAAAAGGGCAATGTTACGGGCGCACTGTTTTTTATAAGCAGTATTCAGGCGGACAGATTGGCGGAATTGAAACTTTCGGGCGAAAAAGATAAAAAAGCATACAAAGCGGCGCTGAAAGAAGCTCCGTCTATTGACCTTGCGCTTTTCGGCAGAATGGCGGCAGATGATAACGACCTTAATGTTGATGCCTGCGCACAGGTCGCACACAGCATATCTACCCATGCTATCCAAAACGAATACGACTATTTTACAGCTGTTGATGATTATTCTCAGACCGATAATGCGGGCGCAGGTCATCTTGGAACGATGGAATTCAATTCTGCTACGCTTTACAGATATGCTACGGTAAATGCTGTAGATCTTTTCAATATCATTGGTGCAGATACGGCTGATGCCGTAAAGGGTTTTGCGGATGCCTTTATCCGTTCTATGCCTACAGGCAAACAGAATTCCTATGCAAACAAGACACTTCCCGATATGGTCTATGTAACGATAAGAACAGACCAGCCCGTTAATCTTTCGGGTGCATTTGAAAAGGCTGTCAGGGCAAATGAACACTATGAGGAAAAAGGCTATGTTGAAAAATCGGAAGAAAAACTTTTTGAATATGCGCAGAAGATATATTCTGATTACTGCGGCGAACCCGTTTGCAGTTTTGTCATAGGACATAACGGAATACTCGGCGCCGAAAAAGTCAACATTAATGAACTGCTTGAAAAGCTGCATAAATATATTTCCGAAAATATCTGAAATGAGGTGATATAATGGCAACTTTATTGCTAAGGCTTGCAGCCCCTCTGCAGGCATGGGGAGCGGATTCAAAGTTTGAAACAAGGCGAACTTTGCCTTATCCCACAAAAAGCGGTGTTATAGGTATGCTTGCCGCCGCACTCGGTATATCACGTGAAGATGATGAAGCACTTAAACGGTTAAGTGAACTGAAATTTGGAGTACGTGTTGACAAAGAGGGAGAACTGCTGCGGGATTATCATACCGCGGTAGGCGAAAAACCATATATAACAAACAGATACTACCTTTCCGATGCGATTTTTGTTGTGGGTTTTGAAAGTGAGGATAACGAACTTTTGTCAAAACTTGAATTTGCACTTAAAAATCCCGTGTTTCCGCTTTTTCTCGGCAGACGTTCCTGTCCGCCGACTATGCCGTTGGTACTGGGCATACAAGAAAAGGATATTTTGAGTGCCTTAAAAGAAGAACCGTGGCAGCTTGATGTCACAACTTTTGGCATAGCCAAAAGCCAATTGACGGGCAATTGTCCGCATCCATCTTTGCGGTTGAATGCATCAAGACAAAGAGCGTCGCTCGGGAAACTGCGCATCATTACAGACGGCACGGCAGAGGAAACGTTTTCGGTATTGCAGGATGTACCTGTTTCTTTTAGCAAAAAACATCGTAAATTTACATGGCGCAATGTAAAAGACCACGGATACGTTGATAAAATGCCGACGACAGATATTGCAGAAACGGTTACTTTACACGATCCATTTACGGAATTGGGGTGATAAAATGTATTTATCCAGAGTATTGCTTGATACGACCGGCCGCGAGGTCATGCGTGCGCTCCATTCTCCAAGCAAATTTCACGGTGCAATAGAAAACTCTTTTAAAGGAGAAAGACAGAGAGATTTATGGAGACTTGATAACCTTAACGGAAGTTTATATTTATTGCTTTTAAGCGGTGAAAAGCCCGACCTTACCGAGTTTTGCAAACAATTCGGCACAGAAAGCGGTTGGGAAACAAAAAACTATGATACACTTGTCAACCGTATACAAAATGATATGCGCCTGCGTTTCAGACTGACGGCAAACCCGACTGTGTCTGTGTATGATAAAGACGGAAAGCGCGGCAAAGTCTGTGCGCATATAACAAGCGAATATCAAAAAAAGTGGCTTGTGGACAAGGGTGAAAAAAACGGATTTTTACTTGATGTTGACGAGTTTGATGTTACACAAAGCAAATGGAATAAGTTTTATAAGTCGGATAACAAAACGGTATCCATTTTATCCGTAACATATGAGGGTATATTGACGGTCAAGAATGCAGAACTATTTAAAAATGTGCTTCTATGTGGTATTGGCAGGGGAAAAGCATATGGTATGGGGCTTATGACAGTTATCGGGTGAGGTGAAAAATATGTCGGATATTCCGGGGATGATACGTCCCGATATACAGGAACTTCCAAAAGTAACGGACAGGATCACTTTTTTATATCTCGAACACTGCAAAATAAACCGACAGGATAGTGCTATAACCGTTTTTGATGAAAAAGGAGTCACGCATATTCCTTCGGGTGCAATATCGGTGCTTTTGTTAGGACCGGGGACCGAGATAACACATCGTGCTATGGAACTTATCGGGGATGCGGGAGTAAGTGTTTGTTGGATAGGCGAACACGGCGTGCGTTATTATGCAGGCGGCAGACCGCTTACACACAGTTCCCGCCTGATAGTTCGTCAAGCGGAACTGGTCTCAAATCAAAGAAAGCATCTTGAAGTGGTCAGAAAAATGTATTTGATGAGATTTCCCGATGAAGAAGTTTCAAAACTTACCTTACAGCAGTTAAGAGGCAGAGAAGGAAGCCGAATAAGGTCGGTTTATCGCAAAGCGTCAAAAGAGTGGGATGTTGAGTGGAACGGCAGGGAATACGACCCTGAAAACTTTGGCGCTTCTGATATGATCAATCAGGCTCTTTCGGCGGCACATGCCTGTTTGTACGGACTTGCCAATGCAGTAGTATGTGCTGTCGGCTGTTCTCCGGCTTTGGGATTTGTTCATGTTGGGCATGATTGTTCTTTTGTATATGATATTGCAGATCTGTATAAAGCGGAGATAACTATACCGATAGCTTTTGAAATCACAGCTCAAAAACCGGATGACTTGTCGGGTGCGGTAAGACGGCGCGTAAGAGATGAAATGGTAAAGGCGCATTTGCTTGAAAGAATGGTGCATGACATAAAATTTTTATTGGAGGATGATAAAGAAACCGAGGAAAAAATAATGTATTTGTGGGATGACAAAAAGGAAACTGTAGATTTTGGAAAACAGTACGGTGGGAATGATGTCAAATGATGGTTGTGATCGTATTGTCAAACTGTCCCCAAAAGCTCAGGGGTGATTTGACACGGTGGCTATTTGAAATAGATACAAATGTATTTGTCGGAAACATGAATGCCAGAGTACGTGATGCTGTTTGGGATAGAATATGCACAAATATAAAAACCGGAAGAGCTTCTATGGCATATTCTTCGAATAACGAGCAAAAACTGGAGTTCAGAATACATAATACCGATTGGGAGCCGATAGATTTTGACGGAATAAAACTTGTGTACCGCAGGATGGAAACCAATGATGATTTTAATTATAAAGCCGCCTCAAAAGCTGCTGTATATCATAAAAACAGACTAAAGCAAAGATATGCATCGGGAGAATATAATGATTTTATGATTGCGGATATTGTTATTATATCGGGCAGAATAATAAAAATGGCGGCTTTACATATTAAAAACGGCAATGAGTCGGAGAATTGCTGTTTTCTTGTAAAATGTGAAGAAACGCTTCGGCAGGATATTGCAGAACTAACGGGTGTTACAGATGAATTGCTTGTCAGCAAAGGTATGACAATAAAAGACGCATTGACAAAGTTTGGCGAATTTTGCGGCGGTAAGCGTATTGTCGGACATAATATAAATTCTGTTGTGCGTTATGTTCAAAAAGAGTGCGAGATAAATGGTATTCCGATTTTTAGAAATCAATTGACGGATACTATGAGGCTTGCAAGAAAAAAACTTGACGATTTGGATGGCTATTCTCTTGATGCAGTTGCAGGATATTTTGAAATTCGGGTTGATGATTCGGATAAAATGTTGTATAATTGTAGACGTATACTAAGGGTCTTTGAAAAGTTAAATGAAATTTAAGTTTGGTTTTTATAAAACCGCTTATTTTTCATACTTTTTTAGTCTTATCCCCGCAAGCGCGGGGGTGATCCTTACAGACGGTAGTGCGAAAAGGTTTGTAGTAGCTTATCCCCGCAAGCGCGGGGGTGATCCTTTTTCATTTTTCCAAAGGAGCAAACAGCTGTTCTTATCCCCGCAAGCGCGGGGGTGATCCTATAGGTATTGCGGATGAAATCCATGCCTACAACTTATCCCCGCAAGCGCGGGGGTGATCCTACCTGTCCAAAAGCCGCGTACACCTATCTTTGCTTATCCCCGCAAGCGCGGGGGTGATCCTAAAATGGATAAACTGAAAGAGAGGTAAATATGACTTATCCCCGCAAGCGCGGGGGTGATCCTAGCTTCTCCCATTTCACTCGGCGCATATGTCCCTTATCCCCGCAAGCGCGGGGGTGATCCTCGGTAAGGTTTTTACTTGTTTGTTTGTATAAACTTATCCCCGCAAGCGCGGGGGTGATCCTACGAGTGTTCAGATATATATTAAGGACCCTCGCTTATCCCCGCAAGCGCGGGGGTGATCCTCCGCATTTGTTGTCGCTTTCAGCTTCTGCATTCTTATCCCCGCAAGCGCGGGGGTGATCCTATGCCAAGTGGAAGCTCAAGTGGATATTTGAGCCTTATCCCCGCAAGCGCGGGGGTGATCCTAGCGGTACCTCGATACCGTAGAAGTCCTGCAACTTATCCCCGCAAGCGCGGGGGTGATCCCTACCTATATCCGAAACATCGGGTGTAGCGACACTTATCCCCGCAAGCGCGGGGGTGATCCTTGGTCTTTGCCGAAAGATGTATATATAGATGTCTTATCCCCGCAAGCGCGGGGGTGATCCTGTACGCACCCCAAGCTTTGAAGTCTCCTATAGCTTATCCCCGCAAGCGCGGGGGTGATCCTATAGGTCTTTTATTTGCTGACGGCATCAATCACTTATCCCCGCAAGCGCGGGGGTGATCCTCGAGCGCATCTCTCGGATTTGTCATTTGTTTTCTTATCCCCGCAAGCGCGGGGGTGATCCCTCTTAATGATTATCCCGGCTGTTTTTCGGTCGCTTATCCCCGCAAGCGCGGGGGTGATCCTGGCAGTACGTGTACGGCGCAAAGGCTGAAAAACTTATCCCCGCAAGCGCGGGGGTGATCCCTCAATCACGTACTGCGGACAACTGCTGATGCCCTTATCCCCGCAAGCGCGGGGGTGATCCTCAATAATATTGAATGTGTATCTTTTTAAAACACTTATCCCCGCAAGCGCGGGGGTGATCCTCGCCGCAGCCTTTACTATCGCTGTTACCTCTCCTTATCCCCGCAAGCGCGGGGGTGATCCTAGCACTATTCGGAGTTATCAAAGAAAAATGGGCTTATCCCCGCAAGCGCGGGGGTGATCCTGGGTTAAGCTCCTGTGCGCTTTTGCCAAAAAGCTTATCCCCGCAAGCGCGGGGGTGATCCTATCATTTTCTCCATAAATATTCTTTAGTTTGCCTTATCCCCGCAAGCGCGGGGGTGATCCTATATAGCTTCGTCTGCCGCTTTTTCACGTGGACTTATCCCCGCAAGCGCGGGGGTGATCCTGACCTGTGTCCTCTGTAGCAATGAGTTTTGCGCTTATCCCCGCAAGCGCGGGGGTGATCCTTAAATGCTTTTTTGTAGCTCCTGCCGCTGTTCCTTATCCCCGCAAGCGCGGGGGTGATCCTCAGCAAGAAAAAACTTAAAGGCGAAGCTCTGACTTATCCCCGCAAGCGCGGGGGTGATCCTATCACCTATCCTTGACTTCGTAATTAAATCTCCTTATCCCCGCAAGCGCGGGGGTGATCCACGAGGAAGTCAAAAACGCTTCCGATGAAGATAACTTATCCCCGCAAGCGCGGGGGTGATCCATGGAAACGGTAAATTTTGACATAGATACACGCACTTATCCCCGCAAGCGCGGGGGTGATCCTGGCTAACCTCAACAACGGTGTTTCTCCGAGCGCTTATCCCCGCAAGCGCGGGGGTGATCCTTGGGATAGATACCATTAAGCAATCTTCAACTGCTTATCCCCGCAAGCGCGGGGGTGATCCTGACTGTTTAGGATGCGCAACCGTGGTTGTAAACTTATCCCCGCAAGCGCGGGGGTGATCCTATCGACCTTGCCGTCAGTATCTTTGTTAACAGCTTATCCCCGCAAGCGCGGGGGTGATCCTACATTGCATCGAGACGGTAAGCCCCGCCCTCGGCTTATCCCCGCAAGCGCGGGGGTGATCCTATGAGGTAGAATTCTCCGACGGCATAAATGAGCTTATCCCCGCAAGCGCGGGGGTGATCCCGTGCTTAACGGCACAGAGGGAACGTATCTCCCCTTATCCCCGCAAGCGCGGGGGTGATCTATTTTGACTTTTGCGACCAATATCGGGCAAGAACTTATCCCTGCAAGCCCGGGTGGGTTGAAATTTCCCGGGATTTTTGATAGAATAAAAGAAAAAAAAGAGGAGGCATACTTATGACGAATATTGAAAAAGTAAACGAATTTTTAGACAAGGCGCAGATCTTTTATTTTCTTACGACTGACGGGGAGCAGCCAAAAGGCAGGCCTTTCGGGTTTCATATGCTTGTTGAGGGCAAGTTATATTTCGGTTGCGGTACGTTCAAAAATGTTTTTAAGCAGTTATCCGTCAATCCGAATGTTGAGATATTAGCGACAAACGGCGGAGATTTTCTGCGTTATGACGGAAAAGTCAAGATAGTGAAGAGTGATGAACTTCTTGCAAAGGTAAGAGAAATAATGCCGCAGATAATGGATATGTACAACAAAAACGACTGGGAAATGGGTTTATTCTATCTTGAAAACGGTCATGCGGAAATTCGCGGTATGATGGATCTTAAAGAAGAATTTGATGTTTAATGGGGGAGTATATGGAAGAAATAAGAATCGATATGCGGGAACGCACACCCGAGGAACAGGCAATGTATGACAAGCAGGTGCAGCTGATGTTCAAACTTAACCACACTATGCCGAGAACGGAAGAATATATGTCGGTTTTGAAAGAACTATTAGGCGATAGAATAGGTGAGGGGAGTTATGTTGCCGCACCTATTTCGGGTGCTGCGATAGACAAACTTGTTATCGGAAAAGATTACGGCGTTGCCGTCGGTAATCCTGCAAGAGTGATAAAAATGCTCGACCCTGATAAATTCAAAGAATGAAGTTACAAAATATGAAAAGTTTAACAAACTAAGGAAGTCCCCCGCTTCTAAAGCGGGGGTGCTTACTTAAAATTCAGTGGGTCAGCACTTTTGCTGCGCAAAAGCCAGG
>ODAJ014733397.1_pt1 | contig 13051 bp, 10 predicted proteins | sample 1539241 | NCBI WGS metagenome assembly ODAJ01 (sample SAMN02144231, study PRJEB22623) | gut metagenome | biome: sheep rumen | host: Ovis aries | place: New Zealand | reverse complement strand
TCATCGCCTTTAAGTGTAGGAACAGATGTGAGGTCAGACTCTGTAAATTTGAAAAAGTCGACATCCGACAAAAGGAAAGAGGCACTTGCATCTCCCTCTACCTTCAAGCTATCGGCAGTGTGTGTGATTTTCGGAACAGCAGATAACAGAAACGAACTCTTTGTTCCATCGTTCTTTTGAATAGTGACGTAAGTATTACCCGCCACTACAGGAACACTCCCCGCTATCGCCAGGGATATGCCCGCCAAACATTTTTTTAAATTCATAACCAGTTAGATTACATTAAAATTTTTCTTCATAATAAGCAAAGCCAAAACAAAGCTATAACCCTATTACATTCGCAAATATAAAAAATAGGAGAACAAAAAACAGGAAAAGGCAGAAAAAATTACACATCAACAAATTTTCTCGGGCAACAAAACTAACCGACGAGATTTCCATTACACAAAGAAAGGTCCGCGAATAAAGCAACAACAGCAGTAAGCGAAACACCACTTACCGCTGTTGTTTTATTTTACATTTTGTGTATTTTACTTAAAGCAGATTTCTCACTTTTTCGACCACCACCTCAGGAGGAATACTATTCATACAGGGATAGTCGCCCTTTTTACACGGTTTGTTACCATAAATGGAGCAAGGACGGCAATCCATATCAATCTGCACAGCGTTCGCCAAGTTCTGTCCGAAACCATTAAAACCCGCATACGGATGAGTAGCGCCCCATACGCAAACAACCGGCGTGTTTACCAGCGATGCCAAATGCATATTGGCAGAGTCCATACTCACCACCACCTTGCAAGCATTCAACAAATGCAGTTCGGTACTTAGCGGAAACTTTCCAGCCAATGAAATGGTAGATGGGATAGCTTTCTCCCAACCTTCGAGAATGGCTTTTTCCTTCGGTCCACCGCCAAACAGCAGCACCTCGACACCAGGCTGTGCAGCCAACTGGCGGACGACCTGCTCCATCTTCTCAACCGGATAAATCTTACCCTGGTGTTGTGCGAACGGGGCCACACCAACCCAAGTACCTTTTTTCTCGAAAGGAAGTTCGAAAACCTCATTTTTAGGGAAGAGGCCCTGAAAATTGACCTCCACCTGGTAGCCAGCCGCGGCGAAAGCCTCGCAATAACGGTCGACCGACGACTTCAGTTGTCTTTTCCCGTCACCGCCTTCCTTTACCAAGGCCTTTTTCTCGGCACGCCCCTTATCGATAACCGAAACAGGGACGCCCGTCAGCCGGTATAGTTTGCGGAGCACCTTGCTACGGAGCACATCGTGCAAGTCGACCATCTGGTCGAACGTATAGTTTTTACGCAGGAAACGGAACAGTTTGAAAATGCCACCCAAGCCCTTATAGGTCTTTTTGGTGTCGACACCCACAAAACGGAGACGGTCGATGCCGGCAAACATCGGTTCGAAGCGGGGTGTGCTCAACAGCGTCACCTCCACATCGGGATGTTGCAGCAGCAAACTGGCCAAGACGGGAACCGTCATCGCCACATCGCCCATAGCCGAAAGCCGCATTACTAGAATCCGTTTCATCTGCCTATATTCAGTTGTTATTACTTCTTGCCGTAAAGGACAGGGTTCAGGTTCGGATCGTTATACATCTTCATCTGCTTGTAGACCTTCATATAACGGTCGCCATTCTCAATATCGGCCAAAAGCTGGTCGATGGCGGTTGAAAGGTCAACGCGCTGTTCCAAAAGCACGTCCAACTTCTTCTGGCAAGCGGCATGCTGCTCGGCTGAGACATCGGTACGCTCGGCCTCGACACGCATGTGGTAGATTTTGAGCGCCAGAATAGAGAGGCGGTCGATAGCCCAGGCAGGGCTCTCGGTATTGATAACAGCGGTAGGCTTCACCTTCACACCCTGGTATTTTTCCCAGAAGTAGCTGTCGATACGCTCAACCAAATCGGTACGGTCCTGGTTGCTCTTATCGATGCGGCGCTTCAAAGCCAACGCCTCAACAGGATCGATTTCAGGGTTGCGGATGATGTCTTCCAAGTGCCACTGAACGGTGTCAATCCAGTTCTTCAAATAGAGGATGTTATCGATGGTTTGCGCAGGGAACGGGTTGTTGATAGGAGCGTCAACATTGTCGGTCTTGTGATAGTCAACTATAACCTGATCGAACAATTTGTTGGCATCGGATGTGAAGCTCATATTAAATCTTAATTACTATTTTTTAAATTTCTTACAGCCAACAAAGTTAGCATTTTTTTCGGTGCGAACGGACATTTACCACAAAAAAGGAACGCCTTGCCACCCGAAAGGCGGCAAGGCGTTGTTTCCAGGGGGTTGCCGCATCAGATGGTAGCTTCCACCACATTCACCACATAGTCGCCCAACTTCTCGCACTCTGAAATGAAGTCAACATAATAAACCCCAAGCTGGTAGTTGTAGAGACCATTGTTGATATCGGTAAGGTTCTGGTTCTTCAACTGGTTGCGGTAGTTGTTGATTTCGTTCTCGATGTTGTTAGAAGCGTTGATATCGTGCTTTTCCGGGAACTTCTCTACACAACGGGTCATCTCCACCAGCGAGTCGTCGACCAACCTCATCATCTCACCAATATGAGCCAACTGTCCGTCAGTAAATTTGGCATTGTTCTGCCGGCAACGGTTTACGGTTCGGGCCAAGTTGTAGCACGAATCGCCAATACTTTCCAATTCGGAAATTTGGCGGAGCATCTGCTGCATATTCGACTTTGACTCGTTCGACAAGCGTCCCTCGCTCACCTTTTTCAAGTACTTGGCAATTTCCACCTCCATATTGTCGGCAATACTCTCATATTTTTCAATACGCGAGAACAATTTGTTAAACTCCTCGTCCTTCTCAACCTTCAGCAAGTCTTTCACCAAATTGAACATACGGTGGCAACGTTCGGCAAAGTTGTTGATTTCCTTCTGGGCCTCAAGAATCGACAACTCGGCAGTAGACGGATAGCCCGCCGAAATATAGCGCAGGCGGTACTCTTCGTCTTGCTCCTTCTGCGGAAGCACCTTGCAGACGAAAGCCTCAATCTGGTTGACAAAACCAATCAGCAGCAACGTGTTCATGATATTGAACGCCGTGTGGAAGGCCGAAAGTTTATACAAGTCGTTGCTTTCTACCCCCATAAAGTCGGACACAAACCAGCTGATAGCATTGCAGGCCGGGTAGAAGATGATAAGCACAACCACCACACCGAACACGTTGAAGAACATGTGCGCCAAAGCCGCGCGGCGTGCCTGGGTGTTGGCCGTAAGCGACGCCATAAAGGCGGTGATGGTGGTACCGATATTCTGACCCATGGCCAGAGCGGCCGCCTGTTCGAATCCGAAACCCGGAATGTGCATATCGAACAGCATGAGGGTGATGGCCATGGTAGCGGCCGAAGCCTGCACCAGCATGGTAACCAGCGCACCCACAATGACAAAGAGGAGGATGGTGAAGAAACTCTCGCACGGCACATGCGCCAGCATGTTGGCGACAATTTCACCGATACCCATATTTGAAGCGGCGGTCTGCAGGTAGCTCAAACCCATGAAAAGGAAAGAGAAACCGAAAACAAACTCACCGATATTCTTCCGTTTAGACTGGCTAGAGAATATCAGCGGCAAAGCAACCGCCAAAAGCGGAATCGCGAACGCTGAAATGTCGACTTTGAAACCCACTGCCGAAATCAGCCATGCCGTAACGGTGGTACCAATGTTGGCACCCATAATAACGCCGATAGACTGCTTCAGCGTCATGAGGCCCGCATTCACAAAGCTGACCACCATAACGGTAGTTGCAGAAGACGACTGGATGAGGGCCGTAACAAGCACACCGGTCAGTACACCCATGACGCGGTTCTTGGTCATTGCCGCCAAAATGTTTCGGAGGCTGTCGCCTGCGAACTTCTCAAGTCCCTCACTCATAATCTTCATTCCGTAGAGGAACAAGCCCAACGAGCCCACAAGGCTCATAATGTTGACGATTGTGTCAATCATAACAATTTATTACTTATTTAATTTCCACTATTCTTTTGAAACAACATGCTAACTGGCAAAAAAAGGGTGGGAACCCGAATGCAATGCGCCGCATCACATTTTCCGGATTTCCACCCTTCTGTTTTTCTGGTGTTCTTCTTCTGTTTTAGCCTTCTTTATCACCAAACCGCGTTCACCAAAACCAGTGAACAGCAGGTTGGAAGTAGGAACGCCCTTTTCGCAGAGTGCCCTGAAAACACTCTGCGCACGACGCACCGAAAGATTTTGGTTGTACTTGTCGGTGCCCCTTTCGTCGGTAAACCCGTAAATCAGGAACTTTCCGTTAGGGTCTGCCTTAATGTATTGTACAATAGCATCGAGGTCGTCAGCGTATTTGTCGCTGAGTCGGTCATCGTCTGAGTCGAAGTAGAAGATGACCTTGCTTTCCGTCTTTGCTACGTTAGTAGTCAGCATTTTAGCGCGCTTGTTCTCATCGACCGAGTTCAACGCCACCCACAGCACGCTGTCGGCCTTTGCCTTGGCGATAGAGTCGAGTCGCATCAACCGGTCACGCTCTAGTTTTTCGCCACGCGCGAGTGCCGAATCGGCCTCCGCCTCGGTCATCGTACGGAACACGTAAGGGAGCACATCGTACGGACTGGCCACATCTTTCGGGAAGGTTTCCGGAATATCCTTGAACGAGATACCGGCTTCCCTCTGCTCACGCTTGACGATTTGCGCCTTGAAGATGTTGTCGTCGCAAACCTTGCCCGGACGGTTCTGGCACCGGTTGGAAATAAGGTGCGCCCTGTCGTCGACCACCACAATACCGATTTCGTCGCTATTCAGTCCGCTCAGCACCGATATTTTCGCTTCGGGCCTTTCGGCGGTAAGGTCCACATAATAGAGGTTGGCGCGCTGGTTTTCAGCACGGTTCGACGAGAAGTAGAGCAACGAGTCACCCACCACGAACGGGTGTTCTTCGTTCGCCTCGGTGTTAACCGTAAGGCGGTGAGGCGCCAGCCATGTATCTTCCGGACCACGGTCAGCATACCAGATGTCTAAATCGGTCCGTCCCTTCGAGACGGCGGCAAAATACATACGGTCGCCACCCTTTGCGAAAGTCGGATGGAACATGCGCTCTATTTTGTCGGGTTGAGAGGAAGCATCGTTGTAAGGGTGCGTCATCTTCAAGTTCACCCCTTCCATTTTCAGGCGTTTGTGCCGGCTCCAGCTGTTATCTTTCCAATAGCTGTAATACAGTTTGCCCACCGACGAGAAGATAATCTTGTCGGCGTGGTCGTCGTAGGCGAACTGGTCGTCGACGGGCATATTCTCCAACTCCTTGGCAATCCAGAACGGATCGAGTTCGGAAGACTTAGAGACGGCCACCACATAGGCCGTATCGTTACGGAAAAAGATAACCTGCTTGCGCTTATAAAGCGAAAGTCCCTTCTCCACCCCATAAGAATTGATGGAGGAATAGATAAGTTCGCGACCGTCTTCAAACGGTTCTTCCGCCGCCTGGGCAGGCAGGACGGACAATGCTAGCGCAAATAAGCCGAAAAACTTTTTCATCTCTTGTTAGTTAATCATCCTTTACAGGGGGAAGCCTACTTTTTAGCAGAAGCAGACTTGGCCGTGGTTTTCTTGGCAGCGGTCGACTTCGTTGCAGTCTTTGTTGCCGTGGTCTTTGTCGCAGCAGGTTTGGCCGCAGCCGCCGTCTTTTTAGCGCCGAAGCGCTTTGCCGGCTTTTTATCGCCCTGTTCCTTAATAATTTCCTGGCAGTCGGCGGCAGTCAGATCCTGCGCCACCTTGCCCTTCGGAATCTTATAGTTAGCGCCATTGTAGGCGATGTAGGCCCCGTAACGTCCGTTGCAGACCTGGATGCCTTCGGCTACAAAATCGCTGATAATCTTGTTCTTTTCCGCCAGTCGCTTTTCCTCAATGAGTTCAATAGCGCGTTCGGCGGTAATGGTCATCGGGTCGTCGGTCTTCTTCAGCGAGAAGAAGCTGCCGTCGTGACGGACATAAGGTCCGAAGCGGCCTTCGGCCACCGTCAGCACCTTGCCCTCGTACTCGCCAATCTGCCTTGGCAGACGGAACAGGTCCATCACCTCCTCGAAAGTGATGGTGTCGAGGTGCTGGTCTTTGCGCAGAGGGGCGAAACGCGGTTTTACCTCGTCATCGGCAGAACCGATTTGGGCAACCGGACCGAAACGACCAATCTTCACAAACACAGGCTTGCCCGTGTTCGGCTCAACGCCCACCTGGCGTTCACCCACCTTCGGTCCTTCTTGCTCTGAGACATTCAGCACCGTTGGGTGGAAATCTTTATAGAACTTGTCGATTGCCTTGGTCCACTCTTCGTTGCCAGCAGCAATCTCATCGAAATTCTTTTCTTCTTCCGCCGTGAAGTTATAGTCCATAATATTCGGGAAGTTTGCCAACAAGAAATCGTTAACAACCGTACCCAAATCGGTCGGGCGCAGTTTACCGTGCTCCGCACCGAAGACTTCCTTCTTGTCTTCATCGGCAATTTTGCCCCCTTTCAGCACCAAGTGGTTGCAGGTGCGCTCCTCACCCGGCACATCTTCTTTCACGACATATTCGCGGGCGATGACGGTAGAAATGGTAGGCGCATAGGTAGAAGGTCGGCCAATGCCCAATGTTTCGAGCTGTTTGACCAGGCTGGCCTCGTTATAACGGTAAGGCGGACGGGTATAACGCTGCAATGCCTCGATGCTGTCGGGCATCTGCAACTCCTGCCCCACCTTTACTGGCGGCAGCAGTGTGTTGTTGTCGTCTTCCGCATCGTCGACACCCTCCATATAAACTTTCAGGAAGCCGTCGAAGACCACCACCTCGCCCGAAGCGGCGAATTTCCGCGAATCGCCCGAAATAGAGATGGTGATAGTCGTAGACTCTAGCTGAGCATCGACCATCTGCGAAGCGACCGTACGCTTCCAAATCAGTTCATAGAGGCGTTTTTCGTCGTTGTTACCCTCAACCGACGTCTTGTTGACGTAGGTAGGGCGGATGGCCTCGTGCGCCTCTTGTGCGCCCTTGGCCGTAGTATGGTAGTTGCGGAACTGGTGGTACTTCTCACCGTATTCGCCAACAATCTGTTCTTTACAAGTATTGACCGCCAAACCCGAAAGGTTGACCGAGTCGGTACGCATATAGGTAATTTTACCACTCTCGTAGAGGTGCTGCGCCACCATCATGGTTTTAGACACCGAGAAGCCGAGTTTGCGGGCCGCCTCTTGCTGGAGGGTTGAAGTGGTGAACGGAGGCGCCGGATGGCGAACCACCGGTTTCTTAACCACATCTTCAATAGCGAACGAGGCCGACTTGCATTTTTCGAGGAAGTCGATCGCCTCTTGCTTGCTCTTCAGCTGGCTGTTCAGTTCTGTTTTCAGGTGCTGGGCCTTGCCGTCGGCATCGGTCAGCGAGAAAATAGCCGTAACCTTATAGAACGCCTGCGAGTTGAACGCCTTTATTTCGCGCTCGCGGTCAACCATCAGACGGACGGTCACACTCTGGACACGGCCTGCCGAAAGCGACGGCTTCACCTTACGCCAGAGGATAGGAGATATTTCGAAACCCACAATACGGTCGAGCACACGGCGTGCCTGCTGCGCGTTCACCAGCGCCATATCAATCTTGCGCGGATTGGCCACAGCCTCGGTTATTGCGGTTTTGGTGATTTCGTGGAAAACGATACGTTCGTAGTTGTCTGGTTTAAGTCCAAGCACCTCATACAAGTGCCATGCAATGCTCTCTCCCTCGCGGTCCTCATCGGATGCGAGCAGCACCTTGTCGGCACCCTTAGCGGCTTTTTTCAGTTCGGAAACCAGTTTGACTTTATCGGAAGAAATTTCGTAATCGGGTTGGTAATTATTTTTCACGTCAATGCCTAGTCCCTTCTTTTTAAGGTCACGAACGTGGCCCATACTAGAGGTCACCGCATAACCCTCACCTAAAAAGTTGCCAATTGTTTTAGCCTTGGCTGGAGACTCGACAATCACTAAGTTCTTTTGCATAGTATTTACATATATAATGGGCAAGAATGGTCAACAAACGCCCAAAATCCATTCTACTGGTAATTTAATTTTGCGCAAAGTAACAAAAAAGAGTGTGTATACACCAAAAAAAAATATCAAAAAGAAAAAAAGCCGTCCGCTCGGCCAAAGTGGGCACCCCCTGCGGCCACCACCGCCGAAACCGCCTTTTCAGGGCCTGCGAGACGCCGGCAGAAAGCGTTTTTTTAGTTAACAAACACCACTCATTTGTTAAGATCTGTTAGATGCGGAACCTGAGCGAAGCCAGCATTTCCGTGGCCCTGCGTTTACGCGCAAAGGCTGCGAATAAAAAGTTAACGCATTGATTATAAACACAAAAAGCACAAATTAAAGGTTGCGAATGACACTAAATATCCATTTTATGTTGTACAACATATATAAATAATTTCATATTTATTTTAGAGAGTTTAACTTTGCGCCGTGCAAGAAACAAACGTAACCACATACGACGTTTGCTCAATCTGATACCAATTTCTTGCTAAGTTATTAAAATATGACAACAATAGGGTTCTAGCCAGGCGGAGAGTTTGGCTACGAATAACACGTTTTTGTCAAAAAATAAAGACGAAGGAGGATCATAAGTTATGAAGTTTAAGAGCATTCTAGTTAGTGCTGTCGCACTGATGTTCGCGGTAAGCGGACAAGCTCAGAAACACAAGACAAACGGTAAACGTTACGCCAATGCTGTGAAGCAGGAGCAGACAACAAGCAAATTCTCACAATTTTCAGAATATGAAGAAATGTATCCGGCAGACGACCTCTACTCTTCTGTTTGGATGAACGAGCGAGTAAATCCGTACAATGTTACATTGCCCGACTCCTTCAAAATTGTTGTATCAGGCTTCGAGTCTCCAACCGAGACCGCACACAACCCCGAAGTAACATCTGAATATGGTCCACGCTGGGGCCGCTTCCACGCTGGCATCGACATTGCCGTCCGTAAAGGCGACTCTATCCGTGCCGCTTTCGACGGCCAAGTGCGCATTGCGCACCACTTCGACAAGAAAGGTTATGGCTGGTACGTGGTTATCCGCCACGACAACGGCCTCGAAACCCTATACGGACACCTGTCTAAGCCATTGGTTAAGAACGACCAGCGCGTAAAGGCTGGCGAGGTAATCGGCTTGGGTGGCTCTACCGGTCGTTCAACCGGCCCGCACCTCCACTTCGAGACCCGTTTCTTGGGCGTGCCTATGAACCCAAGAAACATCATCGACTTCGATGCCAATGTGATCTATGCAGACACTTACACCATCGACAAGGTAAAATCTTTTTCAGAATACAACCGCTTCCACGGCCTTTACCGCGGACGCCGCGGCAAGAACCAGGCGGCTATTGCCACCTACACCCGAGCCGACGGCCACAGCATCCACGTGGTTAAGAGTGGCGACAACTTGAGCCGCATTGCCAGAATGTACAAGACTTCGGTCGCTACACTCTGCGCGCTCAACCACATCGACAAAGATGCCATCCTCAGTCTGGGCAAGAAGTTGATTGTTAAATAAGCACATCAAAGAAATACATATTGAACCAGGGCGGTCTGCGATTCTTCCTGAATTGCGGACCGCTTTTTTTGTGCCCTCCTTGCAGAGCCGGGCACACAAAAAAACGAACAAGGACAAATGCCCTTATTCGTTTTAACAATTTATCTAAACAAAATAGAATGTTGGCGTAGCACTACCCCACCAGTTTGTTGGTGTTAGGGTCGGGGAAAACCACCGTTGGCTTGAAAGTCTTAGCCTCTTCAAAATCCATTTGCGCATAAGACATAATGATGACAATGTCGCCTTTCTGCACCTTACGGGCAGCCGCACCATTCAAGCAGATTACACCAGAGCCACGTTCGCCAGGAATAACATAGGTTTCGAGGCGTTCGCCGTTGTTGTTGTCAACCACTTGCACCTTCTCGTTGGCAATGATGTTTGCCGCATCCATCAAATCTTCGTCAATGGTGATACTGCCGATATAATTAAGGTCAGCTTCGGTAACCTTAACACGATGGATTTTCGATTTTAAGACTTCAATCAGCATTTTTATCAGGCTTTCTTGTATTGAATGTTATCGATAAGGCGGACCTCGCCACAATAAACAGTGATGCAGCCAACAATGTTTTCGGCATCGCTCCAGTTTTCAACCGGCTGTAAAGTGAGCGAGTTAGAGATTTCGAAATACTCCACCTCGAGGCAAGGCTCGCTGTTGATTTCGTCGCACACCCATTTTCTAACCTCAGCCACGCTCATGGTGTCCATCTTTTTAAGGCTCTCGAACAAAGCCTTCGAGATGCGGAGGGCGTGTTTGCGCTCGTCGGCAGAAAGGCGCATATTGCGGCTGCTGAGTGCAAGGCCGTCGGCCTCACGGACGATAGGGCAACCCACAATCTGCACAGGTATGTTGTAGTTCTTCACCAACTCGCGGACAATAGCCAGCTGTTGGAAATCTTTTTCACCAAAATAAGCGCGGTCGGGCTTGATAATATCGAACAAGCGGGTCAGCACCTGCGCCACACCGTTGAAGTGACCCGGACGTGCAGGGCCTTCCATCACCTCTGCCAAAGGGCCGAGGTTGAACACGCGGGTATCGGGTTCTGGATAGATGTCGCTTTCGGTTGGGAACCAAGCAATAGCGGCACCGGCTCCTTCCAACAACTTTGCATCGGCCTCAACTGTACGCGGATATTTGTCGTAGTCGGTCTTATTGTTAAATTGTGTAGGATTAACGAAAGCGTCTACAATGCAGACATCGTTTTCAGCTACGCAACGTTTCACCAATGAAAGGTGTCCTTCGTGAAGGGCGCCCATAGTAGGGACCAAACCAATAGTCTTACCCTGCTTACGCAATTGAGCAATCTCGTTTTGAACGTCAGCAATCTTGTCAAAAACTTTCATTTCAAAATCAGGTTTTAATTATTAATAGCACCTTCAGCAAGACCTAGTCCGCTGCAATCGGGTGCAAAGTTACTGAAAAAAACGTTAGAAAGCGCCAGAAGCTACCATAATACGCAGTCGGGCTACCATCGTATGCGTTTTCATGTAATAAAATACAAAAACAGGGCCAAAATTGTAAATTCTAGAAATAAAAATACAAAATTATTCATTTCCTATAACATACATATGTTATATGTACGCAGAGCGGGGCACAAAAAAAAAGGCCGTGCCGCAATGGCACAGCCCCTATATTTGGGAACAGCCCTAAAATTAGAGGTTAGGGTTGATTTTCTTCCACTCGTTAACAGGAGGAAGGATGCCGAAACCGATAATTTCGTCGCGCATAGCCTCCAAGTGCTTGTAGCTGGCATCGAGAGCAGCCTTTTCTTCAGCAGAAAGTTTAGCTTCAACGTAGCTGACACCGTTTTCATCGATAATAGACTTCATGGCCATACAAACGTTCTTGTAGCCATACATGCCATCTTTCACGAAGCAGCCAGCAGGCAAAGTGAACGGAACACCGCCCATTGCACCTTCAATCATGCGGACAGCAACGTAAGCAGGGCTCTGGAAAGAAGAGCGGCCACGCAACTTGATGATGTTAGAACCACCCTGAATAGTCTTCTGCTTGATTTCCTCGAACTGTTCCTTAGTCAACTTGGAAGTACCAACAAGCTGGGTCAAAGGAGTGCCGTCGACAGTAACGTTAGAAGTTACAGGCACCATCTTTTCGCCGTGACCGCCAAGGGTGATACAGCCGTTAACCTTGGTCTGTTCAATACCAAAGTGGTTAGCCAACTCGCTCTGAAGACGGGTAGAGTCCAAACCAGCAAGAGTAGTAACCTGTTCAGGCTTCAAACCAGAACGAACCAATACGATAAGACCAGTGATATCTGCTGGGTTAAAAATAACAACAATGTGCTTACAATTTGGGCAATACTGCTTTACTTTGTCCGCAAAATCAGCTGCAATCTGGGCATTACCCTTCAAAAGGTCTTCACGAGTCATGCCTTCCTTACGAGGAGCACCACCTGAAGAAATGATGTATTCAGCATCGGTAAATGCTTCCTTAGCATCGGTAGTATAAGAGAAGTTCACACCATCGAAACCGCAGTGACGCATTTCTTCGTACACACCGTGAACGCCCTGCTCGAAGATATCGTAAAGACAGATGTTAGATGAAAGACCAAGCATAGCTGCAGTCTGAGCCATGTTAGAACCAATTGCACCACCTGCTCCAACCAAGAGCAACTTCTTGTTAGTTAAAACTTTAACCTTCATATTTATTTTAAATTAAGTAAATGATATTCTCAACACTGGCAGTTACCGCAACACGGGTGAGGTAATAAGCCTCAGGCTTTCGCGCGTAGCCGTAGATATCAATGACAAAAATATAAAAAATAGTGCGAACTTGTAATTTTAGCCACGAAAAAAACTATAATTCCGCAGTAAGCCCCCTCACGGCGTTTTTTTTTTCGCAACAAACCACCTGTTTTTCCCGATTGTTGGGAAATGACAAAAGATTTGGGTATATTTGGATAAGACATTAACAAAGAATTGACACAATGGCAAACATAGGCATCTTCTGCTCGGCTAGCGACGACCTGGCCCCAGTCTATTACGAGCAGGCCGCCAAACTGGGCGAATGGATTGGCAAAAACCGCCACACCATATATTACGGGGGCACACGGCAGGGTCTCATGGAGGCGACGGCTACCGCCGTCAACGAAAACGGGGGCACCGTGGTGGGCGTCATGCCCCAATTCATGTACGACAACGGGCTGGCCAGCAAAAAGGCCGACCAGATTATCGTGACCCACGACATGGTGGAACGGAAAAACATGATGATGGACAAAAGCGACCTGTTCATCGCGCTGCCCGGCGGCTTCGGCACCCTCGACGAGATTTTCCACGTGGTGGCGTGCGGGCAAGTCGGCATCCACAAGAAACCCGTCTTCCTGCTCAACATAAACCACTTCTACGACCATATTGTGGCACAGGCCGAGGTGGCCCGCGAACAGCGGTTCACCCCCAAGCAGTTCCAGGAAGGGCTCATCCCCGTCGACAATGTAGACGACTGC
>ODAJ014738093.1_pt1 | contig 13054 bp, 10 predicted proteins | sample 1539241 | NCBI WGS metagenome assembly ODAJ01 (sample SAMN02144231, study PRJEB22623) | gut metagenome | biome: sheep rumen | host: Ovis aries | place: New Zealand | reverse complement strand
ATAGGGTTCCAGGTTCTTGCATCTGCCTATCTGCAAAGACGTCCAGCATTTGTTTGCTCTGAGACGAAAAGTGTGAAAGATCATCTCGCAATTGGTAAGCCGATTGATCTCCAGCAGTACTGCCATATTATAAACGCCGGGAGGACAGCTGCATGTCCTCCCGGCGATTCTATCATATCAGACGCAAATGGTGTAAGTTCTGGTGTGGAATTGGTGTAAATTATGGGCTCTGAAGCTCAAAAAATCCAGTATTTTCAAGGCCTCGCGGGTTTTCTTCAAATATTGCCATGGCAGACGAACAGTATTTTTGTCATGTGCATTTACCCTTTTCCCATAGATCCTGACGGCGGCGCTTCTTCACAGGAAGAGCCCCGGTATGACAGCATCAATATATCATACCGGGGCCAATCAGTCCACAGAAAATTCAGAAGCCGGGATTATGCCGGGCGGCCGCGTCAATCCCTGCCCAACGTAAAGGCGACAAAGTCGCAGGCGCCCTGCCCGACAAAGCGGAAGTACAGCGGCTGTACGCCGTCCGGCAGCTCGCAGGGGGCGGAGCAGGTCTCCGTGCCGCCGCACAGCGCCACCGGGATGCGGGCGCAGATCTGTGCGAAGTCCGGCGTGACCGCCAGCTGGAATTCGCCCGACGCCGTGCCGCGCAGCTCCGCCGCGACGCGTCTGACGCCCTCGAGGGCGAAGTATTTGAAGCCCGCCGCAGCCCCGTCGCGCATGTTGGCGATGTACTGGTCGCCGTTATTCTCCCGGTCTCTGCCGCTCTGGGTGAAATACGGGTGGCCCTCGGTCGCTTTTCTGCCCCGGTCGATGCGGGCGGTGGCATGACCCTTCGCCCAGAGATTGCAGGCGATGCGCGCCTCATAGCGGCCTTCTCCCCGCAGGGGGCCGCCGTTGAGGCCGCAGCTCGTCAGCTCCGCCTGCTCGAAGCCGCCGTCCGGCCGCCGCCTCAGCTTCTCGGCGCAGGCCTGCCGGGCGTAGCTTGTGCGGTTGGTCTGGCGGTGGTAGAAGATATACCAGTCCTCCCCGACGTTCAGCAGTCCCCCGTGGATGTTGCCGAGATAGTTGTTGGCGTGCCCCTTGTCTTCGTTCCCGTCCAGATACAGATCGCCCAGATCCACCAGCACGCCGCCGTAGACGAAGCCGCCGTCCGGCCGGTCGGACATGGCCCAGCACAGCTCGTGGTTGTGCTCGCCGGAATAGACGAAGCAGTATCTGCCGTCCACCCTGCGGATGGAGCTGGCCTCAAAAAAGCCGTGGGGAAAGGCGCCGGGCCGGCCGGCGCGGGGGAAGAGGAGCTTCGGCTCCTGCCGGATGGTCACCATGTCCGGCTCCAGCTCCAGCACCACGCCGCCGTCGTTTTTCAGATCGTGCCAGCGGGAGGCGGCGAAGGGCACCTTCGTGGCGAAGCCGGAATAGAGCCACACGCGCCCGTCGTCATCGGTCAGCACGCCCGGGTCAAAGGGGAACTGCTCGCCGGAGCGTTTGCCCTAGGCCCTGCCGTCTTTGTGACGGACCTTGCCGTAAAACTCGTATTTCCCGGCGGGGCTGTCGCAGACGGCGACGCCCATCTCGCCCAGGAAGTCAAAGGCATAGTAGAGGTAGTAGCGCCCGTCCGGCCCCTGCGTCACGTCCGGCGCGTAGAGGCTGCGGATGCCGAGGCGGTTGCCGGGGTCCTGGGTCTTCCGGTAGATCACGCCCTCAAAGCGCCAGTCGGACAGATCATCCTTCGGGGCCGACCAGCACACATAGTCGTTCACGCAGAAGATCGGCGCGCCGAAGGCGTCGTGGCTGCCGTAGACGTAGACCCGGTCGCCGAAGAGGTGCGGCTCCCCGTCCGGGACATACTCCCAGCTGGGAAGATAGGGATTCAAGGCCTGCTGCTTCATGGCGCGCCTGCCTCAGGGAAGCTCCACCGGACGGGAGGAGGGCTCGCCGCCGGTCTTCTCGGTCCTGGTGAAGACTTTTTCGTAGATGCGGTCCAGGAAGGTCTCCTTTTCCTCCTTCTTTTCCACCGCCTGCACAAAGCGCGCGGGCACCTGGTCGATGGTCTGCCAGGTCTTCATGGTCTCTTCCATCTTCATGCCGCCCTGGACGGCCGCCTTGCGCACGGCGTTGACCGCCTGCACCTCGCGCATCTTCTCGCCGGAGAGCGAGTAACGCGTCATGCAGAAGAGCGTCACCAGCCAGGCCGCCATCGGCAGCAGGCAGAAGCAGATGATGGCCGAGAGCTTCATGCCGGGCATGTACTCGGTGCCCTCGGCGGGCAGGGCGTTGAGCCCCGGGACCAGGAACACGATAAACAGCTGCAGCAGCAGGGTCTGCAGAGAGGAGATGAGCTTGTCCACCAGCGAGAACACGGTGCCCATGATGCCGGGCACGTAGTTGCCGCTGCGGTAGGTCTCGAAGTCGGTGCAGTCGGCCACCATCGGGATGGTGAGGTTGTCGCAGCAGTTGAAGGCGCCGTAGCCGCAGCCGTAGAACACGATGAAGAGCACCGTGTAGAGATTGATGGTGATGTGGAAGCCGCCCTCGGTGGAGAACAGGCGCAGCCAGGTGTTGGGGTTGTCGTGGTCATACAGGCACAGCAGCACCAGCACGCCGATATAGAACAGGAAGGCGAAGGCGGTGAACTGCGCCACGCCGCGCTTCTGGCCCTTGGCGCCGGCGGTCTTGCTGCCCCAGACGAAGAAGATGCCCATGAACACGAAGCACAGCGCGTAGAAGGGGATGAACAGCCCGTTGTAGTCCCCCATCAGGCAGCCGTAGACCAGAAAAGCCACGGTGCCGGAGGTCGCGACGGTGGAGGCCAGCTTGTTCAGGCCCGCGGAGGTCACCAGCCAGCGGATCTCCTTGTTGCCCTTGAGGATGCCGATGTAGTCCCGGAAGGTGGCGGGCTTTTCGCTCACGCCCCAGAATTCCGGCCGGTCCTTTTCGGCGATGGCCGCCACGGCCATGGCCGTGTAGATGGCGGACAGGACGATGACGAAGGGGACCATGATGTTGTAGAAGGCCGGGCCGTAGGCCGCGCCGCGCAGCGTGGTCTCCACGCCGTCCACCACATAGGTGATGCTGCCCTTGGGGCAGATGGCCTCGTTGGTCAGCACGCCGCCCGCCATGACGTTGATGAGAACGATGGAGCCGATCATGCCGATCATGTTCCAGATCACGAACTGGCTGCGCTGCTTCGGGTCGTTGGTCAGGCAGGTCTGGCCCGCCTTGGTGCAGGCGCACTGGGCGGTGTAGCCGATGACGTAGACGATGTAGCTGACGATGAACACGACCCAGCGCAGCACGCCCATCGAATCGGGCAGGCCGCGGAAGAAGACCATCATCAGCAGCAGGCTCAGCGCCAGCAGGCAGTTGCCCACGATCATGAAGGGGCGGAATTTGCCGATCTTCGTGGCCGTGCGGTCCATGATGCCGCCGCAGATCGGGTCGGTGATGCCGTCAAAGATACGCATCAGCGGGGCGAACAGGGAGTTGAAGGTGCTGATGGCCAGCACGACGCCCGCCGAGGCCACCGCCCCGCCGATGGCGGCCGCGGTGGAGCCGGACAGATACATGATGGCGTAATAGGTGAAGTAGGTGTAGAAGGCAAAATAGACGTTGGTGGCGGCGTTGTTGAACGGGAAGAGGGCCACTTGCCACTGCTTGGCCCGGTTGACTGCCTGACTGCTTTCCATGGTGTGATAAATCCTCCTTTTTTTCTGTCCGGTCTGATCGGGGCAAAAGTCTCCCTTTTAGGCAAGAGTACAAAAAAATGGCGCGTCCATGCAAGCCGTTGCGCGTAAACTGAGCGCTTTGCCGCATGAATTGTCAAAAAAGAGGCCGGGCCGCCGCAGAATTCCTTCTGCGGCGGCCCGGCCGTCCGACAGGAACATCCGGTCATCCGGCCGCCCGGCGCGCGCGCCGTTTCCGGATCCCCCGGACGATCAGCCAGACGATGAGCGCGAGCACGGCGGCCAGCAGCACCAGCGCGGCGATCAGAAAGGTCGTGATGGTCCGGGACAGATCCATCACCTCGCCGACCACCGGCAGGTTCAGGTCATAGCTGCGCGTGTTCTCCTCTCCCCCGAAGCCTGCGCGCCACACCGCGACGCCGTCGGTCTCCGCCAGCAGCTCCAGCGAGCTGATCTTCGCCGGGTCAAGGTTGCAGGCGGGGCGGGCGTAGCTCGTCATGGCGTACATGCTCCTGGCGTTCACCGGGTAGTCCATCACCGCCCCGAAGGGGAAGACGAAGCCCACGTCCAGCGGGAAGGTCGGGATGTGCGGGGAGCGGAGCCAGTAGCCCGCGGCCTCGCCCCGGAAGAGCGCCACGCGGGAGCGGGCGTCGACAAAGCCGTAGCTCTCATTCATGATCTCCTCCACCGAGAGGAGGAAGAGCCGGTCGCCGTTAAGCACCTCCGGCGCGGGGTCGAAGTCCACGGTGCCGCCCGGGGCGCCGGGCAGCGCGATGCCGAGGCCGGGGATCACGATGGCCGTGTCGGATTTATCGGTGGGGATCAGGGCCTCCCGCTCGGCCGCGGACAGATACTCTTTTGCAAAGTCCCCGCACCAGCGGCGGATGTCGCTGTCGCGGTAATCGGTCACGCCCGGGTGCGCCGCGGCGTAGTCCCGGCCCGTGTCGGAGAAGGACACGGAGACCTCCCCGATGTCCCGGAACAGGAGCGGTCCGCCCTCCGCGCTGCCGATCAGATCCAGCGAGACGAGGAACATCCCCTCCCCGCCGGTGTTCGTGTGCTCGGCGTCGAGCACCAGCCAGCGGCCGAGAAAGCCGCAGCTTTCCTCGGGCCGGCCGAAGCACAGCACGTCGCCCGTTTTCACTCCCGCGGCCGCAGGCGCCTGCGCGCAGGCCGCCGCGCCGCAGGAGAGCAGCAGCGCCAGACACAGCGCCAGCGTCAAAAGCGTTTTCGATTTTTTCATTTTGAATCATCCTTTCCGTATCCGGTGAAGAGACCGGCCAGGCCTCCGCCGCCCTGCAAGGCGTCAAACAGGGACGGATCCTGCCGCCCGTCGGCAATGCCCATGGTCACGTCGCCCAGGGCGTGCAGATCCAGGCCCTCCGTGCCGACCAGCAGCTCCGGGTGCGCCTCCTGCCCCGCCTTGTCCGCGGGGATCCGCCCCGCCAGCTGGCCGCGGACAGACTGTTCCCGCAGCCGCAGATAGCGCTTCATCATGGCAAGGCCCTCGTCAAACTCCCGCAGCGTCACGAATTTCGTCGGGTCGCGCTCCACATAGGGGCGGATGAGCGCCGCCGTTTCGTCGATGAGCGCGTCGAAGTCCATGGCGTCCAGCAGCTCGCCCAGGCGCTCGTAATAGCGCGCCTTCCATGCTTCGTCGGCGGTGATCCACTCGAACATCGGGTGCCCGCCGTCGGAGCGCACGGCCATCGGCTCATCAATCGGGTCGTTGACGGCATAGCGCGCCGTCATGAGCATGGTGCCGCAGGCGAGGTTATAGTCCCAGGGGATCAGGCTCAGCTGCCCGTCGTGTTCATAGAGGTAGTAATTGTGCGCGGACATGCCAGTGTAGCTGTCGGAATTGACGAAAAAGTTGTGCGCCGCGAAATAGGCGATCACGCGCTCGGCGTCCACAGTCCGCGTCAGGTCCTCCCGCCGGCCGAGGCGCTCCAGGGCGGCGATCAGGCGCATGCGGTCGCGGTAGCTGCCGCGCGTCTTGGCCATGTTGAAGATGCAGGGATAGCTTGCCGGCCGGTCGTCGATGTAGCGCAGCAGGAGATCCTCCGAGCCGCCCAGAAGAGAGGCCGTCAGCTCTCCGCCGCCCGTCAGCTCCCCGCCGCCGAAGAAGGAGCCGCCGTCGCCGTACATATCCTCAAAATCAAAGGCGGCGCCGCTGAGATCCGCGGAGCTCATGCCCTCATAGGCGCTCAGATCCAGGCCCTCGAAGAGCGCGCGGTGATCCAGCGCCCAGCCCAGCAGCCGGAAGAGCCTGAACTCTCCGCCGATGCCGAGCTCCTCCAGCGCCGCGCTCTCCGGCTTATACAGCTGCCCGCGCTCCGCGCCGAAATTGCGCCGCAGGAAGCCGTCCTCCACGCCCTCCACCGCCTGGTACAGGCCGAAATCCTCGCCGTTGACCGTGACGAAGACGTAGCTGCACAGCGGCGCCGGTACGCCCAGCGCTGCCATCGCCCGGTAGGCGAGCAGGTCCTTCATATAGGTGCTGTCCTCCACCAGGTTGTTGAGGCACAGCTTGTCGAGCCCGTGATAGCTCTGCCGGTCGATGAAGCGGTCAAACTCGATCTTCCAGCTCATGCGCGGCGAGCCCATCATGTTCACCGCAAACAGCGAGCCGTTGCCCTTGGCCCGAAAGCCCACGCTGTGCAGGGTCTCGCCGTCGATCACCAGGTCGCAGGCGGCGTATTCCTCGCTGCCCGCCCCGCGCAGGAAGCTCTCCCAGTCCGGCATGCGGATGTCGATGCTGTGTACGCGGGAGGGGTCGAAGAAGCTCTCGTAGCCGATCTCCCCCGCGCCGGCCGGAACGGCCAGCGCCCAGAAGCCCAGCGTGAGCAGGATCGCCAGCGCCGTCACCGCCGCGACGATCGCGGGAAAATATCTGCTGCCCGACATGGTTCAGTGCAGGTACTCGCCATGATAGCTGACCATCACGGCGCTGTCAACTCCGGGCAGGGCGCTCAGCTCGTTGACGAAGGCGCTGTCGCCGCCCTTCAGGCGCACCTCCGCGTGCAGCTCCACAGCCCCGGCGCGCACGGTCTTGGCCCGGGTCACGCAGCGGGCGGTCCGGCTGCGGAGGCAGGCCAGGGCCCGCTCCTCGCTCTCCTGCCCGTCGCAGCTGAGGATGACGATGTAGGGCGTGTCGCCGCCGCGGCGGTTGACGAAAAGGATCAGAACCAGGCCGATGAAGAGGCTGCCGAACAGCGCCAGGGGAAGCATCCCCGCGGCCAGCACGATGCCGACGGAGATCGACCAGAACAGGAACACCAGGTCCAGCGGCTCCTTGACCGCCGTGCGGAAGCGCACGATCGACAGCGCGCCGACCATGCCCAGCGAGAGCACCACGTTGGACGTAACGGCGAGGATGACGAAGGCGCTGATCATCGTGAGCGCCACCAGCGAAATGCCGAAGGCGTCGGAGGCCATCACGCCCTGGTTGGTCCTTTTGTACACGAAGAGAATAAACAGCCCCAGCGCGAAGGACAGCAGCATCGCCATCAGCAGATCGATCGGCGATACCGCGGCGAAATTCTCCAGGAACGAAGATTTGAAAATGTCGGAAAAACTGATCATGACTTAGTCTCCTCTCTCATCAAAAAGCCGACAGGCGGCGTATTTGGAAAAGCTTCCGAGGCCCCGGCCGGGCAGCTGCACCAGATCGCGGATCAGATCCGGCAAAAAGGCGTCCCACTTGAGCTCCAGCACGCCGCCGCTGCCGCCCGCGGGCACGAAGGCCCCGTCCGGGTCGAAAAAGTCGGCCGGGCCGAGGCTGCTGCGCAGATCGCTGTCCAGCGTGACGCGCACGTTTCCCGGCGCGTAGACAAAGGGCTCGCGCGTGTAGACCACAACGGTCTTCGGCCGCAGCAGCTCCACGCTCATGCGCAGCGCCAGCTCCCGCAGCAGCGCGCTGTCGCTGCCGCCCAGCCCGGCCGTGTCGCCCGCCGCGATCCGGCGCGCCTCGTCCTCGCTCAGCCGCGCCTGGGTCTTGCGGCACAGGCCGCGGATCCGTGCCTTCTTTTCCAGCACGATATAGCTCAGGTCGCCGTTGTAGCAGCGGAGGCGGAATTTCTCCCGCGGGCCGATCCCGTCGAGCTTCTCCCGCAGCGCCCGGTCGTCGGGGGTGTCAAAATACAGGCTGCGGATCTCATAGCTGCCGCCGCGGGCGTGGCTGTCCCGCGGCAGCACCGCGCCCAGCCGCCGGCTCAGCAGCCGCAGCTCCAGCGCCGTGACGGCGCATTTGACTTCATGGCGGTCCGTGTCCCTCACCTTCTTTCGTCCCTCATGATACACGCCCTTTCTCAAATCCAGCTCAACAAAGCGCCCGCCGCGGCGGCAATCTGTGCCGAAAAACCGTCAGTTTATGCGGCGCGGCTTCCCGGGCGGCCCGCTTTCCTGTAAGCTGGTGGCAGAAAGCGAGGCGATGGCATATGCCGAAGATTCTGGTGGCCGAAGACGATCCCGCGCTGCGGGAGCTGTACGCGACGGTCTTCCGCCGCGCCGGGTATGAGGTCGCGGCCGCCTCGGACGGCGACCAGGCGCTCGATCTGGCCGGGGAGGACGTGGACCTGATCGTCAGCGACGTGCGGATGCCGGGCTGCAGCGGGCTGGCGCTGACCGCGCAGCTGCGCGAGGCCGGCGTCAACACGCCCCTGATCCTGATCACCGCCCTCGGCACCAGCCGGGACAAGGAACTGGGCTTCCGGGCCGGGACGGACGACTACATGGTCAAGCCCGTGGAGCTGGAGGAGCTGCTCTGGCGGGCGGAGGCGCTGCTGCGCCGCAGCGGCAGGCTGACGCGCTCAGTCACCGTCGGGAGCACGCGCCTGGACTGCGGCGATCTCTGCGTGATCCGGGACGGGCAGACGGAAAAGCTGCCGAAAAAGGAGTTCGCGCTGCTGCTGAAGCTCTGCTCCAGCCTCGGCCGCACCTTCACCCAGGAGCAGCTGCTCGACGACGTGTGGGGCGCGGACGGGGACACCGATCCGCAGACGCTCTACGTCCACATCGGCCGCCTGCGGGAGCGCTTCGCCGACAACCCGGATTTTGAGATCCGCACCATCCGCGGACTGGGCTACAAGGCGGTGCGCAAATGAAGCGGAAAAAACTGACGCGGCAATACGTCACCAGCATTTTCCTCGTAAACCTCGTCACGAACTCGCTGCTGGCGCTGCTGGGGATCCTGCTGTGGCGGCTGGAGCTGCTGCAGACGCTGGGTCCGATCGTCTTCGCCGCGGGCTATCTGCTGCTGGTGGCCATTCTCGGCAGCGCGGCCTCCGCCCGCGTTTCCGGGCAGCTTTTCGCCCGCGTCGGCCGCCTCGCGGCGGCCATGGAGCGGGTCGGGCGCGGCGATTTCGGCGTCCGCCTGCCGGAGGGGAAGGCCGCCGACGAGCTGGGCGAGATGGAGCGCTGCTTCAACGCCATGGCCGGGCAGCTCGGCCGGATCGAGCTGATGCGCACGGACTTTGTGGAGAACGTGTCGCACGAGCTGAAAACGCCGGCCGCGGCCGTGATGGGCTGGGCGGAGCTCCTGCGCGGCGAGCTGCCGGAGGAGGAGCGCCGCCGCTGCGCCGACGCGCTGATCCGCAGCGCCCGCCAGCTCGCGGCGCTCACCGAAAACGTGCTGCTGCTCAGCCGCCTGGAGCACGGCGACGCGCCGCCGGAGAAGGCGCCCTTCCACCTCGACCGGCAGCTGCGGGAGGTGCTGCTGGCCGCGGAGCCGGCCTGGAGTGAAAAGGAGCTCCGGCCAGAGCTCACCCTCGCGCCCTGCGAGTATTGCGGCAGCGAAGCACTGCTGCGGCAGGTCTGGCAGAACCTGATCGGCAACGCCGTCAAGTTTTCGCCCCGCGGCGGCGCCCTCGGCCTGGTTCTGGAGCGGACCGGCGGCGAGGTGCGCGTCACGGTGTCCGACGAAGGCCCCGGTATCGACGCACGAGACCGGGAGCGCATTTTCGAGAAATTCTACCAGGCGGACCGCAGTCACGCCGCGGCCGGCAACGGGCTCGGCCTGCCGCTGGCCCGGCGGATCGTCGAGCTGCACGGCGGGCGCATCGAGCTTGAGAGCGAACCGGGCCGGGGCAGCCGCTTTACCGTGATCCTCCCCTGACTCGATCAGGCAAAAAACAGCCTGTCATCCCCTGCTTTCGCGCGGGATGACAGGCTGTTTCTTTGTCGGGGAGCGCTCAGGCTTTGTTCTTTTTCCTGCTGCGCAGCAGCATATACACGCTGCCGGCGGTCAGCACGGTGCACACGCCCGCCAGCGTGTACAGCGCCACCTGCCACCAGGGCGTGATGACGCGGATGGTGGCGTGGCCCACGTTCATCGCGTGGCTGTGGCAGATCGAGTAGCAGATGTTTTTGGCCGCTCTCTGCACGGCGGTGACGATGGCGGGGTCGTTGTCCAGACCGTCCAGGGTGGCCATGCCGCTGCCGTGGCCGTCCCACAGATCCTGGCCGGCCAGCACGCCGAAGCGGTAGTCCATATACTTGGCGAAGACGGAGCAGTCGGTGATGGCGGCGCCCTTCATGCCCCATTCGTCGCGGAGGATGCCGGTCATCAGACCGTAGTGCGCGCCGCTCCACACCGCGCCGAGACGGTTGAAGGAGCTCATCACGCCCATGCCGCCGCCCCGGACGATGCTGCCCTCAAAGCCCTCGAGGTACAGCTCGCGGATCGCCTGCTCGTTGGACCAGGTCGCGATGCCGTAGCGGCCTTCCTCCTGGTCGTTGAGCGCAAAGTGCTTGGTGAAGACGTAGACGCCCCGGTCCTGGATGGCGGCGACCTCAACGGCAGCCACGCGGCCGGCCAGCCAGCCGTCCTCGGAGTAGTACTCGAAGTTGCGGCCGGAGTAAGGCGTGCGGTGGATGTTGGCGCCGGGGCCGTAGATGCCGGAGAAGACGGTGCCGGTGCCGTCGGTGGCGTGGAGGAAGTCCTCGCCGATGCACTTGCCCATGTTCTCGATCAGTTCCAGGTTGAAGGTGGCGGCCATCACGTCCTCCGAGGTGTAGGCCATGGCGCTCGCGCCGCCGGTCAGGGACTTGGTGAAGCCCTGGGGCCCGTTTTCATCGTTCGTGCCGGGCAGGTTGATGGAGGGCACGGGCTTGGTGAGGTGGAAGCCGTTGTAGATCAGGTCGGTCAGCTCGGCATAGGGGACCTCGCTGATCAGCTGGCTCCAGCGCGGATCGTCCACGTCCGCCATGGCGAGGTCGCCGGCATCCAGCTCGCCGGCCACGCCCAGCGCGGGCATCGCCGCGTCGGGATAGATCTCCGCCTTCATCTTTTCGACGATGGCCTGGCGGCCGCTCTCCTCATGGGTGAGGCCGTCGGCCCACATCTGCTCGGTGATGTGCAGGGACTGGGTCTGGGGCCAGGTGCCCTGCCAGTCGCTGCGGCTGAGGTAAGTGACAGTCTGGCCGTCCGCGCCCTCGTACTTGTTCAGGTCGGCGTTGTCGAAGCGGTTGGTGATGGGCAGGCCGGTGACGGAGGAGACGGCATAGGTCTCGCCGTCAAAGGCGGGATTGTTCCATACGGCGCTCAGCTCCGCCTTGCCGTCCACGGCAGCGCCCTTCGCCGCGAGGATGTTGTTGATCGCGTCGTGGGCGTTGCGGCCGACGGTGAAGTAGTAGTCGCCGTCGTCGAGGATGTAGGTCTTGGCGCCGTTGGCGTCATAGCTGGTGAGGTCTTCCTTCTCCACGGTGATGGTGAAGTGCTCGGTGTCGCCGGCCCCGATCATCTTCTTGTCGAAGCCGCAGAGCTCCACGGCGGCCTTCTCGACCAGGTTCTGCCGGTCGTAGTCGGTGTAGGGGGACTGGAAGTAGATCTGGACGGTGTGCTTGCCGTCCACGCCGCCGACGTTTTTGACGTCGACGTCGACGGTGATGGTGTCGCCCTCGTCGGCGATCTTGAAGTTGGAATACTCAAATTCGGTGTAGCTCAGGCCGTAGCCGAAGGGGAAGGCGACGCAGTCGTCGTAGTTCCAGTCGCCGGCGTTGCCCTGGCCGAGGACGGCGTCCTCGTAGCGGGTCTCATAGTAGCGATAGCCGACGTAGATGCCCTCCTGGTAGACGACATAGTTCATGTTGCACTTGTCGATGCCGGGGTCGGTGTTGTTCTGCGCGGTGGCCACGCCGTAGTCGCTGCCGTTGGTCCAGGGGTAGGCGCCGAAGTTGGCCATGGCGGGGGCGGAGTGGTTGTCCTTGAGGAAGGTGTCGACGATGCGGCCGGAGGGGTTGACCTTACCGGCCAGGACGTCGGCCACGCCGTAGATACCGGTCATGCCGACGTCGCCGATCCACAGCACAGCGTCGATACCGTAGTCATCGACGAAGTCGAGCTGCAGGGCGTTGGAGGAGTTGAGCAGGACGACGATCTTCTTGAAGGTGCCGTCGGCCTTGAGCTTTTCCAGGTTGGAGAACATGTCGATCTCCTCCTGGCACAAGCGCAGGTAGTCGCCGTCGGTCATATAGGGCTCCAGCTCGGCCAGGCCGGAGGGCAGGTCGGCGCCCTCGCCGCCGGAGCGGGCCAGGACCACCAGCGCCACGTCGCCGTAGCTGGCCCAGGTGTTCTTCAGCGCTTCGGGGTATTTGTCCCAGGGCACCTCATTGATGCGGTACTGGCCCTGGTTGCCGCCGGTGGTGGCCGCATTGACGCGCTTGTAGCCCGCGGTGGCGTAGAACTTCCACTGCTCGGGGTTCACGCTGTCCGCGCCGAAGACCTCGTCGAAGGCGCTCTTGAGCGTGACGGCGTCGTCCGCGGACACCTGGCCGGAGCCGGTGCCGCCGTAGAGCAGATTGAAGCTGGACTGGGAGAAGGTGGTGAACTTGGTGCCCGCGGCGAGCGGGAGCGTGTTGTCGCGGTTGACCAGCAGCGCGGCGCCCTCGGACTCGATGTCGCGGCAGAGCTGCTTTTCAAAGGCGACCAGATCCTCTTCGCTGTCGTAGTTGGACACGAAATAGACGCTGGCGCCCTCTTCGGGCACGATCTCCTGGGTCTTCGCGCCGAGCGCCACGTTGATCGCGTTGGCGAAGGAGTTGGTCACCGGGATCGCGATGATCGAAGCGATCATGAGGACCGCCAGGATCGGTGTCAGGATTTTCCAGAGCAAGCCTTTTTTCATTTGTTTCTCCTTTTAAAAGCGGGGCGGGCGATCGGCCCGCCCCGGAATGGGTGAAGCTGTTGGAAAACGGCACTCAGGCCTTGGCGGCGGTGTTGCCGTCGATGGTCCAGTTCTCGGCGCCGGCGCCGGCCCAGACCTGGCTGAACGCACCCAGAGTCTCCTCGTCGGGCGCGGTGACGGTCAGCTGCGTGCCGTCCTCAGAGAGGGTGTAGGTGAAGCCGTCGCGCTCCATGC
>ODAJ012187051.1_pt1 | contig 13058 bp, 16 predicted proteins | sample 1539241 | NCBI WGS metagenome assembly ODAJ01 (sample SAMN02144231, study PRJEB22623) | gut metagenome | biome: sheep rumen | host: Ovis aries | place: New Zealand | reverse complement strand
TCATTATCACCTTTGGTAAATCTATAAATCTGCTTTTCAGTTTCTCCTCCTGCCTTTGCAAGTAATACATTTGAATCTTCAATAATTGGTGTATCTAATGGTAAAAATCCAAATTTTTCATAATTGTTTTTTATTGTTTCTTTTATTTGATTAAATAAGATTTGTTCTTGTGGTAACAATTCCATAAATCCTGGAAGTGTACGTGGTTCAGTTTTATTCATAAAAATCCCTCATTTCATAAAATAATTCATAAATTTTGGTCCGCATCAGCATTTCGTTTTTTTAATCCGTATGGTGGGTATCCCTTAAGGGGGTACCATAGGATTTTAAAAAATGATGTGCGGTTAAACAGGACCAAAATTTTTCCTTAAGTATCGTAGAAATATGTTGCTTCTAAATCAGCCTCAAATGTTAATAATGCAATTGGATATTTTGTATACGCAAGCCCTATTGTATTATATAATTCTTTTGGCTCTGTATAGCCCATATGCCAGCGTATTGCGTATTTTTCTTCTGGTGTTAGTTTGATATATTCTGTAATCATCATTACAGATTTTTCTCCATGCCCATATGGTATGGTATCATCAACTGTATAATATGGTACCTTTTCCCATACTCCTAACGCATTTTTTGCATTTCTATAATCAATTTTATAATAATTTGCCTTACATAAATCGTGCAATAATGCAATGAGTATTAATGATTCTTGTGGTGTTTTAATGTCTGTTACTGAATGTTCTGCTTTGTATTTTAATATTTCATATACTTTTAAACTGTGTTCTAATAATCCATGTTCTCTTGAACCATGAAATCTTGTACTAGCTGGTGCTTCAAAAAAGTCAGTCTTTGTAATAAATTCAATTAAATCTTCAATATTTTCTCTATTGGTACTTCTTAATAATTGTAAGAATTCTTCTTTCATTTTCTTATCCTTTCATTACTATCTCGCTTAATTTCAAATTTAAAGTATGAAGTAAGAGGTCGGAAGTTAGAAGTAGGAAGTCTGACCTCCTACCTCTGACTTCCTACCTCATTTTTATTCTGTTTCAATTTTATTTTTTATTTTTTGTGCTTTTTTTCTTATTCTTTGAATTGCTGTATCAACTGATTTTGTTTTTGTATTTAAGTTTTCAGCAATTTGAGCATAGCTTTCACCATTTTTGTAATGTGCTAAAACTTGCTTTTCAAAATCACTTAAGCTTGTATTAATTTCCTTTTCCACAACTGAAAAATATTCCTTCTTTGTAACAATTTCTAGTGGATCTTCTCCAGTTTTTCTTGTGTCTAATACATCTATTACTTGTGTATCTCCTTCATCATCATATGCTCCGGCATTTAAAGATACAGATGAATTTAAAGGAATGTGTTTTTGTCTATTTGAATTTTTTACAGCTGTAATCATTTGTCTTTCTATACATAAACCTGCAAAAGTCTTAAATGAATTATGTTTTTCACTATTATATGACTTTACAGCTTTATATAAGCCTATATAGCCTTCTTGAAGCATATCTTCTTTTTCTGATCCAACCATAAAAAATTTATTTGCTTTTATGTTTACCATATCTTTGTATCTGTCTATTAAACAGTCTAATGCAGTATTGTTTTGCTCTTGTATTGCCTTTTGAAGTAAATTTTCGTCTGACATTTGACTTAATTGTTGTCTAAAATCATTTAGTTCTATTTCTGCCATTTGTTGCTCCTTTTATGTCGATTTTTCTTATATTTCACATTATATTAATTAATGCAAGTAATGTCAAGCTTTTTAGATGATTTTACAATATTTTTTATTTTCTTTTCAAAATTATCATTTTTCTTTGAAATAAATACTTTTGTAACATCTTTGGTATTATTTGATAGTAAGTCATTATGATATAAATAATCATACATTTTTTTTGCAACAGCTTTTCCAGTATTAATAAGATTTACATTATAATCAAATTCTCGTTTTATAACTTCTTCAAAATATGGATAATGCGTACATCCAAGTATAATTGTATTAACATCATTTTCTTTAAATATCTTCATATAATTATGTATTGCTTCTATAACTTCATTCGTTTTCATTTTTCCGCTTTCAGCATATTCTGCAAGTAACGGACATGCTTGGTTATAAACTTCAATATCTAATATTCTCGTTTTTAATTCTTTTTCCCATGCTCCACTTTCAATTGTGCCTATTGTTCCCATTACACCTATTTTTTTTATTTTAAGTTTTTTTATATGTTCGATTGTAGGTAAAATAATTCCTTCTATGTAAATATTATGTTTTAATTTCATAATATCTAAAGCCTGTGATGTTGCAGTTCCACATGCAATTATTATCATTTTTACATCTTGCGAAATTAAAAAATTAATATTCTTATCTGAAAACTTTATTATATCTTCTTTGGTTTTATTTCCATATGGAAAATTTAAGGTATCTCCTAAATAAATATAATTCTCATTTGGCATTATCTTTTCCAATTCGTTTAATACTGTTATTCCTCCTAAACCAGAATCAAATATTCCTATTGGTCTATTGTCCATAAGTCCTCCCTATTTTATCACCTCATATATAACAAAATAATCATCTGAATATATCTTATTATATTTTTCTTTATCAGCTTCATCAATTATCATCGATATTTTTGAATTCTTATATAATATTATGTGGGTTATACCATAATCATTAAAAGTTTTTCCATAATATGTTCCAATATTTGATGTATTAATAAAATCCATAAAAATGTCTTTTTCCATTTTATTAAATTCTGGCGAATACAAATCTGCTCTTGAGTCTATAAATACAGGAATTCCTTTATATAATAAATAGCTCCCATAATTATATTCATTAAATAATTTTATATTATTTATATCTAAGTTTTTTAATATCCATTCTGATGCTTTTACTGGATATGATTTTTCGCTTACATATACATCATTGCTTTTATTATTTATATATTTGGAGCTATAATATATAATTGGAATTGCAATTATAAATACGACAAAAATATTAACCATTTTTTCTTCAATTTCTCTTATTTTTCTATTTTCATAAGTCTCCAAAGCATATGTTATTTCTCTATTTATTATTATTGAACCTAATAAAATAAACATAGTGGACTGTCTTTTAGATGAAAACATTAAAAATATTAGTCCTCCCATCATAAATAAATCAGCTAATCTAATTTTTGTTTTAGTAAATGTTAATAGACCAATAATTATTATTAAAGTACATAGAATTGGTGTATCCTGTATAAGTATTAAAGGTAAATGTTCATTTATATTTTGAGTTGTATTTCCATGCATTGTATCATATAAATAAGTATATGGTGTTGTTCCTAAAGGTGTTAAAAAACCAGTTAGTGCACAAATTAACATTAATACAATAAGCCATTTAACATTTTTATTTCTTGTAAATATAATTTTATATGGTTCTTGTTCTTCTCTATATTTTTTTCTTTTTTCATTTGAACAATTTATTTTTTCTATTTTTTCTTTTAAAGACGATACTTTCTCATCATCGTTTTTAATATGTTTAATTTTCCATTTATACTGAAAAACTTCAAATTTTCTATATATAATTATATCAGATAGTATAGCAATAAAGTATTCCGCAATATATGGTAGACTGATTACAAATAAAAATGGCCAGACTGCAACATGAAGGTTAGCAATTAAAATTGAACTTAAGATTATTCCAAATGCATATCTTATTTTTTTTGGATTTTCTAAAAATCTTTCTATAAAATAAATTACACCAATAAACATAATAAATGTCGCTAATTGTGCTCTTGCAGCAATATAGCTTCTTAAAAGATACATTGATAAAATTGTTATAATAAGAGATATTATTTGATTTTTGTTTAATTTTTTATTTACTTCGTAAATTGTAATCCCTAATAATACTGATAACACACAAACTGATATATAGATTGCTTGCCATCCACCAGCAGACGAAGTTGCCTCCCCTAAATTATATATTATTGACATTACTACATCATACAACCAGTGAGGATATGTATATGGTAAATCATTGTGCCAAGAAAAATGGTCTTTCATATCAATACCATTTTGCTGTATTAAATTACCAATAGATACAGTATAAAATGTATCATTTTGTAAAGTTTTAGGTGCTAAACTAAATGAAAATAAAGCAATTAAAATAATTGCTATTATTTCAAAAATAATTTTTTTCTGTTTTTGCCAAAAGTCAATAATGTTTTTCATGAATGCTTTCCTCTCTTTTTATTAATATATTGCTTGACAGCCTTAAAAATATATATTTTGTCACTCCATTTGATATTCAAAATCTCATATTACTCTTAAACAAATCAAGTGTAACCTATTTAAAATCTTCCGTTGGAAAAGAATTAAATTTTAACAAGGCAAAATCTTACGCAAAAAACGGAGCGTACATATGGTACGTGAGTATTTTTAAGTAAGATTTTAACACAGCTAAAATTGTAATTATTTTTCAACTTTACTTGTAGAGCCAAATCCACCTTTTCTAGTACCTTCTGCCTTATCATTATCTGCAATTAAAAATGGCATAAATATTGCTTGACCTACTATTTCACCTTTTTTAATTGTAATATCTTCTTCCTTAATATTATAAAAAGCAAATATAATATTACCATCATTATCTTCATTTCCATAGTAATCTTTATCAATAATTCCTACACTATTTGCTAGAATTAACCCTTTCTTTTTAGGATTAGAACTTCTATTTGCAAGCATTAAATATTCATTATCTCCCATATATGCTTTTATTCCTGTTTTTATAAATGTTGGATTTGCTCCTTTTTTAAAACTTGGTATAATAACATCTTCAGCAGCTTCCATATCATATCCTGCAGAATATTTAGTTTTTCTTTCAGGTAAATTTATTTCTTTGTCTTCATAGCCTTTTGCAATCTCAAATCCTCTTATTTTTTCCATACTTAACTTCCCTCTTTCTAAAATTATTTATACTATCTATTTTTATACTATTAGCGCAAAAATGTCAAGTGTTAAATTGGTAAATTAGGACCGGGTATTTTTTTACAGTGCCAAAAATCTCCAGTACCTGTGGCACATTTTTGACAGAATTAATATAATATGTTGGAGGGACAAATGGTAATGAAACACTTAAACGATTTAAAAATGAATAAAATTGGATATATTAATCAAATCAATACAAATGAAAACTTAAAAAAACGACTATTAGACTTAGGATTTATATATAATACCCCTATTAAACCTGTATTTACAAATCCTTCAAATGATTCAAGAGCTTATGAAATCCGAAAAAGCTTAATTGCGATTAGAAAATCAGATGCCAAAAACATTACATTGCATTAGCAATTTTATCCCAAATATTTTGTTCACTTTATAATACTAATCTGCAACAAGCTTATTGTTGTATAAATTTTCTAAGTTTTAGAAATTGTCGCCAACTTTTAGCAATCTATAAACCAATGTAAAGTTAATAGATTGATTATTTACATAATATTTGCAAAAAAGGACCGTCCCCAAATGAAAATTTAACAATTTTTATTTATTTGAATATTATAATATAACTTTTATTTTTCAAGGAGGCACTATGGGGCTTACATCTCAGTCCACTGGTATTGGACTTTTAAATGATAACTTTGAAACTTTAAAAAATGAATGTGATTATGTGGTTGCTCTTGCAGGTAATCCTAATGTTGGTAAATCTACAATATTTAATGGATTAACAGGTCTTAATCAACATACTGGTAATTGGCCTCGGAAAAACTATTAGTAATAGCTGTGGCACTTGTGAATACAAAAGCAAAAAGTTTCTTTTTGTAGATATTCCTCGGTACATATTCTCTTCTTTCTAACTCTGAAGAGGAAGAAATTGCAAGAAATTATATCTGCTATGGAAATCCTAACACAATAGTTATTGTAGTTGATGCAACTAATTTGGAAAGATGCTTAAACCTTGTCTTTCAAATTAAAGAAATTACATCAAATATTATAGTATGTGTTAATCTGCTTGATGAAGCTAAAAATAAAGGTATTAAAATTGATTTAAATAAATTATCAGAATTATTAAATACTCCTGTAGTTGGCACTATCGCAAAAAAAAAGAAAACTTTAGAAAGTCTTTTAAATACAATTATTGAGACTTTATATAAAAGTAAGAAAAACCCTTCAAAAGAATTTATAAATAAATTTTCAAATAATGAAATTACAGATGATTTTATAGTTAATATAGTTAATAAATCTGCAAAAATATCTAGTCAAGTTTGTAAATATGAAAAAAAAGATTATAATAATTTTGATAGAAAAATTGATAAAATATTGACATCTAAAGTAACCGGGATCCCAATAATGATATTGTTTTTAGGTATTATTTTTTGGCTTACTATTGTAGGAAGTAATTATCCTTCAAAGCTTTTATTTGGATTTTTTGATTTTATTCAATCTAAATTACTGATATTTTTTGATTTTATCCATTCTCCTGAATGGCTTAAAAATATGATAGTTTTGGGCATTTTTCAAACAGTTACTTGGATAATATCTGTAATGCTACCACCTATGGCTATATTTTTCCCACTATTTACATTTTTAGAAGATTTAGGTTTTCTACCTAGACTTGCTTTTAATATGGATGGTTTTTTTAATAAAGCATTAACTAACGGTAAACAGATGATTACTATGTGTATGGGGTTTGGTTGCAACGCTGCTGGTGTTGTAGGAACTAGAATTATTGAATCTCCAAGAGAACGTACCATTGCATCTATCACTAATTCTTTTGTTCCATGTAATGGTAGATACCCTTTTTTAATAGCAATCTCTACAATATTTATTGCTAGGTCATTTACTGGATTTATGTCTAGCATAATTTCAACTCTTGCAGTAATCATTACAATTTTGCTTGGAATTATACTAACTCTATTTATTTCAAGGCTTTTATCAAAAACTATACTTAAAGGAGAATCTTCTTCTTTTATACTTGAACTACCTCCTTATAGAAAGCCTGATTTACGGAAAAATTATAGTTCGTTCTATTTTAGATAGGTGCTTATTTATACTATTAAGAGCTATTGAGGTTGCAATTCCAGCTGGTCTTGTAATTTGGCTTTTTGCTAATATTAATATAAATGGATTATCTATCTTAAATATGATTTCAAACTTTCTCGATCCTTTTGCTAAAATAATGGGATTAGATGGATATATTTTAACTGCTTTTATATTTGGAATGCCTGCAAATGAAATTGTTATGCCTATAATGCTTATGTGCTATTTAAGAGGAACTTTTCTTACTGATTTTTCTGATTATTCATCTATTGGGCAAATTTTAATGCAAAATAACTGGACCCTATTAACTGCAATTAATACTATGATTTTTACAGTATTACACTTCCCATGCACCACAACTTTGCTTACTATAAAAAAAGAAACATCTTCAATAAAATGGACTGCTCTAAGTTTTGTTTTACCTACTTTATGTGGAATAATAATTTGTATGTTTACAAATATGATCTATACTACTTTTGTTACATAATCTTACAAGTATTTTATAGTATAAAGTAGCTATATCATTATTTAAAAAAAATCGAATGCAATTGGAGCATTATTAGGAATTCTTATTTAATAAAATGAGTAATGTTCACGGTACAAAAGCTTTAGCTTTTGGGTCTGAGTGAAAGAGGCTTGTTTTATTAAATTAGAATTCCTTTAATGCGTAGTGCAGCCGAGATTTTTGCAAAATAATGATATCGCTACTTTTATGAGATAATATTTGAAAACTACATGCCTGCCACATATCCTGTTGAATATGCAATCTGAAGATTGAATCCCCCAGTATATGCATCTACATCAATAATCTCTCCAGCAAAAAATAAATCTTTTATAATTTTTGACTCCATAGTCTTTGGGTTTATTTCTTTTATGCTTATTCCTCCAGCAGTAATAATTGCATCTTCAATCGGTCTAAAATCCCTTATTGTAACTTCAAATTGTTTGAGAAGATTTATTAATATTTCTCTTTCGCTCTTTGTTATAGAATTTACTTTCTTTTCAAAATCTATCTTAGATTGTTTAATTATTTCAGGAATAAGTTTTTGTGGCAATAGCTTATCTAAACTATTTTTAAAACTTTTATTTTTTTCTTCTTCAAAATCTCGTAATATTCTTTGATCTAGTTTTTCTCTGCTTAGTGCTGGCTTAAAATCAATAAAAAGTTTAATTTGTTTATTTTTTAATAATTCACTTATATTTTTATATCTAACTAAATGGCTTGATGCACTTAGTATTATTGGTCCTGATACTCCAAAATGTGTAAATAACATTTCTCCAAAATCATTATATATTTCCTTATTTTTTAAAATATCTACAATTTTAATACTCACATTTTTCAGACTAAGACCTTGTAAATTTTTATGCATTTCTTCTTCATATGTTACTAAAGGAACTAATGATGGTTTTAATTCTGTAATTGTATGGCCTAGTTTTTTTACCATTTTATAGCCATCTCCAGTTGAACCAGTCAATGGGTAACTTTTTCCACCAGTAGCAAGTATTATTTTATCTGCTTTTATTATACCATTATTTGTATCAACTCCAATTGCCTTATTGTTTTTGTCTTTTAAAATTTCTATTACCTCTTCGTTTAAATTAATTTTCACATTTAATTCTTTAAGTCTTTTAATAAAACAATTAACAACATCTTTAGCTTTATCTGTTACAGGAAATACTCTATTACCTCGTTCAACCTTTGTTTTTATACCTTGTTTTTCAATAAAATCAATGATATCAGTATTATTAAAATTATTAAATGCACTATATAAAAATCTACCATTTCCAGGAGTGTTTTTTATAAATTCATCTATATTTAAGGAAGATGTAATATTACATCTTCCTTTTCCAGTTATTGCTAGCTTTTTTCCTAATACATTGTTTTTTTCTATTAAAATAACTTCATTTCCTTGTTCAGATGATGTGATTGCTGCCATCATACCTGCAGGTCCACCACCGATTACTATAACCTTCATACTATTTTTTATTCCTTCCGTATTAGTACCTGTTTAATTTAATAATTATACAAAATACCTCTGACCTCAATCTTAAAAAATCGCTCCTACAATAATACCGATTAAAGCTCCAACCAGCACCTGTGTAGGTGTATGTCCTAAAGCTTCCATTAATCTTTTTTGAACCTCTAAACCCGAAAGTCCTGGTGTTTCAATTATTTTGTTTAGAACAGATGCTTGTTCTCCAGCAGCTCTTCTTACTCCTGCTGCATCATACATAACTATTAATGAGAAAATGAATGTTGCAGCAAATGCATAACTACCAAAGCCAACATTTTTTCCAATCATAATAGTTATTACCATAACAACAGCAGTATGAGAACTAGGCATTCCACCTGCTCCAAACAGTCTTTTTAAATTTAATTTTTTTGATTGTATTGAATCACATATTACCTTAAATATTTGTATCGAAAGCCATGTAAAAAATGGCACCCATATAAATTTGTTGTGAATAATATCATTAGCTATGTTCATTATTACTATAAATCCTCCATCAAAAAGTATATATTAAGTTGAAAAAGAATTAAATTTTGACAAGGCAAAATCTTACGCAAAAAGCGGAGTGTACGAGTGGTACATGAGCATTTTTAAGTAAGATTTTAACACAGTCAAAATTGTAATTATTTTTCAACCATCTTCTGTAGAAAAGTCATCTTCGTTTATATCTCCATTACTTTCCATTATTATTGTAATTTTCTTTTCTGCATCTTGTAATAGTTTATTGCAATCTTTAGATATTTTCATTCCAGCTTCAAAAATTTTTAAAGATTCTTCTAAGCTCGCTTCTCCTTTTTCCAAGGTATTTACAATTTCTTCCAATTTTTTTAATTTTGTTTCAAAGTTCTCTTGTTTCATCGTTTATGTATTTCCTTTCTTATAAAAATTACCACCAATAACTATGAATACATTTTTAGAGTTAATATTTAACTTCATGCTTATAAAATCTCATTTTAATATCTTCGCCTTTTTCTCACCATCAATTAATCTAATCTGAACTTCATCCCCAGCTGTTAATTCTTTACTTGATTTAATAAGCTTATTTTCTTTTTCAATAATTGAATATCCTCTGGTTAGTGTCTTTAATGGACTTAAAGCATCTAGTTTTGTTATTTGTTCAATAAACCTTTTTTCGGCTTCTTTTTGTTTTAGTTTTATTGAGTTTTCTAAACTTTTTATGTATTTATCAACTCTTAAATAATTATTTTCTATATTTTGCATAGGATTGGTAAATACTCTTGAATTAGTTAGCTTATTTAGTTTTAAATTTAATACTTCAACCTTCTTTTTCAAACTAATTCTTGCTCTTTCTTTTAAAGAATTAATTCTATTTTGTAATTCGAAAACATCTGGATTTGCAAGCTCTGCAGCTGCTGATGGTGTTGGTGCTCTTAAATCAGATACAAAATCTGATATTGTAAAATCTGTCTCATGGCCAACTGCAGAAATTATTGGAATATTTGATTCGAAAATTGCTCTTGCAACTATTTCTTCATTAAATGGCCATAAATCTTCTAGAGAGCCTCCACCTCTAGCTAATATAATAACATCTGCTAAATTATTATCATTCATTGTTTTAATGCCTTTTGCTATTTCTTTAGCAGCACCTGGACCTTGTACAGGAACAGGTAATAATCTAATATAGCAGTTTGGATTTCTTCTGGTAGATACATTTATAATATCTTTAATTACCGAACCTGTTTGAGATGATAAAACTCCAATAACTTTTGGCATCATTGGAATTTTCTTTTTATGTTTTTCATCAAATAGTCCTTCTTTTTCTAAATCTTGTTTTAATTTTTCAAATTTGGCATATAAATCTCCAATTCCTTGTTCTTGCATTGCTTTTACATAGACTTGATATATACCATCTCTTTCAAAAACTGAAACCCCACCAAATACAATAACTTTCATTCCATCTTTTGGCTTGAAATTTACGCGCTCAGCATATGATTTAAACATAACACATTTAATTAAAGATTTATCATCTTTTAATGTAAAATAGAAATGCCCTGTATAATGGGCCTTAAAGTTTGATATTTCGCCTTTTACTACAACAGCATTTAATGCCTCATCATTTGCTATTTTATCTTTTATATATAAATTTAAATCTGAAACTGTAACTGCCATTGACTCATAATTCATACATAAACTTCCTTCCTATAGTTCTTTAACAACTTTTGCTAAGGCACCATTAATAAATTTACTAGACGTATCTTCACCATAGGTCTTTGCTAATTCAACTACTTCGTTTATTTCAACCTTAAATGGTATGTCTTTATATTTAATTTCATAAATAGCAAGTTTTAAAAGACTTAGATTAATTTTAGAAATTCTTTCAATTTTCCAATCTTGCATAAGGGAACTTTCTATAGTTTGATTAATATCATCTTTGTTTTTTTCTATTCCATAAATACAATCTTTTATATATTCAATTGCCTTTACATCTGTTATTTCATTACTTTCTATATATAGTTCAATTTGTTCATCTAAATTATCTATTTTTTGAATTTCTAAACTGTATATTAGTTTAAATGCTAATTCTCTAATTTCTGATCTTTTCATATTTAGTATATTTACCAGATTGGCAAATAGTCCCCCTTTTTTTAATTCTAGGAAAAATCGTCTTGTAGACGATTTTAACTTAGAAAATAATATATGAGAACATTGCAAATTCTTGAAGCTATGCTTGTTAGAATTTGTTAGTCCGATATTACATTCTATCTATAAAATTCTTAATTTTTTCTTTAACATTTTCTTTATTTTGTTGTATATAATTTCCAATAAATGCTCCCATTACAAGTACTGTTACTGCTAATATGAAATTATAAATTCTAGTTGCAAGTATTAATATAGCAATTACTATTCCTATAATGGCGCCTTTATAATTATTCCAAAAATCCTTTATATTCTCCATTTTTAAGTCCTTTCTAAATTTATTTGAATCTTAATTAATATTTTAGCCTCCTGGAGGTCCAGAAATGTTAATCTTTTACTTCATCTTTTTTATCTACAGTAATATCTTTTATTTTTACATTAACCTCTTTAACATCTAAATCTGATGTTTTCTTTATTGCTTCTTTTATTTTGTTTTGTAGATTAAGAGTAAGTTCTTTTATAACAACATTATTTCCAACAACTAAATTAACATTTATACTTAAATTATTCATATTATCAAATTCTGTAGAAACTGATGTGTTTTCTACACTATCAAATCCCTTAACAACATTTTGTACTATATTTTCTATTGTTGATTTTGATATTAAAAGCTTACCATTATCATTTTGCATTAAAACACCATTTTTCTTGTTTTTATTATCTGATGATTCAAAGAAAATCCCTTTAATACTACATAATAAACATACTATTGCTATTCCTAAAACTACCTTAGAAATAGTAATATCTTCTAAAGCTTGACTTACAAATACATTTATTGTGCTTAATTTAACCCATCCTGCAATTACTGATATTACTAAAATTGCTTCTAAAAACATTAATATAGAAAATAATGCTAATATTATTTTATCTAATTTTTTCATTATAAATCTAACCAGTCAATATTTATAGTTAGAAACTGGCTTCCTCCTTCCAATAATTAATTCTTTAATTTTATTCTTCTGTATTATTTTCCTTTGTTGTATTTTCATCAACTTTTTCTTCTTCTACTGCTTCTTCTTCAGTTAATTTTTGGGTATTTACTCCTTGAACATGTACATTTACTTCTTCTACTTTTAACCCTGTCATTTCTTCAACTGATTTTTTTACTCTATTTTGAATTTCAAATGCTACATCTGGAATTCTTGCTCCATATTCAACAATTATATTAACATCAATTTTTGCTTTATTATTTTCAGTTTCAACTTTTATTCCTTTTGCTAAATTTTTCTTTCCTTTTAGTACTTCAGAAATTCCTCCTGCAAAACCACCTGCCATAGCAAAAACGCCTTTTACTTCAGATACTGCAACTCCAGAAATAACAGCTATTACATCACTTGCAATTTTTATTCCTTCTGAACCATTGTCAACTTCTTCTAA
>ODAJ012046369.1_pt1 | contig 13080 bp, 8 predicted proteins | sample 1539241 | NCBI WGS metagenome assembly ODAJ01 (sample SAMN02144231, study PRJEB22623) | gut metagenome | biome: sheep rumen | host: Ovis aries | place: New Zealand | reverse complement strand
AGCCGTTTTTTGATTTTTTCGTAATATTCTCTATGTTTTTTTGTTTTATACAATCCCTTGACATTTTCAAGTACAAAAAAATCAGGTTTTCTCTTGATGATCAGACTTACATAAACAGTTGTAAGGTGACCGTTTTTTCCTCTTTCGCCTTCATTTTTACCCGCAGTTGAAAAGTCAGGACAGGGAGGGCCACCTATAAATCCTTTTATCATCCCATTGTGAGATTCATATTCCGGGAAGGTTTTTTTCCATACTTCATCCGACAGATACTCTTTCACATCTGTATTACTATAGCCGTATTTGGGTATATGCCCGCTGTTTCGTCTTGCATATTGATACGACTGCAAAAATCGATCATCATACTCATCAACAAAAACAATGTCAAAGCCGGCATTTTCAAATCCCAGATCCAGAAACCCCACCCCGGAGAAAAATGAATATACCTCTATTGGCATAACTATTCTCCTCTTTTGATCAGTCTATTATATTTCAAGATATTTTTTATCAGAATTAAAAAATTCTTCGATCCGTGCCTCAACATCACCTTTAACTACACTATCCTTTTGCATTGTTTTTAACGTACACTCCCAAACAATCAAACACTTTATTCCCTGGCTCTTAAGTTGCTTCTTGACTGCTACATCCCTTTCCTGGTTCCTTTGAAATTTTTCTTTCCAAAATGTTTCTCGAGTTTGAGGAGTGCTAGCGTATTTACAGCCATAATGACGATGCCAAAAACAACCGTGTACAAATACTGCCGTATTATATTTTTTCAACCACATATCCGGATGCCCTGGGATTTTGTCAGAATGTATTCTATATCTGAATCCTCTGGAAAAAAGCAGTTGTCGAAGATACATTTCTGGCTTAGTATTTTTCCCTTTAACCATCTTCATATTACGGCTACGTTGTTCTGGTGTTATCCGATCCGCCATTCTATCGGCCTCTTTTCTATTGCTGTTTCAATGCATTCTGCCAAACGGGAAATCTCCGATTCATCCTGATGCACTGTTACCCTCATAAGATGCTTCACATCTATAAGTATTCCCTGGATTCTTTCGTATGTTTCTTCATTGGATTTCCATGTACTAATGGCTTCCCCAATGGATAACATAGAGTCTGAGTTCTTCCAAAGCTCGCTCTTCTTATTAAAGGGCATCAAAAATGCATTATATACTGTAGGCGTCTTTTTTTTACTTGAACCAACTGTAAGTTTCTCCTGACCAGATATAAATTCCCCGTATGTAATCTGTTTATTGATGGATGTAGATTCCGGAAGATCCCATGGCCGTCTAGTAGCTCCATATTTATAATATTTTGCATCCAGAACATATATATTATCATTCCATAGCATAATGGAATCTGGCTCCAAACATGCATTATCGTTATATTTGTCATCTAGGAGCCACATGGTTTTCGGGAAATAAGCTGACTTTTCTTCGATACCAAAAACTCTGTCTATCAGAGCCTCCCACACATACTCAAATCGATAAGTCCCATAACGAAAGTCCAGCGGCGCATCTTCTTTTTGCTCCTCATTTATTATTGCGATCATACTTCTAAACAGAGCTTTGTTTCGGTCATTATAGGTCTGGAACATTTTCTCCCCGACAACGCTTAGGAATAATCGTTTATTGAAGCGTATCCTTGGTTTCTGAGGAAGTACAGATGTAAATAGCCATCCCATTTTTTGAAAGCTTTCATACACACAGTACTCGTGAATTAATGATATGATTTCACTTTCATTAACCGCGTTCTCCTTTGTTACAAACTTGAGATAATATGCCTTCTGATCCTGAAGATATGGCTTTTGAGTTTTTATTGTCCTTCCCCAATTAATCTTCCCTTTTACGGAAACATGATAATGAGTCTCTCTTTCTCGATAATATCCCCTACTTATATAATCATTTATCAGGTAGAGATAAGCCTGTATTGGAAATCCAAGCTCATTAAAAGAAGCCGCCGCCCTGGTTACACCAGAATCTTTGCGTCGTGTAGTAGAAGCGATGGTGTTGATCAGCAGAAGAATGTCCTTCCGCAATTCTTTATCATTATCAGGAAGGCAAAAGCCTAAAGGAAAATTTACAGAGAAATCACCCTTATCGCACCGAATTCCTACAAAGGTATCAGTGTCATAGTTTGTGTTGATATGACACTTGTCCCTGATGCTATACTGAGTCATTCAAATCACCTACTCGTTGTCGTCTGGCATTTCTTCATTCGTTTCTGCTTTAACGGTTGCTCTTTTGTTTACTTCTGCAAGCATCTTGGAATATACATCCAAACGGGTTATAGCTTTCAAGCGGTCTTCATCTGTGCGTTTATACGTTTCTATAACATATTCCAATGACTTCATATCTTCGGCAAAGAACGCTTCACGACTCATTTTGAAGGCATCATCCCACAGATACTTAAGGACCTTTTCCGGGAATCGATCAACCTGAAGCTCTCTTATACCGGTAAAATAGGCTCCAAGACGCTTGTCCTCAGAGCTGCTGATATCCGCGTTAGCTTCCAGAATCAGGTCATTTACTACAGACGCAAAAACACCCCAGCTAATTTGAGACCCTGATATATTTGTATTTGCATGCGTTGCCTTCTGAACATCATTTTCTATCAGGCGCATGATCCATCTGCGCTGAAATGCAGTATCTAAAGTGAAAACATTCTGGTCTGCGGTATTCATGGTCGCAAGAATCCATAGGTTTGATGGAAGAACAACTTCTCTTTCTCTATCGCCATAAACAGCCTCTGCAATATCAAAGTTAGTTATTCCATATTCACTTTCCCCGACTTCCTTTGCGGAATATGGTCCTTCCGACTTCCGATCCAGCAACTGAAACACTTCTCCAAAAATAGCAGGTGCATTCCCTCGGTTGATTTCCTCAATGATAAGGTAGTAGTAATTCTGAGGATCATGCCATGCAGCATTCAGAATTTTGGTGAACGGTCCCGGAGTAAATTCATACGTTAAGGTGGAATTCTTTACCCTCGGCATTATCTGACCGACGAAATCTGAATATGTATAATCCGGATGGAATACAACTCTCTCCATTCTCCTTGGATCGGCGCAATATCTTGTTTTTATATAATGACTTTTCCCTGAGCCAGGCACACCATAAAGCAGCACATTTTCGGCTCCAGTTTTTCTTTGGCCTTTGGGTTCTTCGATGATTCTTCCATTTCTATCATTTATAGTTATCCCAAATGTATTCGAGACGAGACTTTTGTATATATTAAGAGCTTTGCTGAGCTCAGTATAATAGGACTCATTTAAACCAGCTGCCTTAATCACTTCACTGGCCTTATATCCATTATCGATGATAGCTTTTCCATACTTGATACCGAATACATGTATAGAGCAGACCTGCATTCCCTCTGCTGCATTCTCATACATGGATTTCAATATATCTCCCAATTCCTGTAAAGAATACTGTTCTTTTGAAGCATCAAAGGAAGGAATGACCGTATAATCTGCTATATCGTTTGTCTCTGCTTCCTTTGCAGACCCAATATAGTATTCTAACCACTCATTTTTATCATCTGTATCAAAATAGGATGGCGGATTATCTAAGACCTTCTTGATAAAGGGTTTTGCCGATTCACAAATCCGCCTGTATCCGTCAGGATCCTGATTTTGTTCAATAATCAATCCGCCCCATCCTACAAAAGAGAACCATGGGGCAATGCGTGCCGATGGCTGGTTTGTATGTACAGGGATACCTAGAGCTTCATCTAATGCAGAGGCATCTATATTCTGGTAATTTCCGTATTTCGAACGGGCTCTTCGGATAGTTTCAATCGCTTGATCCAAATCGGACATTTTCATAACATGGAGAATGACCCGGTTCATTTCTTCGTAATTGATCTTTGAATCAAGTTCCATCATTGCACGCCATATGCAAATACACGGAAGCACGTCGCAGGAAGGATCCAGATTCGGCTCATCAACAGGATTACGAAGCTGATATCTGGACAAAATATCAACCGCAACTGCTGTAATATCTTCAAGGGCGCTATCCTTATATGATTCAAGATTACCTTCAAGTTGAGAAAGCAATATCCCTAAGCGTGAAAGTCGGATGATATTATTGTCATCTTTATAAAGAAGCCCCAGCTTTTCATAAATCTTACGATACGCCCGGTACCTTTGTGGTTTTACATTTAATTGCCCAATAGCCTCCTGGTTCTCATAATCATTCCACCCAACCCCATCCATCTTGCAGAATGCTTCTAAGTGTTCTCTAAGATTTACTTCAAAGCTTAAACTCACCGTCGGAAACTCTGTAGTATCTCTAATGCCAGAAGGCCAACTGTTGATCGTTCTTTCTTCCATATGTCATACCCCCCTTTATTCTCTAGACTTGTCCAAAGACTTCTGTACTTCTTTTGCAATTGTCTCAGCCAGAACAGGAGGTACTGCATTTCCGATTTGCCTTGCGACTTCAACCTTAGTTCCTACAAATTCAAAGTCATCCGGAAAAGTCTGAAGTCTGGCTCCTTCTCTCAGTGTTATAGTTCGGTCCAACACCGGATGACCAAACCTACCGCGTGAAAAACTGTCAAATCTGGCTGTAATAGTTGGACTTGGCAGATCCCATGCCATTCTTCCATATGTATCCAGATGCCTATGTCCTTTATGATTTTTATGGCAATCAAGTTGAAGCTCTTCCGGTAAAGAATCTCTTCCCTGTCCCTCTTTAATAGATTGGATTCTTTTAAGGTTTATCGCCGACAATTTATCAGCTTTATGATTCGGCACTTCGGATTCATCCTTATACATCAGATCCGATATTGTCTCCCGAACAGTTTTCTTACTTCCACCGATCGGTTTAGGATATGAAAATGTTCCCTCTTTACCTTCTGTTAATTCGCCTATAATGATGACTCTCTTACGGTCCTGAGGCACCCCATATTCAGAAGCTGTAAGTTTTTTTTGCTGAAGGGTGTACCCTGCTTCCGTCATATTAGTGACCAGTGCTTCCACAAAGGGTTTGCCACGTTGAGAAAGAATACCACTTACATTCTCCATTATAAAAAACCGCGGTCTGATCTCCTTTAACAATCGAACATACTCCAACACCAGCTGATTTCTTGGATCATTGTCATCGCCTCTTCTCTGTACGCTGAATCCTTGACAAGGCGGTCCTCCAATAACAACATCAACTGTTCCTAACGGATGCCCGAGATCCTCTTCGATGCTGGCTTTGCTTACGTTGTAGATATCTCTTACAAAAGCCTTTCCATGATGATATTGCGGGTTCTTCTTGTAGGTTTTTATTGCAGCCTCATCTAAGTCAAACGCGTATTCAACATCAAAGCCTGCTTTTTCAAAGCCCAGAGAAAGGCCTCCTGCCCCGCAAAAGCAGTCTATAACTTTGTAATCATTCATCTTCATTCCTCTTAGCATTCTGCTGTCTGACATGAGCAATCATTCCACTATACGAACCAAAAGTCGGTTCGTTAATTGCTTCGTCCTTTTCTCCATGGTTTTTTCCTGCCAGCATGCTTAAAACATGGCCGGCAAGCCTCGTTGAAAAAATTGGTGAAACAGCATTTCCGATCTGTTTGTACTTGTCATCAAATGGGCCTTCAAAATAGAAATCTTTTGGGAATCCTTGTAACAATGCCGCTTCTCTGACAGATAATCCACGATCCTGTTCAGGATGCACAAATCGCCCACAGGAAGGGGTTCTGCATCGGGCAGTAATGGTAACCGCTGTTTTATCCCATGCCAGACGACCATAGACATCATAAAATCCTGCAACACGATCCAGACACTCCGGACCAACTCCCTGAGGTCTGTTTCCTCCATCTTTCGGGACCTGCTTTAATATTTCTATAGTTTCTTTCCTATGTCGAGACGTGATATGCATCGGATCATCAGGATCCTTGCCTCCAGCTTTCAAAGGTGGCAATGTGCCGATTGCATCCCGAACTGTCCGATACTGATCAGGTGACAATACCGGTTCCGGAAGGGTGGGAATAAAATCTCTTGCGGCAATCAACACCGTCCTGAATCTTGACTGCGGTGTCCCATAATCAGCCATGCCTAATATTTTTACAGCAATGTGATATCTGGCAGCTTCAACAGTATCTTTGAAAGCCTGATAATGGTGCCAGTGCTTTTTGGCAAGCAGATCCGGAACATTCTCCATGATAATCATTTTTGGGTTCAGCTCGACAGCTATTTCAGCAAATCTTCCGACCAGTGTATTTCTGGAATCCGGACCTCTATGGTCCTTTTTCCTATGAGAAGAAAAACCCTGACAGGGAGCGCAGCCAATCAGAATAAGTTCATTACCGTCTTTCAGATCCAATGCATTTCTGATTTCACTGATGTCTGCTTCGCCCAAATTTAGATTCTGTGGTCTATGTCCATAGTTATGCTCATACGTATCAATCGCATGCTTGTCTATATCAATAGCCCCTGCCCAACGTAAACGCCCGGTCAGTTCCGCCATTTTATGGAATCCATATGACATACCACCGGCGCCACAGAAGAAATCAACAAAATCATATTCAGGCTCAGGTATATCTTTCTTTATGTTCTCGTAGTCAATCTGTTTCAACACGTCTTCCGGAGAAATGCCTGGTCTGTTCTGGAAATTACTCATTCTTTCCACCTTCACCGATAAAGTTTTTTGTGATATCGATCGCGATATCATTCTCTTTACAAAATTCACTCAATTGCTTAATGGTCTTATATGATGGCTTGCATTTTCCCGTTTCCCATCTGTTAACCGTTGTAAACGATACCCCTATTGCTTGGGCAAAAGCCTCCTGACTCATTAAACTCTGCTGCCTAATGCTTTTAACATCTTCTGAAAAGCTCATGTCGTACCTCCGCCATGAAATCAAATAAACGCTATTGCATTATTATAGCATGTCTATGGCCTTTATTCAATATGAACAAATTGGCAAGCAGGGCATCCGTATATACCATCCTGAAGCTCGTCAAAAAAGGTTCTCCTTTTTGAGCTGCGTACTTGTTGGGGCACGCCCCAATCCCCCGAGAACACCTTAGAACAGCGAACTACTAAATATACCATTTATCTACTTCGGTTTGTTATACTAGTAGAAACCATACTTTCAGTCGAAATACACAAAAGAGTGTAAAGGTCTTTTCACGTTAATTGTTTTTTTGCTTTAAAGATGATTTAATTAAGTACATCTATCCTAACTATATTTGCAAATATTGATTGCTATACAAAAGGATTTTCCGAATATCGTAGCAATATTGTGATAGTAACTTGAAGACAATAGAACTGGGTTGTCAATGGCTCTATCGGCTAATGTTTGTTAACTCGATACTTGATGACTGTTGCTGAATTAGCGGTTAAGGGGAAAAAATGAAACTTCTTTATTATTTTGGTGAACTTGAAGGCTATGACACCAAATTGTATAAATGTGATAGCAATGATGATAGCAAGAGGGAATATATAGAAATTAATTTTTCTAGAGAGTATGATTTTTATGTAGATAAAAATATCTTTGAAAAAAAAAGGTCGAAGATAATAGAAATATCCCTCTCAAAGGCTTATGTTCCCTATGATTTTTGGTGTGAAAAAGGAAGAATCTATAACAGCACATTACTTGTCGGAAAAAATGGGTCAGGAAAAACACTGGTTTTTCATAATTTGTTACGTGCAATTGTAGGTTCAAGTCTTCCATTAGATTCAAATCAGTTTCTTGTATGGAAGAAAGACGATAATTGTTTATTATTCATCTTGAGAAGTAACAGGGAGTATTACTACACTAAAAAAAATATCTCGAATTTGTTTACAGAAGGTTCTTGCTCATCCATAAACATAGCCGCAATTGGTAACCAGCATGATTGCATGGCTAAGTATGATAAGTTCTTGAACAATAATTTGAGAATTTTTTACTTCTCAAATTCATTTTCTAAAAATGATTTACTGTTAGATGTAAAAGGTCATTTCGATACAGATATAGGATACTTTCAGAAGTATGTGAGCATACTAAGAAATGAGTCAATAGTTGGAAAAATTTATAATTTAACTCAAAGCCAGTCACATAATGTGTTGGAAAAATATTATGCTAATGAATATACAGAAGAAGTTGAGTTTGTATTCAATAGCAACGTGCAAAACAAATTAAAAAATATTAGAGAACATATACTACCGTTCCCCAAGGAACTCAAGATCTCAACTATAAAAAATGTAATGGCAGAGCTATTATTATTAGGGGATAAAAGAATAAATTCTAATACTGACACTCGTACTAATACTTCGGTCAAAGAATCTGAACCATATGACCCAGCATGTAAAACGAGATTATTGGTGTATCAAATAGCGTTACTTTCGATGGCTAGGATAATGGAAATAATTAATGATAAGAGAAGCCCGAAAGATTCGCAAAGATATATGTTGAATATTATAGCAAGAGCAGATCAAGGTATAGCGAATCGAGAAAACTCCATTGCGAACCACAGAAAAATAATCGGGTCACTGTTAGATACATTTCAAGGAGATAAATTTGCTCAGTCATTCAGGGACTTTCCTAAAGAAATAAAGAATGTGAGAAGTTTTATTAATTTCTTATATAACAACGGCGATATATCTTTTGGAAATTTCTTTGATTACATAGAAGATTCAAAAATAACTGTTATACCCGGAAAAGACAGGCGGATGACATTCTCATTAGAAACGGCTAAATTTTATACAGCTGAAAACCAATGTTCTATACGTAGATTTGTAGAATTATATAATAATACTATTGACACGAAAGGATCTACTCCTTATCTCCGATTTGAATGGGGATTAAGTAGTGGTGAGGAAAATGTTCTGAGTATGCTTTCGTCAATATATACGAATTGTAATTACGACAATTCTTTTCAAAAGATAGATACAGTACAACTATTTATTGACGAGGCTGATATTGGTTATCATCCAGAATGGCAAAGAAAATGGTTTTATGTTTTTCCAAAAATGATCAACGAATTGTTCGATGATAATGTTAAGGATATCCAGTTTGTAATCGCAACACATTCTCCACTACTTCTGGGGGATATTCCTTCTCGATGTTCTTATTATATAAAAATGGAGAACCAGAGAATTGTTTTGGATAATTATCTGAAATTGTCTAATGGAAAAGTCGAAAGTAGTTTCGGACAAAATCTATATACCTTATTACAGAGCGGGTTTTTCTTGCAAAATAGCGCACTGGGGGAAATATCTATCAAAAAATCTGAAATTATAGCAACTGCTTTCCGTATGTTTAGAAACTTGATCTGGGGAATCGAAGAAAACAAAGCTATTGGCTTTTTGAGCAAAACGAACGAAAAGAAAATAAAAAAGACGATAAATAAGATTAATAAGGAGAACAAAAGAGTAGTAGCTGAAATCTTTTCAAAGGATGGTTATGATTATTCAAAAACCACTGATTTTGTGAAAAGAGAAAGTCTTTGTTTGAAGATCAACGAAAAAGAGTATGCGCTTATGTATGAAGCGTACATGTATTATATTTATAAATTAATAAGTTTATACTCAGGATTTATAAGAAAGAAACTTCTTCTAGAATACCAGGAGATTATATCTTATTTGACTGAGTATGCGGGTACTTCGGAGATACAAATCGAACAAATTGATAGGGAAATTGAAAGACTTAAACAACGCAAAAAAAATATAATAGAAAAGATAGGTTCTGATGATAAAAATTGATATCTATAAAAATGTTGAAAATGCAAAAAAAGTGTATAAAGCATACTATCACATGATTTGTGGAAGCGTTATTATGTTCCCTGACAGAATCGTAGCTGATGCGGTTAGCAATCATTTTTTCCAAGAGTATTCTGAACGATTGGATTTGGGATTAACATCGGGGGAAACAAGGGGACCTGACGAGCCAGTGATAAATCGCATAAAGATAATAGTCAAAAGACACCCTAGCTTATATACGTTTTTATTTAGTGAAAACAGCGGAGATTTAAAAATTGCAGCATTAGGACAATTGCTTTGTGGTTATATGGATGAGCCTGAACTTCAAGAACTTAGAAATAAGTATAATAACCGCAATCATATAATAAATACCAGAAACAACGACGAAGATAATGAACTTTTAAAAAAAGTGTTTTGTTATGAAAGAATAAATTCAAAAACCAATCAGGACAAAGCATATGATTTTGTGTCGTCATTGAATCTACAAGCATGTCCATACTGTAATCGGAATTATGTTGGGGTAATAAAAGCCGCTAACAAAGATGGTTTTAAACATCGACCTCAACTGGACCATTTTTACAGTAAATCGCACTACCCCTTTTTAGCAGTTTCTATGAAAAATCTGGTGCCCTCTTGTAGCACATGCAATTTGGCAAAAAACAATTTAGACACAGAAATATTATATCCGTACAGAGAGGGGCTGGATGAAAGCTTTATATTTTCAATAATGACTGAAAATAATATATCGTATATTACTGATCCAGATAACACACAATTTCGCTTGGCATTAATAGAAAATAAAATAAATAATAAAAACAAAAAAACATCCATTAAGGATGATAAAGAATACCGAAAAAAAATTAAAAATTCTTCAAAAATATTTGGATGGGAAGAGCAATATTCGTTAAGCAAAAAATATGCACTTAGAGTTCTTCAAAACAGTTATCTTTATAATCGGGTCTACCAGGAAGACATTAGAAAAGCTTTGCCTGATATCTTTAAGAGTAAAGATGACATTAAGCAGATAATCAATCCTAAATTACGAGAAATAGATGAATTTAATGAAGAACCATTATCGAAGCTAACGAAGGATATTTTTGATTGGGGAATACTTCTTAACGAGGATAATTAGCTAAAGATATGCGCCCTGTCCGTATGTGTCGCAACGATGATGGCATATTTACCCTTCGTGAACCGCATGGCGAGCTCATAGCCTACTGGTTCGGGTCCACCACTAAGAGCTCGCCTAGCTTAAACAACTGGCGCATCTGATGGACAATCACCTCATACTTATACACCCGCCCTGCGGAGTAGTAATACTGTCGTTAGGAAAGTATAAAACCCTCGCAATATGTCCAAGGGTTACACGCATAGCTGCCCATAGCTGCTGACAAGCCGTCCTTTATCCGTCTTATCAATACTCATCAAATATCCTGTCGGCTAGACTCTGGACCTATGTCCAGCCTTTGTCTATATAAATCGCTATCAGTCTAGTAGCTGCCCTACTGTCTCCCAGCGTAAAATCCAGGGACATACATTCCGTTTCTGTACTACAGATTTGATTCTGCAATGCAGGCCGCCTGTTTCCCTTTAAACGAATAGGCAATGGATTCGCCCACTCCTACTCGTTAACAGTGCTCGTAACAAATGCGTTGAATATCCCCACCAAAGGGATTCGTTCTTTAACATACTTACTATTCAATAGTATAATGAATTTAAACAGTTCTTCAGCACAGGTGAATAGTATGTCATTAAATCATTATTGGGAAAGTTTCATACGGAAGCATGAGGGAAAAGTCGGTTCTCGAGACATCTTCGAGAACCTTATATTGGAACTGCTCAAGGCAGAAAATCCCGACAAAGAAGTCCATCGAATAGCCGCTTCTCCAGGCGATGGCGGTATTGATATCCTGGTTCAACAAGATAACGGTATTGACATTTATCAATGCAAGTTCTTTACAGATGAATTGGGCGAAAGCCAACGAAACCAAATCCGAAAGTCTTTTAATAAGGCTATGGAGGACAAAGGGGTAACGGTACTTCGTTGGTTTCTTTGCATGCCCCGGGAACAAGAATTAGAAGAAATTAGCTGGGTCCATAATTTCATAAAAAAGCGCAGCGATGTCTATGGCGTAGAAATGCATTTCATCTACGGGACTGAAATTACAAATCGAATGGAGGCGGTTGCTCCCGAACTGATTGAAAAGTATTTTCCCATTACTGCTCCGAAGCATTTTACAAATAAAGCCCTCATTGTCCCTTTCACAAAAGAAGGTTCAAACAGTGAGCAGGGAGGCACATATATCCCCAGAGATGATTTGCTCAGTAGAATAGCTGACAGTTTTCAGAGCCAATTCGGGAAAAAGCGAATGGTCTTTCTATCTGGCATGGGCGGATGCGGAAAATCCGAGCTTGCACGCGCTTATGCAGATAGTCAAAACAATGCCTACGAAGAAATATTCTGGCTAACATGCACGGACGGCATACGACCGGATCTCATGATGCTAATGTCTGATGCTGATACATTGTGTGATGTTAAAAAGGAAGATGTTGTTGCTTTCTCAGATAAGGTCCTTATTATTGTCGATAACTGCAACAATAATGATGCCAAGTTCCTTCGCGAACTTGAACATGGTACCGGTCTTGCAGTTATTCTGGTCTCTACACGGCTGAGGCACATTGGAAGCTATAAAAATATTATTTCTATTGAATCTGACGAGCCGGAGAAATTCTCATTTGAAGTATTTGAAAAAAATTACCGCAAAATACAACCATGGGGGGAACCTAAAGAGATAAAAGAAGACGAAATATGTTCTGTTCATGATATCTGTCGCGCAGTTCAGTATAACACGATGATAGTAGCATTGATTGGACTCCGCCTCTGTGAATATGACAACCTTTCTATCACAGATTGTGCTCAAAAAATCAGAACCGGAGTAGGCTCTATTAAAGGCACCTTTGACTATTCCAAAGATCTGGATTCCCGTTCCGAAGAGATGAAGGATGTGATTCATTTTCTCTTTAATGACATCCTCTATCCAACCGTTCCTGTTACCACAGAGCAACGGAGAGTTCTCTCAGTACTATCATTGACTCCTGCGACCTGGTATGAAGGGAACTATATATACTCGCTTACTGGAGGCGGAACAGAAAACACTAATTATGAATATGCTGCAAAGAAGTTATTATCTTTCGGATGGCTGCAGGGAAGCGCTGATAGAATGGCAATCCATCCACTAATATCTGAAGCAATATCTGGCGAACCGATTGCTGTTTCAGATCCTAAGTTTTATTGCAAATTACTCAACAACTATCTCGGATTACAAGATAAGTATTTAAATAAAAATCACTTCTTAATAAATGAGATTATTAAAAGGTCTGATGGCTCCCCACCAGAAAC
>ODAJ012180134.1_pt1 | contig 13082 bp, 11 predicted proteins | sample 1539241 | NCBI WGS metagenome assembly ODAJ01 (sample SAMN02144231, study PRJEB22623) | gut metagenome | biome: sheep rumen | host: Ovis aries | place: New Zealand | reverse complement strand
ATATGCAGTGACTTCGATGGCGTTGGTCAAGCGGACACGCGCAACCTTGCGAAGTGCCGAATTCGGTTTCTTGGGCGTCGTCGTATAAACGCGGGTGCATACGCCGCGTTTTTGCGGGCACTCTTTCAGAGCCGGTGCCGTCGATTTCTCTTCCAAACTCTGACGACCTTTTCTCACTAGCTGATTTATGGTTGGCATGCGCCCACCTCCTTCCAAAATTTTCATGCCTTCAAAAAGCGGCGTAATATTATCATTGCCAAAAATGCTTGTCAAGCCTTTCATGACGCGACCTAGATTTAAAACTTTTCTTTTAGTTAAAAAATTTATATCAAAGTCAAAATCACGGTTCAACGCGAATAAATCTTAATTTAAATGTGAACGCCGAGTTCATAGTCGATAATACGTCTTGTAATGTAACAAACAAAAATTTGAACTTATCTTGTCCTTTGCTATTGAACTAAACATCAAAACCGTTTATCCTTTTTAAGATGATTAAAATATCTTTTACGATTATACTTTTTTAGGAGGGATTAACTTGACATTATCAGGGATTTTATTGCTGGTCGGCTTTGCAGTTTTCGCGATAATGATGGTAACGCGCCTTTTGCCGACTCTATTGGCACTCCCCTTGATGGCAACGTGGATAGCTTTTACTGTTGGTTTACCGTTCATCGATTGGCTCAATGAAATTTTGATAAAGGGTTCTTTGCGCTTGAGTATGCCGATTACGCTGGTGATTTTCGGCTCCATGTTTGCTAAGGTGATTCAAAAGACTGGCATATCAAACGAAATTATAAAAAAAGCCGCTGAACTTTCTGGCGATAAACCGATTGCAATAGCTGTTCTTATGACGGCGGCTACTGCTTTTATCTTTATCGGCATGAGCGGTTTGGGCGCGATAATTATGATTGGCTCAATAGCAATTCCGATTATGACTAGCGCGGGTATTGAACCGATTGACGCAGTGATTTTAATTCTGCTCGGAATGATGACAGGTAGTTCCTTAAACTTCGCGGGCGGTGCAGTGGCAGCTGGCATCGGCATTTTTGGTACTGAAGCAGTGATTAGATATTTTTTCCCTGGCGCAATCGTATCGTTTATCATCACAGTAGCTTACATTGTCATAAACATTCCACGTGGACAAAATTCTGGGGAGTCGGCATTGGCATTGCTAAAAAATTTTTTCGGCGGAATTGTCTCTGTACCCGTCAGTCTCGTTCAAACGCTCGGCAAGCTCTTCACGAAGAAATCTTCGACGCTGATTAAGAAAAAACAATCCTTGCCACCAGCCGCATTAATCTCGCCGATTTTGCCGCTCGTGATTATCGCGATAATAAACTTTACAGTCGGACTCGGCACACCAAAAGACGGAATGATTGATCCCGTGGCGGCGGCTGTGCTCGGCTTTTTGATTGCGTCATTTTACGCGACGGTATTGGTTCGTCCTTTTCAAGCAATAAATCTTTTTACAGGCGCACTCGTCGACGGCATAAAAGACATTGCAGGAGTTTTGTTTTTGTTCATGGGAATTGGCATGTTGGTCACCGCGACGACTCAACCCGCTGCTGTGGAAATTTTAAATCCGCTTATTACAGCTATTATGCCGTCATCATTTTATGGCGTGCTGATTTTCTTTACGCTCTTTGCTCCGGCGGCTCTTTATCGTGGTCCTTTCAATATGTATGGCATGGGCTCAGGCATCGCCACGATATTGACGAATTTAAACTTCCTGCCTGCCACCGCGCTTTATGGCATATTTAACGGCGTAGGTTATCTGCAAACTATTGGTGACCCGACCAACTCGCACAACACATGGCTTGCCGGGTATGCGGGTGTAGACGTAAATGCTATTATGAAAAAAGTTTTGCCATATGCCTGGGGTGCTTGCGTCTTGATGATGATCTTCGTGGCGGTTTTGCAATGAGGTGTAATTATGCGGCAAGTACGAATTGGAATTGACGTTGGCGGAACATTCACTGATGCGGTTGCGATTGACAACGCGACTTACGAAATTATCGCCAAGGAAAAAATCCCCACGACTCATGATTCAAAGGAAGGCGTCGCCGAAGGGATTATCCACGTCCTGCAAAATATTTTGCGCAAGAACGGTATCGCCCCTGAGGAAGTCGTCTTTATTGCGCACGGCACCACACAAGCGACAAATGCTCTGCTTGAAGGCGACGTGGCAAAGACTGGTATTTTAGCGATAGGCTCTGGTCTGGAGGCAGCTCGCACAAAATCCGTTAGCAATATCGGAAACATTCCTCTAGCTCCCGGCAAAGAGTTAAAGACGGTTTTTGAATTTGTGGAAACAGACGATGCAAAGTCTTCCGCCGAAGAAATTTCCGCAAAGATTGACGCGCTGAAAAGTAAAGGTGCTGAAGTCATTGTCGCCACGGAAGCTTACAGCGTAGACGAGCCCGACAATGAAAAATTCGTCGTAAAGACAGCTCGCGGTAAAAAAATTTACGCGACCGCCGGGCATGAAGTATCGAAACTATACGGGCTTAAGGTTAGGACGCGGACGGCTGTCGTCAATGGCAGTTTGATTCCGCGTATGATGGAGACGGCGGACATGACTGAATCCTGCGTTAAGCGTTCGGGTATTCCCAGTTCGCTGATGATTATGCGTTGTGACGGCGGCGTCATGACGATTGATGAAGTTCGGCACCGCCCGATTCTAACTATGCTATCAGGGCTGGCGGCAGGTGTCGCGGGGGTCTTGATGTACGAGAAATTATCCGACGGTATCTTCTTGGAGGCGGGCGGTACTTCTACGGATATTTCTGTCGTAAAGGACGGGCGCGTTATGGTTCGTTACGGCGAAATTGGCGGACACAAAACTTATCTATCGTCTCTGGACGTTCGGACTTTGGGCGTGGCGGGCGGCAGTATGATTCGCATTGAGAACGGCAAGATAACTGACGTGGGTCCGCGCAGTGCTCACATTGCTGGCTTGCCTTACGAAATCTTTTCCGACAAGCTAACAAATCCAAAGCTCGAACTGATTGCGCCCTTAGCCGACGATGATAAAGCTTTCGCTATGGTCAAAGGCGCGGACGGCAGAAAAGTTTCCCTAACTTTGGCTGGAGCCGCGAATTTGCTCGGCAGTGTGCCCGAAGGGGACTACGCCTTCAGCCGCGATAAGGAAAATGCTCGTGTGGCGTGGCAGGCTTTAGGTGACGTTATCGGCTGTTCAGCTGAGGATGCGGCGCGTCAGGCAATGGAAAAGGCTTCAGAAAAAATTTGGGCGATTGTCTCGCGTCTCATCACGGACTACAAACTTTCGCCGGAACTTTTATGCTTGGCGGGCGGCGGAGGCTCTGGCGGTGTTGTCGTTCCATATCTGGGCAACAAAATGAATGTGCAGTGGAAAATCGTCAAGAACGCTCCAATAATTTCTACTATCGGCGTCGCTATGGCTATGGTGCGCGAGGTGATAGAACGAACCGTTGCTAATCCGACTGAACACGACATCAAATCAATCCGCCATGAAGCTCTTGAGCAAGTCATGAAGTCCGGCGCGAGTGAGTCGACTGTCGAAATCGCCATTGAGATTGATAAGAAGGCAAATATTCTGCGAGCAGTGGCAACGGGTGCTACCGAATTCAAGATGAGCGATGCAATCAATAAAACTCTAACTAAGTCTGAACTCCACGAAGTAGCGACGAAATCTTTGCATTTGCCTGCAGAAAAAGTCAGCGAGGTTGCCGCCGTCGGCAAGTGGCATATCTTCGACGGACTTTACACGAAAAAATTTTTGGGTATCTTCTCGACAAAAAAACACATGGTTAGAGTCCTCGACAGGAACGGCGTAGTTTGCCTTCAGCGCGAGGGCTTAGGCGTAATCGTCACGACTAAACCAAAACTCAAAGAAGACATTCAGACGCTTTTTGAAGAAACGATTTCATACGATACGGTCGGCGAGCAGTTGCCAGGGCTTTTCGCTTACTACGGAGAGAAACAAATTGATCTTTCAGGTTTGGCGAGCCGCGAGCAAATTATTTCTGTTCTGGAAACCGAATTGGATATGCTCTCGAACGAAGAAAGAATCATTCTGCTTGCCACCCATTAAGAAACTTAAAAGCACCCCTCAATGCTATTTACGTTGAGAGGTGCTTTTTGTCTGTGCTTTGAAGTCGTCAATACTCGGTGGGCTTTTTTCATTCGCGGAGATATTTCACAGGATGATTTCTTCCCTAACGAACATTTTCTTAAACAGGTCGATGAAGTTCTTGCAGGCAGTCGAGAGCGTTTGGTTTTTGCGCCAGGCAATGACGGTGTGCGTTGTCATTTCGGGTTCGACGATTCGTTTGTAAATCAAGTCGCCGTCAGTTAAAAGACGTTTGCTCGAAACAGGAATCATTGCCATGCCCAGATTCATCTTGACCATAAGCAAATCTTGAACGATGCTATCGGACACGCAGATTATTTGCGGCACGAAGTCCAGACGTTTGCAGGCGGCAATGAAGTTCGACTTCCACCTAAGCGGAATAATCAGCGGCTGGTTCTTGAGTTCTTCAAGCCTAATCGTCAAGTTGTCTTCGCCGCAAATGTTCTTCGAGTTCATGACCATGACAAGCGGTTCATTGGGCAAGACGAGCAATTCATAGGTGAGGTTATCGACTTGCGTCCGAGTGATTGCGATTTCAATTAGGCGGTTGTCGAGCAGTTCGATAATCCTTGCGCCCTCTGCCTCCCAAATCTCGAACGTGACATCGGGATAAATCTTGTGGAACTCGTTGATTAAGTCTGGAAGAATCATCGCGCCGGACGTGGTGATTGTCCCGATACGAATCGTGCCCTTTGTCCCGCTACCAATCTCCGTTATCTCGCGGACGGTGCCATCAACCATGCCGAGGATACTTTCCACGCGGTTATAGAGAACTTGCCCCGCCTCCGTCAGTCTGATTCGCCGCGAGCCACGTTCAAAAAGTTTCACGCGCAAATTTTCTTCGAGGTGCTTCATCTGGCGGCTGAGGGCGGGCTGAGCAATTCCGAGCCTTTGTGCCGCGTGGCTGATGTTGCCCTCCTCGACTATGGCGAAGAATGCCCGCATGTCTTTGATTCCGATTCCTTGTGCCATTCGTCAAATCATCTCCAATAAATTTTTTCACTCCGATACTGCAAAACTTTCGTACATTATATCACAACTTGGCACTATGTTACATAGCTTAGAAGAAATTTGCAAGCGGCGATTGAGGCGGTTATAATTGGCGGCGACTAAAAATTTTGGAGGAGATATCTTGAAAAGAATTCGTACACGTTTCGCGCCCAGCCCAACCGGTTACATGCACATCGGCAACTTGCGCACGGCTCTTTATGCTTATCTGTTCGCTAAGAGTCAGGGCGGCGATTTTATTTTGCGTATCGAAGACACCGACCGCGCCCGCTACGTTGCCGACGCCGTGGACTTCATCGAACGCACCCTTGCCGCCGCCAAAATCATTCCCGACGAAGGACCTCATCACGGCGGAGCCTTCGCACCCTACGTTCAAAGCGAACGCATGGACATTTACAAGCACTACGCTGAAGAACTCGTTGCTTCTGGTCACGCCTACTACGAAGAGACCGAGCAAGGTCGCGCCATTCGTCAGAAGATGCCCACCGTCGGCGAAACGACTTTTTACGACGTACTTCACGGCAACATCACCATTGCCAACAGCGAGCTTGAAGACCAAGTGCTACTTAAAAGCGACGGCATGCCCACCTACAACTTTGCCAACGTCGTCGACGATCACTTAATGGAGGTCAGCCACATAATCCGCGGCACCGAGTTTATCACGTCCACGCCCAAGCACGTTTTGCTTTACGAGTTCTTTGGTTGGGAGTTGCCGACGTTCATTCATCTAGCTCCGGTCATGGGCAAGGCGGAGGACGGCACCATTTCCAAGCTAAGCAAGCGTCATGGGGCAACGAGCTTTAACGACTTGATTGAGGCGGGCTACCTTCCAGAAGCGATTACCAATTACGTTGCGTTGCTAGGGTGGAGCCCGAAGAACTCTTGCCAGGAAATTTTTTCTATGGACGAGCTGATTGACGCCTTTAGCCTCGACGGCTTGAGCAAGTCGCCTGCCGTGTTCGATTATGCAAAGCTTGACTGGATGAGCGGCGAATACTTCAAAGCCATGACTGATACCGCCTTTGCTGAAGTCGCTGATAAGTACCTTGCCGCCTTCAACGAGCCGCGAAAAGTTTTCCTAGCCAGCCTGTTAAAGACGCGTGTCGCTAAGCTCTCCGATATTCCCGATATGATTGCCTTCCTCAAGACGCCGCCGCCCTTTGACGTTGACTTATTCACGAACAAACGCAACAAGGTCACGCCCGCCAAGTCAGCCGAGATTTTACAGCCCGCGATAAAAATTCTGGAGCAAGTCGACTCGTGGACGCTTGAGACGCTAGACAAAAAAATATCCGCGTTTGTGGCGGAGTCGGGCTTGAAGGTCGGCTCGGTCATGTGGCCGCTTAGGATTGCGCTTTCAATGCAAAAAGTCACGCCAGGCGGCACCACGGAAATTTTATATCTGCTCGGCAAGGAAACTTCCCTCGAACGACTGAACGCCGCATTAGAAAAGTTATTGGCTTGACCTGTCGACGTTGTACTTGGTGACAGCCTCGACGGGCGAATTAACAGAATTCATCGGGCAACAGACCTGACAGCCGCGGAAGTCGTCATGCAAAATCCGATAGCGGGCGGAGGCGTACTCGAACGAGTTTAACACCTTGTCCCAGTCAACGAACTCTTTGCCCGCCGCGTCGTGTTGGATAAAGTTCTTAATGTTAAGCGTCGGCTCGAACCAGCCGCAAAAGTCTAAGCGTCCGTCGGGGTAAAGGTCAATCTCATTCCACGGCGCAAAGCAAAGTTCCCGGTCGGCTCTAAGGTGCAGGCTCGGCGATATATCATCAACCAAAGCAAGTTCCCGCTTACCAAAGGCGCGACGAATCTCGTTGCGTCTTTTAAATTCGCCGAGAACCGAACGACCTTCCGCCAGCTGTAAAAGCTTTGCGTACTTAGTTTTGAGTTCGTTAATCGGAATCGCTTCGACCTCCTGCTGAATGCTCGCCGCCTCGCCCGAAGGCATCCACAGCCGGAAGTAAACGATAATTTTTTCGGCAAGCACGCGTTCAAGTTCCATTAGCGTTTTCAGGGCGGGGCGGGAGGTCGCAGGCTTAGCAAAGAAATCGCCGTTCATGTCGTTTTCGCTGTAGTCGAAGAAGAAGACGATAAAGCCCGCGTGCAGTTCAATCGCCAGCTCCACGAAGCTTAAGATGTCGTCGGCGTTGTCCTCGTTGATGACCATCGACAAGTCGGGCGCAAAGCAAAGTTTATCAGCCGCCTCCAGCTTAGCGAGATAGCTTTTGAGGTTGCGAATCATCAGCGGGAACATTTTCTTAGCCGTGGCGGAGTCGTCGCCGTCCCAACAGCTCTTCGCGAAAACTTCAGCATTGGACGCGTTGATTGAGAAATGAGCCTTGAAAAGATTTTGCGCGGCAAGCTCCTGGAACTTATCGTTAAAGGCAATGCCATTCGATTCAGTCATCAAGGTTATCTGCGGGAAGTTGTCGCTCATGAACTTCATATAGTTAAAGCTTTCCTTGGCGAAGAACGCATCGCCGCCGGTAATCAAGACTACGCCTATCTTGTCGTAAATCGGCTTGCAAAGGTCATAGTACCAGCTCGGATTCATCGCGTGGGTTGCCTCGTCTCCGAAAGTACACCTCACGCCGCAATATCGGCATTTGGCGTTGCAAGCGTTCGTTATCCTGATTCGCAGTAGTCCGTTGCTAAGTTCCGTTCGGCAGTCGGGGTGGCGTTCCAATATCGCGGGCAAGACTCGTTCAAGCTCCGTGCGGTAGCGTCCTTCCTTAAAGCCGAACCGTTCAAAGTGCACCAAGGGATTAATCGTCACGTCGGGATTGCGCTTTAGGTAATCGGCAGTCGAGAAGAACGCGGAAGGGTCTTTGCCCTCGTGCCAGCCGACTTTCAAGTAATGATTCGCCGCGTCCAAATATTTCCCGAAGCCATAAGCCTTGCAATACCATTCGCCGTCGAATAGCAATGAGTTTTCGATAAGCTTCTTGTCTTCGTCGTCCGTTTTCGGTGGTGGTGGCGCGGGCGGAGGCTCAGATTTTTTTTCTCTGCGGAAGAGTTTTTCTAGTATTTTCATGAAATCACCCGCCGCGGAATATACAAAAGTTTTATTGCAATGTCAAACGCCGCAACCTATAATGAACGCACTAACGATAAGGGAGAATTTCTTGTGAACAATCGGATTAGAAACTTTTCAATCATAGCGCACATAGACCACGGCAAATCGACGCTAGCCGACCGGCTGATTGAGATGACTGGCACGGTCGAGAAACGCGAGATGAGTGAGCAATTCCTCGACAACATGGAGCTTGAACGCGAACGCGGCATTACGATTAAGGCGCAGACTGTCAGACTTAAATACACGGCTAAGGACGGCGAAACTTATCAGCTGAACCTAATCGACACGCCCGGTCACGTCGACTTTACTTACGAGGTCTCAAGGTCGCTTGCTGCTTGCGAAGGGGCATTGCTCGTCGTGGACGCTACCCAAGGCGTCGAGGCTCAGACGCTGTCGAATGTTTATCTTGCACTTGAGCACGACTTGGAGATTGTCCCCGTCATCAACAAGATTGATTTGCCCAGTGCCGATGTCGAACGAGTTCGCGCAGAGATTGAAGACGCTATCGGGCTTGATGCCTCCGACGCCGTGCAATGTTCCGCGAAGACTGGCGCGGGCGTCGACGAGATTTTAGAGGCGATTGTCAAGCGAATCCCGCCGCCCGAAGGTGACAGCTCCAAACCTCTGCAAGCGTTGATATTCGACTCCTACTTTGACCCGTACAAAGGCGCGGTCGCTCACGTCAGATTGTTTGATGGCTCTGTTCGCAAGGGCGACAAGCTGAAACTTCTGGCTACGGGCAAAGAGTTCGAGGCGACGGAAATTGGAATCTTCGCGCCGAGCATGACTGAACTTGACGAACTGAACGCCGGCGAGGTCGGCTATATCTGCGGCAGTCTCAAGGACGTTCGTGACGTTCGCGTTGGTGACACCGTGACCACGTCGAAAAATCCTGCGGCGGCTTTGGCGGGCTATCGTGCGCCCGTGCCTATGGTCTTCTGCGGACTGTACCCAACTGACAGCGTCGACTATGACAACCTCAAAGACGCACTCGAAAAGCTTCAACTAAACGACGCCGCCCTTGTCTATGAACCGGAGACTTCTGCGGCTTTGGGCTTCGGCTTTCGTTGCGGCTTCTTAGGGCTGTTGCACATGGACGTTATCCAAGAACGCCTTGAGCGGGAGTATAAGCTTAAGCTCGTGACGACGGCTCCTAGTGTCGTCTACAAGGTGCACAAGACTAACGGCGAAGTCTTCACGATTGACAATCCCGCCGCCCTGCCGCCCACGACCGAAATTAACTTCATTGAAGAGCCGATGGTCAAAGCAACAGTCATTGTGCCCAGCGATTACATTGGAGCTGTAATGGAGCTTTGCAGGGACAAGCGCGGCACGTACAAGAGCATGGATTACATTGACAAAACCCGCGTTATGATTGTCTACGAGATGCCGCTTAACGAGATTATCTACGACTTCTTCGATAAGCTAAAGTCGATGACCCGCGGTTATGCAAGCCTCGATTATGAGCTTAGCGAATACAAACAGAGCGACCTTGCTAAGCTAGACATTCTCCTAAACGGCGACTTGATTGACGCGCTAAGCTCGATTGTCCACCGCACCCGCGCCGCTAAGATTGGACGCGTCCTTGCCCTCAAGCTTAAGCGTATCATTCCCGAACAGCTCTTTGATATTCCAGTGCAAGCGGCAATCGGCGGAAGGATTATCGCCCGCGAGACCGTCAAGGCTCGGCGCAAAGATGTTTTAGCCAAATGCTACGGCGGCGACGTGTCACGCAAGAGAAAACTTTTAGAAAAGCAGAAGGCAGGCAAAAAGCGCATGAAGGCTGTTGGCAGTGTAGAACTTCCGCAAGAAGCGTTCATGGCAGTCTTGACCGTCGGCGACGAGGAGTGATAGTCATGGCGGGAAACAGAAATCTTCATGCGGCGGCGCAGGGCAAGAACGACGAGTTCTACACCCAATACGACGACATTCAACGCGAGCTTAACTGCTACTACCTTTACGATAAAAACTTCCTTCGCGGCAAGACAGTCCTGCTTCCCTGCGACGACCCGCAATGGAGCAACTTTACTAAGTTCTTTACGATGAACTTTAAACTCTACGGACTAAAGCGGCTCATCTCCACCAGCTACGCCGCCCAAAAGAAAAAGTTCATCTATAAGCCAATGCGCGACCTCTTCGACGATAACGACTTGCCGCAGTTCGACGGCTCCAAAGACTTTTCCCACGGCAGGATTTACACGCTAGACGCCGACGACATTGCTAAGGTCGATTACCCGCTCAAAGCCCTGACGAATTGGCAATACCTCCAAGGCGACGGCGATTATCGTTCTGCTGAAGTCAAAGCCCTTCGCGACGCCTCTGACGTTATCATCACGAACCCGCCCTTTAGCATGTTCCGTGACTTCCTCAAGTGGATTCTCGACGCCGGCAAACAATTCCTAATCATCGGCAACATCAACTGCATCACCTATAAGGAAGTCTTCCCGCTTATCATGCAAGATAAAATTTGGCTCGGCAATGGCATGGGGCGTTGGATATCCGGTTTCCTCGTGCCCAAAGGCTATGAGCTTTACGGCACTGAAGCGCGTTTGGACGCGGAAGGCAATCGAATCGTTGCAACGAATCAATGCTTATGGCTGACGAACCTGGAGCACGGCAAGCGACATGAACCTTTGCAACTTATGACTTACGAGCAATGCGAGCAGTGTCATCACAAATTACGCGGCGTGGGCTTTCAACGCTACGACAACTATGACGCAATAGAAGTACCCGCCACCGACGCCATCCCCGAAGATTATTTCGGCGTTATGGGCGTGCCGATTACTTTCCTCGATAAGTATTGTCCCGAACAGTTCGAGATTCTCGGTCACACTTCGGCGAATGACTTAAGCCCGGCAGTTGAGGCATTGCGCACTGACCCGAAGCATCGCAATCGCGGCATTATAAACGGACAGACAAAATACGACAGGTTATTGATACGGCACAGGAGGTAAGAATATGAAATCAATGAGAACTGAGGCAATAGAATTGGCGGCGACGATACCAGAAAAATATTTGCCGTCAATAATCGTGCTGATGAAGAGTTTCCAGGACATTTCGGAGATGGAATTGCCATCCGCGAAGAAAAAATTGGACTTGAACGAGTACATAAACCACGGCGAGAGACTGTTCAAGGATGCAAGGGAAGTTGAGGATTATATTAAGGAGGCACGCCTTGAAAGATTTTCAAAATGATGGATTCATTGCAGTTGGCAGTTGCGGTTTTGCATGACTGTGATTTATTCTTGACAAACGATAAGCAGTTGAAACAATTCAAGGAAATGAGCTGTATTACAGTTGAGGAATGGGATTTTTAATTGGCGGCGGTGAAATGACATGAAGACGACGCTAAGGACGGATTTAACGGTTGGGGACATCTGCACGGGCTTTGAATATGATTCGGCGGAGGGCAAAGGGCTTTACGGTTGGGGCGGCAAGCTGACGATTCAGCCAGAGTATCAGCGGCATTATCTCTACGCAGAGCAGGGCGGCGGTCGTGAGCGTGCGGTCGTCGATTCGATAATGCGCGGCTACCCGATAGGCTTACTGTACTTCAATCAGCTCGGCGACAAGTTCGAGGTCTTAGACGGACAACAGCGAATCACGAGCCTTGGACGCTTCACAAAAGATTTGTTCGCAGTCGACGACGCGCAGGGCAATCCGCAATACTTTGGGTCGATGCCCGCCGCCGAGCGTGAACAGTTCTTGAAGACGCCGCTGACGATTTACACTTGCGAGGGTATCGAGTCGGAGATAAAAGCTTGGTATCGGACGATAAACATCAAAGGACTGGAGCTTAAGCAACAGGAGATAGACAACGCGATATACTCTGGACCGTTCGTGACGGCGGCAAAGAAAATCTTCAGCAACAGCACGAGTCCAAAGCTAAATCTGTGGCGGAACTTCGTTAAAGGCAACGTCAAGCGACAAGACTTTCTGCGGGAGGTTCTAGAGTGGATTGTTAAGAGCAAGGACAATAAAGCGGTTGAAACTTACATGAGCCAGCACCGATGGGACGCGACTGCCGATGATTTGGAAGCTTACTTCGAGGCGGTGATTGCTTGGGCGTGTGCAACCTTCCCTGATATGCGCGAAGAAATGTGCGGGCTTGAATGGGGGCGGCTTTACGAGACTTACCACACGAAGACTTATGACGTTGCAAAGCTTGCCGCCGAGGCTGATGAACTCTTCGCGGAGGACGACGACATCATCAAGGACAAGCGCGGCATTTACGAATATCTTCTAAGCGACAAGACGTTGACGAAACTTTTGCACATCAGATACTTTAGCGAGGCTGTAAAGCGGACGACTTACGATAAGCAGACGCAGGAGGCTAAGGCAGAAGGTAAATCGAACTGTCCGCTGTGTGCAAGTGGCAAGGATTCTAACGCTAAAAAGATTTGGGAACGCAAAGACATGGACGCCGACCACGTGACGGCTTGGAGCAAAGGCGGTTCGACGACTGCGGCGAACTGTCAGGTGCTTTGCAAATTCCATAACCGATTGAAGGGCAATATTTGACACGGCGGCGGGCGTGATATAAAATCTCCGCGCAAATAAAGCTCGTACTCTTGGCAGACGAGACTTGGAGGTTTTATCAATGAAAAAATATACTGAGGCCGAAAAATTCAGCTTGGTCAGACGCGAGGCAATCTACACGGGGCTTGCGTTGGCTGGGCTGATTATTTTTTGGTTAATCGCCGGCTTCGGCACCGCAAGCAGTGAAATTAAGATTTTCCACCTGCCGTTGTGGGCTGTACTCGGTTCAATCGGCGTTTGGGTCGTCGCAATCGTCATCAGCGCGATTCTTAGCAAAGTTTTGTTCAAGGACGTTGATTTAGGCGGTGATGAGCATGACTGAAGGCAATTTGT
>ODAJ014783581.1_pt1 | contig 13083 bp, 5 predicted proteins | sample 1539241 | NCBI WGS metagenome assembly ODAJ01 (sample SAMN02144231, study PRJEB22623) | gut metagenome | biome: sheep rumen | host: Ovis aries | place: New Zealand | reverse complement strand
AGCTTGTTGTCATCACCACCCTTGGCAGCATTACCGATCACATCAGTACGCGCGTTCTTAATGAACTGGTTGCAGGCACGGATACCCTTCGTGTCCAGTCCGTAGTAGTAATTAGCGAACTGATGGTTCGTAGCATCAAAAGCATCGTTGTGCACCTGATGATAGTAGTGTACGTCCCAGTATGAAACGGCGTTGTCCGTCATTGCATCCTTGGAGGCATTCAGATACTGTCCGTCGGTATAGCCGTGGAAGGCATCAGGCAGATAGGTATAGATATTTGCCAGGAAGCCGCGCGTGTTGTCGTAGTCGCTGAACACGTTCTCAGCCTGCTGCGTGAGGTCAACCTCCTTGTCGAGGAAGTCAGAGCAGGAGGTTGTGGCTCCAGCCAGGGCAAACACCATTGCAGATATAATGATATTCTTTTTCATATTCGTCGATTGTTTAGAATCCAATGTTTACACCAATGTTGAAGATACGTGTCTTAGGATACCACCAGCAGTAGCTCATCGGCTTCTCGGGGTCCATACCATCGGGCAGATGGCTCCAGTTCTTCAGATTGTAGCCAGAGACGTAGATACGGCACTTGGTCATACGGGCCTTGGCAATCAGCTTGGCAGGCAGGTTGTAGCCGAACTCCACGTTGCGCAGTGACAGATAGTCACCGTTCATGATCCAAATATCGTTCTGGTAGGTACCGGTACCACGGTCGGAGTCGATGGCATTGTAACCACCCCATACCGGACGCGGATACTTAGCATCGATATTCCTCGGATCCATAGGATCGTCGGTGTAGTAGCCCCAGAAGTTCACACCCTCGTGGGTTGACATGTTAGACCAGCCAGAGAATGAAGCTGCGGGAGAGACAAAGACCGAACGGTTCAGGTAGGCAGTCATCACCACCTTCAGGTCGAAGCCTTTGTACTCAGCACTCAGCGATACGCTCGGCGTGATCTCAGGGATAATGGTGTAGCCAGTAGGAATCATATCACGGTTATCGATCAGACGGTCGCCGTTGAGGTCCTCGAAGACTGCCGTACCAAGGGGCTGTGCACCATTGGAAGCAGAGTGGTAAGGATACTTCTCGGGGTGATCGATGGCATCCTGCTGTGAGGTGGCAATCTTGGCGGGATCAGAAGCCCACTGCACGAACTTGTACTGGTTCCAGCCACCGACGGTACCGTTGAACACACTCTCGTACAGAGCCTGTACAGAGGTCTGCTCGAAGATACGCTTACCGGTCTTGCGCTGCCACTCTACGTTTGGCTCAAGCTCGTCCATCTCGGTGATGCGGTTGGTGTTCCAAGAGATGCTACCCTCAATGTTGTACTTGAAGTCGCCAATCTTGTTCTGGTGACCGAGGACAGCCTCGATACCCCAAGACTCAACCTTACCGTATGAGTCGGCAGCCACTGCGATACCGATACCTGTCGGGATGGTATTACGTGTAATCAGGATGTCTGAACGCCACTCCTTGAAGTAGTCGAACGAACCGTAGAGCTTGCCGTTCCACAGACGCCAGTCAGCACCGAGGTTAACCATGCGCGAGATTTCCCAACGGTTGTTGGTGTTACCAGCCAGGGTCTCAGCCATACCGCTTACACCAGTTGCATTTGTACCGAAAGAGTATCCTGCAGCAGCACCGAAGGTTGACTGATAGGGATAACGACCAGTATCAGCACCTGTAGTCTCACTCTGACCGGTGCGGCCATAGCTTGCACGGATCTTGGCAAGGTTCAGCCAGTCGGCCTTCAAGAACTTCTCGTTGCTCAGAATCCAGCCGAGTCCGAAGCCATAGAACGTATCCCAGCGATCATCGGGGGCATAGTTATCATTACCCATGTAAGAGATGCTACCGTTGACGATGTAGCGATCATCGAAGACATAGTTCACATAACCGTTCCAAGAGAGGTTACGGCGAGAAGACAACATAGCGGGCGTGTGGTTCTCAGAGTCGAGGGTGTTCACACGGTTGCGATAGCCACGCATGAAGGCACGGGCATCGACATGGTGCTTACCGAACGTACGATCGTAAGAGAAACCTACGTTGAAGTTCAGGTTGTAGCTGTTGGCACGCTCACGAGCGGTCGGGTTGCTCAGCTCCACGTATGAGTTGGTACGCGTGTAGGTGAAGTCCTTCACGTCCTGAACATCAGGATTGGTATAGTCGTAAGTATAGGCATCATACGTATTGGTCTGTGTAGAGCTGAATACGTCGAATGCGTCGAATGAGATCAACAGGTTTGCCTTCAGACCCGGAGTGATCTTCTGCAGGTCACCCGTCACGTTCAAGGTCGAGTAGAGGTTACGACGGCGGGTTCTGTTCAGACCACCGGAAGCCATCTGCTGAATCGGGTTACGGGCAGAACCGGAGTAGGCACCCGTAGAATACACCTCACCGTTCGGGCAATAGACCGGAGCCATCGGGGTAGCCTCAACAGCACCAAAGGTGGTGAGGTCGAACACAGAGGTCAGCGACTGCTGGATGTTATCGATACGTCCACCGAGGTCGAGACCGACTTTCAGGTACTTGCTCACGTTGATATCGATGTTAGAACGCAGGTTCCAGCGGTTCAGCGTGTGGTCGGTAGAGAAGTGGTCGTTCTTGCTCGTAGCCGTCTTGTTCCACATACCTTCCTGACGGAGGTAAGAGAAGCTCACATAGTAGCGGGCGATATCGTTACCACCAGATATCTGCAAGTTGGTCTTCAGCACAGGAGCCGACTCACGATAGAGCTGGTCGAACCAATTGGTGTTGAAGTACTTGTACTGGTCAATGCCCTCAAGGGTCTCACCATTGCTCACACGACGGTACTTCTCGATTTGTTCCTCGGTCCAGAGAGGATCCTGACCGTTCAGATAGCGCACGCGGTTCTGGGTCAGTGCCATATTGTAGGAGTTCTGGTTCTCCATCTTCTCGGTCAGCATCTGGAAACCTACCTCCTGGGTGAAGTCGATCTTGGTCTTACCCTTCTCACCACGCTTGGTGGTCACGAGGATGGCACCGTTGGCACCACGCATACCGTAAATAGCGGTAGCGGCAGCGTCCTTGAGCACGGTGACGTTCTCTATGGGGAAGGCATCGAGGAAGGAGAGGTCACGCTCCACGTTGTCCACGATGATCAGCGGGTTACGGGCTCTGCTGTTCATGGTACGGATACCACGGATATACATCTGTGTCTCCGTCCATCCCGGCTCTGACGACCACTCATAGGTCTCAACACCAGGCAGCGTAGAGCTGAAGGCGTTCTGAAGCACCGTTACAGGATAGCGCTGCAGATCGGTACCAGCCACCACCGAGCGGCTCTCCGTCATATACTTCTCTTTCTTGGTTGCGAAGGCAATCGGCATCTCCTTGTCCATCGGCTGGAGGGCATACTCCAAGGTGATAATGAACTCAGAGGCATTGGGATCCATCTTCACAACAGCATTCTCATAACCGAGGGCGGCAGCACACACATCGTCGTCGGCCTTGTAGCCCGTCAACGTGAAGTTACCGTTCTCATCGGTCAGCACGATCTTGTTGTCCTCGGCCACGTTCACCACGGCACCGACAACAGGCTCTCCGTCTGCATTCAGCACACGGCCCTTGATCTGGCCTTTGTTCTGGGCAGCAGCAGTGAGGGAGAGGCCCATCATTACTGCGGCAAGCAGACATCTTGATATGTTATATATACTCTTTTTCATATTGTGAAATTCGTTTTAGAGATTACCAACCTGCATTCTGCTGAATGTTTGTCTTCCAGTATTCACCCTCGGGAATCGGATAGAGGTACATCCGCTTTTCGAAGACACGCTGCTGGGCCACCTTACGGGTGATGGTACCGTCGGCAGCGACGTTGACACCATAGATAGGACGAGACAGAGCCTGCTCTGCGCAGTCCCAGCGACGAACGTCCCAAGGACGGTGCTCCTCGAAGGCAAACTCTACGGTGCGCTCCTTGTGGATGAAGTTACGCATGGCCTCCTGAGAGTTCAGATCAGTACGACTGGCCACATTGCCGGAGATACCTGCACGGTGGCGAATCTGGTCGAGAAGGCTGCAGATCATGGTCTTGTTGGCTGCGAAGTCAACCTCATTGAGAGCCTCTGCATAGTTCAGCAAGATCTCAGCATAGCGGATGATGGTCCACAGACGATAGGCCGTACCACCATGGTTTGAAGAGAGGATTGTCTCGGGGATATACTTCTTCATGTAGTAGCCTGTCGGCGTAGCATTAGCGTTACCCACCATGTTGTCGGCATGTCCCGAAACAACGTCAATGGCGCGTCCGTTCCAGAGCTGACCCTGATAGAGAACCGTTGCGGCAAGGCGCGGGTCGCGGTTGGCCCACATCGATGCGTCACTATAGCCGCTGGCAGCATTGACAGTAGGATTCACGCCGGAATAGACCGGAGCACCCGTTACATCGTATGAGCTGAACGGTGCAGAACCGTCGATCATGTCGTACATATCCACGAGGTTTTGGCTCGGGCAGTTACCGCCGTTACCACCTTCACCGATCGGGGTATCATTATTAATACCACCCCAACCAATTGTCGGGTCGTTACGATAGAAGATGGTCTCCGTGTTGTCACCAGAGTACGGTGTACGGATGATGGCGTAATAGTAGTTCTGCTCAGGCGTGTTAGCAGCATCGCTGTAGAGCTTATAGTCACCGCCATAGGTGTCGATGAATGCCTTTGCGGCATCGGCAGCCTGCTGCCATGTCACACCGCTCTCAGCAGCATAGTGCGGGCTGGCCAAATAGAGCAGGATACGGCTCTTCAGGGCTGCGGGAACAGCAGGATTCAGACGACCGGCACGAGCTGACTTCTTCGACTCCTCGATGCTCAGCATACCTGCACCACACTCGTCAAGCTCCGTCAGGATGAAGCTGATATACTCCTTCGTGGAAGGACGGGTGGTATAGCCAGACAGCAGGTCGCCGTCGGGATCGAGCACCTCCTTCACAATGGGCACAGGGCCGTAGCGGAGGAAAAGTTCCCAGTAGAACCAGGCACGGAAGAAGCGAGCCTCACCCTTTACCTGAGCCTTTTCACTGGCAAACAGCTCTTCGGTCTCGTCGGCAGGCTTGGCCACATTGTCAACCTCAGCCAGTGTCATGTTACACTTACGGATACCACGGTAGCGGCTTTCCCAGACAGAAGTGAACTCAGCAGCGCCGCCAGCACCATAATAGTTACCAATATTGAATGTGGTACGTGTACCACCAGTAGGAATTGCACATTCTGCCAGATCGGTGGCAGCATCGAGCCAAGAGTTGTTGATACGCAGGGCACCATGAAGCAGGAAATTGTAGGTATCATAGTGGAACTGCTGCGCATTCACCCATCCGCTGAAAGTCTTCTCCTTCGACAGGTCATTACTCGGCTCCTTGTCAAGGAAGTCGCCGCAAGAAGTGAATCCAGTCAGAGCAGTGGCCAGTGCCAATGATGCAAATATTTTAGATTTCTTCATTGTTTCTAATCTTTAAATGGTTACGCTGTTTAGAATGTCACGTTCAGACCGAAGTTGATGGTCTTGCAGATCGGATAGCGGTTAGAACCATTACTCTCGGGGTCAACCAGATCGTCGAGATGATCCCAGGTAATCAAGTTGTTCGCATTCACATAGAGACGACACTGAGACATTCCGACGTACTTGATCCAGCTCTCTGGAAGATTGTAGCTCAGCTCAATGTTCTTCAGACGGAAGAAAGCACCGTTCTTCAGGAAGAAGGAGTTCAGGCGTTGGTTGTGATCGCCGTAGTTTGCGTAGTGAAGCAACGGATAGCTGGCATTGGCCAGGTTCTCGGCCTCGCTGACGGCCGGATTCCAACGATCCAGATGATGCTCCTTGACCTTACCACCATTGATGAAAGCAAACATGGCCTCAGCATCGTAATAGCGGCTTACGTGATCCACACCCTGGAACATCACGCTGAAACCCCAGCCCTTATAGTCGGCACCAAGTGTCAGTGCGTAGGTATTCTCAGGCACATCGCTGTAGCCAATGAAGGTCTCATCACGGTCGTCGATGAAGCCGTCGCCGTTCATATCACGATACTTCAGGTCACCGGGCTTCAGGTCCTGCATGGCAAAGGTTGACTTCGGCAGGTTGCCACCGTCGATATCAGCCTGTGTCACAAAACCGTCGGCAATAAGTCCGAAATACTGACCGATGGCATGCCCCTCACGCTTGCGGTAGTCGGTCTTCAGGGCAGGCTCGTCCATGGCCACAATCTCATTCTTGGCATGAGAGAAGGTAAAGCCTATGTTATAGTTAAAGTCCTTACCGATAGTATTACGGTGATGGAGTTCGATTTCAACACCCGAGTTCTTGGTCTCACCAAGGTTGGCAGCAGCCATTGTCACACCGACCCATTGCGGACGGGTGAGGTACTCGGTCAGAATATCGTTACGCTTCTCATAGAAGAAATCGAAGTTACCAGAGAGCAAGTTGTTCCACAGGTTGAACTCAAGACCGGCATTATACTTGTGGGCACGCTCCCAGGTCACACCGTAGTTAGGATACTGCTGCTCATAGATACCCGTCTGTCCAGTTGTACCGAAATAATAGTCGTTGGCTGCCTGTGTCCACTTCTGCTCATAGAGGAAGCGCTGGCGCACACCGTTCACCTGATAGACATCGTTACCGACCTGTCCGTAGCTGGCGCGCAGCTTCAGGTTGGTAAGCCATTTCTTGGTTGACTCCATGAACTTCTCGTTGGTGATACGCCAACCGAGTGAGAAGGCAGGGAAGAAACCGAATCGCTTGCCGCTGACAAAGTTCTCAGAACCATTGTAACCTGCGTTGAACTCAGCATAATAGCGCTCATCGTAGCCGTAAGTTACACGACCGACGATACCCTGATAACGCATCGGCAGGGCAGCGTTATTGCGATAGTCATTCTGCATATAGAGCACCATGGCTGTCACGTCGTGAACCTCATTAAATACACGTGCATAGTTCAACTGAGCCTCCATGTAGAGCTTGTAGATAGCATATTTATCGGCACTGCCGTCACTCGTATCAAAAGCATTGGTCATGTTGGTGTCCGTGTTATACTTATGATAGGTGTCCATCAGCTGATAGTTCGAATCATTATAGTTGGCGCGGTCTGCCGGCTCATAGGTGGCAAAACTACGTGTGAAGCGGTCACGGTGGTAGTTCTCATAGTCGAAAGATACCATAGCCTTGGCAGAGAGGCCTTTCGTGAGCCAGTCCATCTTATAGTCCACGATGAAGTTGGTCTCGTTGATGGTGTTGTTACCCTTATAGTAACCGGCATCCGTCAAGCGACCTACGATGTTGTTCTGGTACTGTGCGTTACCACCCCAGATAGTTTTGGTCGTCTCACCGTTCGGAATCTGGTAAGATACAGGGTAGATCCAGCCCGGCTCGTGGTTCAGCTCATAGAACGTCTCACTGTAGGCATCACTCTCGTTGGAGTTCGGGCCTTTACGCTCCTCGAAGCGGGTACCGAAGTTCACCGAGAAGGTGATGTCCTTTGTCAGGAAGAAGTCGGCATTGGCACGGAACGCATAACGGTTGTAGCCCATGCTGGAAGAGTTGCCATAGGGGTCAGAACTCAGGTTCTTAATCAGAGAGCCCTGGTTGTAGTACTCCAAAGAGGCATAGTAGCGCATACGCTTGGTACCACCACGTACACTGGCGTTGTAACGCTGTGCGGGTGCATAGCTCTTCAGCACCTCGTCGTACCAATCGACATTCGGATACAGATAGGCATTGGCACCAGAGAGCTGACCATTCACGCTCTTCTGGAACATATCCACATCGTACTGGCTGTAAGCCTGGCCAAGTCCGTCGTTAGCATAAGCCTCGTTGAGCAGCTTCACTGTCTCGTATGAGTTCAGATAGGTGTTCTTACGCGTTGGGCTCTGGAACTGGAAGTTAGCTGTCAGGCTGACAACCGGCTTCTGCTCCTTACCACGCTTGGTGGTGATCAGCATCACACCGTTAGCACCGCGCACACCATACACAGCCGTAGCAGAAGCATCCTTCAGCACGGAGATGGTCTCGATATCATCAGGGGCAATCTGAGAGAACGAACGCTCCACACCATCCACGAGGATCAGCGGCTGGGCATCACCTGCGAAGGTTGCACGACCACGGATGTAGATCTTGGCATCGTCGGCACCAGGAGCACCAGAAGTCTGAGAGGTCACCACGCCGGGAATCTTACCGGCGATGGCCTGAGAGACGTTGGCAGCAGGCGTAGAGAGGAGGTCCTTGCTCGACACCTGAGAGATGGCGCCGATCACACTCTCCTTCTTCTGCTGACCATAACCTACGACCACGACTTCCTCAAGGGCTGTCTCGTCGTCGGACATTGTCACATTGACCACGGGGCGGCCATTCACCTTCACATCCACATCCTTGAATCCGATAAAGGAGAAATGCAGGGTGGCGTTGGCACCAACCGTAATTGAATAGTTACCGTCGAAGTCGGTCACAGTGGCATTCTTCGTGCCAACTTCGGTAACCGTTGCACCGATGACTTCCTCACCGTGAGAGTCGATCACCTTACCGGTAACCTTGCTCTGGGCGGATGCTCCCAAAGAGAGGAGCATCAACCCTGCGAGCAGGAAAAATCTGAATATCTTATTGTTCATATCCTTCTAGGTTTTTAATTAGCTTTTTTCCCGATTTTGTCGAAATATGGATAGTAAGCCGCATCCAGCATCTCAAGGTGGCAGCCTTCAAGTGTGAAGTAACAGCCAATCTGACCCTCGATACCGCCAACCTCCACCGAGTATTCGGGGAAGAACTCACCGTTAGCCTTCTTCTGCGGAGCAGCGACTCTGACTGTCGAGCCCTCATGCGATATGCCAACCCAGCACTCTGCACCGTTCATGTCGGCGGGATAGGTATCCCAGACAAAAGATTGATTCATCTTATAGTTGCCATCAGTCCATTGCTTACCCCAGCCGAATGCATCTGAACGAAGCACGAAGTTCTCACTGTCTGCACCAGTGCTGGCACCACCGTTATCAGTACAGATGAACACCCAGTTCTCCCAGTTAGAACCTGTACCCTTGTTGTGGTTGATGAAGTGGAACACGAACGGATTAGCATTCTTGGGACCTTCTTTGAAGCCGAAGACATCGGTGAACTCCTGCCAGAAACCGGAGGTATTGTCAACCTTACCAACGAAGGTGCCTGCGTCGTACTTCTTACCGACATAGCACTGCTCAGGATCAAGCTCCAGATAAGCCTTCTCAAGCGTGAAGTAAAGTCCGCAAACCTCTGCAGAAGCGCCCTCATAGACGAACTGCATATTATATGATGTGCCTGCTGCGGTTTTTGTCACAGCCGTCACGGTAATCGTACCGCCCTTTCTGGTTGCGGTCAGATCGACATAGGCACCGTTCATGTCAGCCTTGAAAGTATCCCAGTTATAGTCGCTGGTCATGTTGCCCGGTGACTCGAAGCCCTGACCCCATGCCCATGCATCGGCACGGAGCACGAAGTACTCACTGTCGCCACCTGTGCTGACACCACCGTTATTGGTACAAATCAGCACCCAGTTCTCCCAGTTGTTACCGCCAGCGGTATGGTTGATGAAGCCCCAGTGTGCGGTCTCACCATCTTTCAGCTGCATTACTGGCTCGGAGAATACAGTCCAGAAACCGGCATCGCAAGCCTTGCTACCGACCACAACATATTCCTTGGTACCTGTGTCGTCGCCGCCACCGCCGCCGGCCTTGTTGACGAGAATCTGCTCAACCTGAGCCTGTGCGAGTGCCTTGTCCCAGATGCAGACATCATCAAATGCGAAGCCGCCGTCATTGTCACCCCAGTCCCATGCCTGGTTACCGCCTACGCAGATATAGTTCAAGTCTGCACCATTATTGAAGAGACCCGTAACGTTCTGTCCGTCGGCACTCGGATCAAGGATCCACTGGTTGGTGATCACACCATCCATATACTGTGTCACTTCTGTTGCCTTGAAGGTCACACAGTAATAGTGCCACTTATTGTCTGACAACCAGTTGTCAACGAAGTTGAAGTCGGGGCTTGTGGCTTCCCAAGCGTTAGAGTGGTAGATATTGTTCTTGCCTTCAGCATGGTTGGCACTTGTAAAGTCGCACCAGCCATTATTGTTGACCTGAACGTTACCGCGACTCTGCAATGCCATCATCGGCGCGCTATTGGTAGGATTAGGTGCTGCACCGTAAGCCGTGAAGAACGGCGCATAGGTATAGGCATCAAGACCACCTGCATTAGCAGCATTTACCCAGAATCCGATGGTCATCTCCTGTGACTCTGCAGAATGTGAAAGTGCATCGGCAGGAAGTTTCAGGTAGTTAGCACGGAGGGCACCGCCAACGTTCTGGAACACCGTGCCAAAGAATGAATTGTCATCTTGGGCCAAAGCGCCTGCACCTACGATCTCAGCATCACCAAGGCCAGCCTCAAAGTTTGCCTCATAGACAGGTGCCGGAACAGGTACATTACCCTTCTTAATCTCAGGACGGGCATAGTCCTTGTTGTTCATCTGGTTACGGATGAAAGTGATGTCGTCCACCCTAATCTCATCGGTAGCGCTGATGGTGATGGTTTCGCTGTTGTCGATAGCCTCGATAATAGCAGCATTTTCGGCAGCGGTTGTACCTACTCCCTCACCATCAACATACAATTGGAAATTGTTAGCCCAGACCTGGAAACCGATAAAGTGCCATTTCCCATCGGTGGTCACATCAGTCGAACCTGCGGGAGAACCCTTCAGCTTCAGCTCTGCACCACCGACGCTCAGCACCGGAGCATCAGCTGCACCCTCTGGCGTCTGGAGCCAGAAAGTAAATCCTGCACCTTTCTGCAGTTTGACACCGGTAAAGGGACTCTTCAAAGTCGCAGTACCTCCGCCTAAATGCAGAACCTGACTGTAGAGGAAGTCATCATAAACAACCTCTGCCGTTGTTGCCGAGTAAGATTGTACATACTCCAGTTCGTCAAGCGAAGTACTCTCGTTGAAATTGAGAGTTGACAACTTCTCACGGGTCGGATAGACATCTGTACCCGCTGCCGGGTCCATCTTTCCCCAATCCGAGCATGAAGCCAGACCAACCAGTAGTCCAATCATACCAACAAACGCAATGAACGATCTTTTAATCTTCATAATGCAATTCGTTTTTTAGGTTAGAAAATTGTTAATTAGTTATATTAATTGTATAATTTACACTTTACGGCCACAAAGATAAGGATTTTTAATGATTCAGCCAAATATTATAGGCAGAAAATCAATAATTAATGGTAATTTTAACATAATATATAAAATCTATCCCAGATTTTTAGTCAAAATGGGGCAGAACAGTGCTCTGCCCCATCTACCTATTTCTTGGTATTGATGACGAAGACACAGGCGGCACCAATCAGGAAACTGACACCGGCGACGAGCATCATCGACGACTGTGCGCTACCCACCAGTGAGAGGATGACACCACCTAAGAGGGCGGCGACAATCTGCGGCACACAGATGGTACCGTTGAACAGACCGAGATAGGCGCCCATGTGGCCATATCCCTGCAACGCATTCGTCACAAAGGTAAACGGCATGGCCAGCATCGCTGCCCAGGCACAGCCGATCAGCAGGAAGGGGATGAACTGCAGATAGGGGTCGTGGATGAAAGGTATCATGATAAAGCCAACAGCCCCGATAACCAGACTGAGGGCGTAAGCCAGCTTGGTGTTCTTAAACTGCGGGAGCAAGGCGGCCCACACCACGGAACCAATGGCCTGCACGGCAAAAAGGATGCCCACCCAGTTGCCAGCCTCCTGGAAGGCCTCACTGGCCGGGTCGGTCGTATTCCACACCACCTCGGCAATGGCACCCGTGGTATAGTTCCACATATAGAGCATGCCTCCCCAACAGAAAAACTGCACGAGTCCGACTTTCCAGAAGGTCGAGGGGGCCCTCTTCAGCAGCGTGATCCAGTTGGCACTCTCCTCCTTCTCCTCCGACACAGGATTATACTCGGCATACTCCTGCGGATTCCACTCACGGACCTTCGCCGTGGTATAGATGACACAGAGAATCAGGATGGCTGCACCGATGTAGAACGACCAGATGACGCTGTCGGGCACCACGCCCTTCTCGGCCACGTTGCTGATGCCGATAAAGGTAAAGAAGAAGGGGAACACAAAGCCCACCACCGATCCGGCATTGCAGAGGAACGACTGGATGGAGTAGGCCTTGGCTTTCTGTTTCTCATTGACCATGTCGCCCACCAGCATCTTAAACGGCTGCATCGCCATGTTGATAGAAGTGTCGAGGAACATCAGGGCCACCAGTCCGAACATCATCGCAGCACTGACGGCGAGTCCCAGGGAGCCGGCATTCGGCAACAGGCACATCACGAGCACGGCGGCTGTCGCTCCTATAAATAAATAAGGTACGCGACGCCCGAAGCGGGTCCAGGTCTTGTCGGAGAGGGTTCCGACAATCGGTTGCACAAGGATTCCCATCAGTGGCGGGAGGATCCAGAAATAGCTCAGGTTATGCGGGTCTGCACCCAGCGTGGCGAAGATTCGGGAGATATTGGCACTCTGCAGCGCATAAGCTATCTGCACGCCAAAGAACCCGAAACTCAGGTTCCATAGCTTCCAAAAGGAAAGATCAGGTTTTTGCTTCATATTCAATCTATAAACTATAAACTATAAACAATAAACTATAAACTATAAACAATAAACTATAAACGACAAACTATCTCGTTGTACCTCTTATTATAAGGCGCGTGCGCACGATGCGCTTCTCGACCTTTTCCATCGGGGCGAGCCCCTCCACCTTGTCCATCAGGATTTCAGCAGCCTCCTCACCCACCCGATGACCGCGCTGCTCGACGGTGGTTAGCATCGGGTCACAGGCCACGGCCCGCTGACCATTGGTAAAGCCGCAGATGGAGACATCTTCCGGCACCCGATAGCCGGCATGCTTCACGGTGTAGAGGATGCCGATGGCCGTATCGTCGTTGACGGCAAAGAAGGCGTCAGGCGGATTGTCGAGTGCCATCAGTTTTGGCGTGATCACTTCCGCATCAGCCCGGTTATCGCAGACACCGATAATAGACTCATCGATTTTC
>ODAJ012023367.1_pt1 | contig 13089 bp, 9 predicted proteins | sample 1539241 | NCBI WGS metagenome assembly ODAJ01 (sample SAMN02144231, study PRJEB22623) | gut metagenome | biome: sheep rumen | host: Ovis aries | place: New Zealand | reverse complement strand
TGATACTGAAACAGCGTTTTAATATCGCTCATTCCGCGTATGGCCGCAACATATGCAATAAACATCAGGATCCTGAGTACGCCTTCTACCAGATTGAGCACAAATGCGCTCTGAATCCACTTGCCCAGGAAATTCACTACCCACGTAGGCAGGATCACAAAGAAAACTATTGAGATTGCTATAGCAAACAGAAGGGCAGTGGTCATAAGGAAGTTCCATGCAGCCTTTTCGCCGAACTTCTTATTGATCCACGCCTCCATCTTTCCCGGCTCCTCGGCGTATTCCTCAGGAGCATAAGTCTCGAGAATGTCCGCGGATTCCATCAGCGTTCCCATTCCCTTTACCAGAGAATTCGCAAATGAAACGATGCCTCTGACGAAAGGTATTTTCGCAGCCTTCGAAGGTTTCTTTTTGAGCTTGGTTTTCAGATAAAGCTCACCGGAAGGCAGGCGCATGGCAAGAGCCATCCTGTCAGGGCCCTGCATCATAACGCCTTCCATTACAGCCTGTCCGCCAATGGAAGTAGGGCAGGCCTCTTTTATGAAAATTTTATCGTAATCTATCTTTGCCATTTTATTACTGTGCGGTGCAGAGAGCTGCAGCCGAGAGAGGCGAAGCCGCAGCTCTCTGCAGTGCTCATTGCAAAATGCTAATTTAGTTTTTTGAGCATAAAAGAGACGAAATCCGCGTTGCTCTTTGTGCTCGAAAGATTGTCAATTATCTCTTCGGTCACATCCATTACACTGCCCGAGCTCATAGCCCTGCGCAGCATGTACATAACCTGATATTCCTCCTGAGTAAGGAGCAGATCTTCACGCCTCGTACCTGATTTGTACAGGTCAATGGCAGGGAAGATGCGGCGCTCGCTGAGCTGCCTGTCGAGGTGAAGCTCCATGTTGCCCGTGCCCTTGAACTCCTCGTAAATGACATCGTCCATGCGCGAGCCGGTCTCGACCAGCGCGGTGGCCAATATGGTAACGCTTCCGCCTTCTTCGAGATTCCGCGCTGTACCGAAGAATTTCTTCGGCGGGTGCAGAGCACCCGGGTCGAGACCGCCCGAAAGCGTTCTGCCTGACGCCGGCACCTCCATGTTGTACGCCCTGGCGAGCCTTGTTATGGAATCAAGCAGAATCATTACATCCTTGCCGGATTCAGCGAGGCGCTTCGCGCGCTCAATAACCATCTGAGCCACCTTAACGTGATGCTTTGTCTCTTCGTCAAAAGTCGAGTAGATAACCTCCGAATGCTTCAGGCTCCTCTTCATGTCGGTGACCTCTTCAGGTCTTTCATCCACAAGAAGCACAATGAGCTCAATATCCGGATATTTATCCTCAACCGAAGCCGCTATCTTCTTGAGCAGCACAGTCTTGCCAGCCTTAGGCTGAGCAACAATGAGACCTCTCTGGCCTCTGCCGATAGGAGCCACCAGATCTATTACCCTGGTTGAAAGATCTATGCTCGAGTTCTCAAGCACGATCTTCTCATTTGCGAAGATAGGGGTGAGGTTATCAAAATGAGGCCTCCTCCTTGCAGTCACAGGATCAAACCCATTTACCGACTTCACATATAGAAGGGCACCAAACTTCTCAGTTCCCCTGGGCTTTCTGGCAATACCAAGAATCTTGTCACCAGTCCTGAGGCCAAACCTTCTGATCTGAGTAGGCGGCACATAAATGTCCTTGCTCGAAGTGAGGAAGTTGTCAAATCTGAGGAATCCGAAGCCATCATCTGAAAGCTCAAGAATACCCTCGACTTCAGACTTTCCATCATCTTCCGGCGCAGCGGCTGCAGCTTCTTCAGCAGCAGGCGCCTCCTCAGAAACAACCGCCTCCTCAACAGCTTCTATACTATTTGTTTTTTCAAGTTCTTCCATATATTCATCCCTTTTCAGACAATTTTTAACAGCTGTCTGGCGGCATTGCATGTGCATGCAAAGCCGCCACCAGTCCCGCTATAGTTCTTCATTAGCGCCGACAGTTGTCAGAACCGTATCCTTAGACTTATCCACCTGACTCACTGTAAGCTTATCAATATCATCAGGATCGATGGACTCGTTCAGAGCGAGCAGGGTAGGTGACAGGTAAACTGTCGACAGCTGCTTGTCGCCCAGGCTTATGATCGATCTCTCCGTGAAGTTCGAACCTCTTATGTAATACCTGTCTCCGATCTTTACCAGATCCTTGATCTTTATAGTCTTGTGACCCATCTTCATATCTGTAGGTTCATAAGGCTCAGTACCGCCATAAGCAAACCTCTTGCCATAAAGCATGTCGTATGCCAGAGCCTCCTGATCGCTCAGATAGGTTTTGTCTTTGTCAGGGTCATTGGACTGCTGGTAATCAAAGATGATTCCTTCATGCTCAAGTCCGGCATCTTCCAGCAGGATAGCTCCGCTCTCATACGAGTGGATGTCCAGGCTCCTCTTTGGAAGTCCGATGTTGTCCCAGATGACATAGCGCGTTGTGTACAGGTCTTTCTGCTTGTAGTTCTCTTCTTTTACATCAAGAGCAGGGATGTGGTCGCCGTAGATGATCATCACGGTCGGCTCTCCGCTCTCCTCGATCTCTTCGATCAGTTCACCAATGAAGGTATCCATCTCATGGCACTCGTTGAGATAGTATTCGTATCTCCACTTAGTGTCATCGTCGTCTGCAGTTACCTCGGTATACGGTTTCTTAAAGACTTGCTCTGTCGGATACGCTCCATGCCCCTCAACAGAGATAACATGCAGAAAGTCTCTCTCATCTGTCGACTTCATGATCTCCATGATCTCGCTTGTGAGGACTCTGTCCTTGCACCAGTTGGTAGGGGTGAACGAGACGTTGTTCATGTATTCTACGGATGTAAACGTGTTGAAGCCGAGGTTCGCATAAACCTCGTTTCTGTTGTAGAACAGCGCTCTGTGGTCATGGAGCGCAGCGGTGTTGTACCCGTGCGACTTTGTCACATAGGCCATGCTCTCCAGAACGTTCTTACGCAGCTTGCCTTTGTAAGGATACTCTCCCGGTCCAAAGAATTTTGCGCTTATTCCTGTAAGAACCTCAAACTCTGTATTCGCCGTACCTGCTCCACATGCCGGCACCACAAAGCTTCCCGATGTGTATTTTTTATACAGGCTGTTGAACACCGGGGTCGGATCCTTCGACACCTCAATGTTTGCGTAGTCCTGCGCTACAGTGAAGGATTCCATCTGCAGCACAATGATGTTCGGGTGTTCTGTGCTGTCATCTTTCTCCTTGAGAACAGTATCTGCGCCTTTTTTGGTCTTATCCTCAAGTATGTCTGCGATCAGCTCCTCGGAGTATCCCTTAGGCCTTGAAATGCCTGCGCTTACAGATGTAGCTATGAAGCAGTACGGCATTCCGTAATCCCTGTAAGCATAATTGAGGTTTCCAAAGAAGGAACTTATTGCTCCGTTTTTCTGAAGAGCAAGAGTAGCTCCGCCCGCTGTTACTGCTGCGATCAGTATTGCCGCGATGCTCTTTTTATAGCTTATGTTCTGCCACTTCCTGCTCCTGATGAATATCATCACAATAGCCGCGGCGCCAAGCACCAGCGCAATAAGGAAGAGTATTATCTGAAGTCTCGAGAAGTAGGTGGTCGCTATAGTGAGTCCGTCTGCAAAGTTTTTGCAGTCGTAAAGAGTGAACGGGGTCATCCTGTTCATGAGGATCACGCCGTTGGCTGTGCCGGCCGCAATCCATATGAGCGAAATCATGAACCATGCGAACCTGCGGCGTTTAAACAGCAGGGCGATGGTCATGGTCGCGAAGATAATGAGAACATTGTAGATAAATACTATCGGATGGGAAAATGCCCATCTGACGCCTTCGAACACGCCCATGGTGAGCCTTGCGAACTCTTCTATATAGATATAAACAGCGAGTGCGCTGAGCGCCATCAGGCCTATGTACTTAGCCTCGTGACGGTCCGCGTCAAAGTATTTTGACTCTCTTCTCGGAAAGATCTTATTGAATGCTTTGCCGATACCCTGGCCGACCTTTCTGAAAAAAGATGCTATCAGGGCAAGGAACCTGCGAATCTTATCCTGCAAAATCATGCCTCCTGCAAGCTGTCTGCAAGCCTTGCAAACTCTTGGAGCGTAAGGCTTTCAGCTCTTCTGCCGGGATCTATTCCGGCATTGCTGAGCGCTTCCGACAGCGTTTTTTTATCATATGAGCCAAGAGAGGTGAGGGCGTTGAGCAGGGTCTTGCGTCTCATTGAAAAACCTGCCTTTACACAGCGCATCAGCATTTCTTCGCTCTTTACTTCAACCTCCGGCTTATCCCGCAGGTCGAGCCTGAGTACCACAGAGTCCACACCCGGAACAGGGTAGAAGCACTCTCTTGGTACGTCAACGATCTCGGTGACCTCGGCGTAGTAATGAACCGGATAGGTTATTGCGCCCGAAGCTCTTGTGCCGGGCTCGGCGGCGATCCTGTCGCCGACTTCTTTCTGCATCATGACAGTGATGCTCTTTGCCCCTGTTTTTGACTCGAGCAGCTTCATGATGATTGGTGTTGTAATGTAATATGGAAGGTTACCGATAATGCGGAGCTCGGAAAGTCCGTGTTCTGCCATGCTGTTTTCGGTAATTCCCTTTATATCCTGCTGCAGAATGTCCCCGTAGATCAGCTCCACGTTATCCATACCAAAAGTCTTGATCCTGAGGCCTTCTATCATGTCAGGATCGAGGTCCACGGCAATAACTCTGCCAGCCTGCTCTGCGAGGGGAAGTGTGAGTGCTCCCGTGCCTGGTCCTATCTCAAGCACGAGGGTCTTCTCATTGACTCCGCTCTCATCAATGATTGTGCTTATAACCTCTTCATCTATAAGGAAATTCTGGCCCAGGCTCTTATGCGGTCTGACGCCTGCAAGGCTCTGCGGTCTTTTTGACCTGACTCTGTGTGTGCCTTTCTTAGCCATCCGAACCTCCGTCCTTATCCGAGCCGGAGTCTTCGCTGTTTTCAGCGTTCTCTGCTTTATCCGCGTTTTCGTCCTCGTCTTCGTCAAATGTGAAGAGTATCTCACCCGGATTCAGGAGCTTGAGCTGTTTCTTGGCCTGCTCCCTTATATACTCCTGGTTATTGGTGTTCTTGAGCTCTTCCTGCAGCTCTTCTCTCTGTTTTTCGAGAGCTGCCTGCTGCTTTCTGAGCGCGCGGTTCTCAGCCTTCAGCCTTACGATATCCTTTCCGCACATTGTGGCAAGAAGGGCAAAGGCAATGATAACAACGACAAGTGTGAGAAATTTCTTTCTGCGCCTCTTGCCGGCGTTTCTTCTGCGCCTCTCCTCGACGTGCTGCCAGTACGCCTCTTCGTTAAACTGGCCGTTTTCTGTTTCAAATTGTGTTTTGCGATCTGTCGACAAATCTGACCTCCGACTGCCCGCGCGGGCTATGGATTAACGTAATTTCTAGGGTTCTGTGAAACGTCGTTTATTCTTACCTCGAAGTGCAGGTGGCTTCCGAAGCTGTGGCCGGTGTTTCCGACAAGAGCTATGTTCTGCCCCTGATATACCAGATCGCCCACGCTCACCAGCACCTGACTGCAGTGCGAGTATCTTGTGTGCACTCCATTTCCATGGTCGATCTCTACGCACAGACCATGCCCTGAGAACCATTCTGCCCTGACGACTTTTCCGCCGTCAGCTGCGTAGATTGGGGTACCTGTTCCGGCTCCGAAGTCCATACCTTCATGCATTGCTCCCCATCTGCCGCCCCACTCAGACGTTACAACGTAAGTCTTTATAGGCATAATGAAGGTTCCTGTCGCAGCTGTCTTTGGCCTCTCCGCGGTTCCTACAAGGATGATCTTATCCTTCTTCTCTACGAGTGTTTCCGGTTTTTTAGTATTCACCTTGTCGACAATCTCGCCGCCGACCTTGGTTATAGTTCCTTCAAATATCTGGTAGCCATTGCGGCCTTCCTGCTGCAGCTGAGTATCGCCCTTGTACAGCTCGTCTGTCTCTTTCTTGATAGTTTCGAATTCTATAAGCTCTTTAATTTTGCCGGATTCTACCATGCGTACGCTTACAGGTGTCACTATGCTTCTGATGCAGACCCTGTCTCCCTGTTCTATCTCGGTTACAGGCTCACTGTTGTCTTCATTGAAAACATCTGCTGTCTCCACACCGAAGAGAGCAGCCAGGCTTTTCACCGTTTCACCTTCCTCAACAATGTGGAACGTGTACATTTCTCCGCCGTTTACCATCTGCTCCTGAGCTGCAACATTGCTTTGTACGCTTCCGAGCAGAACGTTTACAGGCTTCACTGCAAGCTCGTTGGTAAAGTCTGAGGATTCGAGTTTCATTCCCTTATCCGGTGTTGAGAGATAGTCTTTCGCCTGGAGCAGAAGGTTGTCCGCATCATTCTGATCCTTAACGATCGCTACAACCTTGTCTCCGTCATAGACTGCATACGCCTCAGTCTCGATATCTGTCATATAAATGAGCTTGTTTACGACTGTGTCGGAGTCATCCGTACTCTTTCCGCGGCCGTCCACAGGATTGAATGTCACATTCTGGTTAGCAACGAATTTGACATCTGCCTCAGTGCTGCTGTTGTAAGTGAGCTGACGCCCGGCCACCTCGAGAACGTCTGTGACTTCTTCCTGATTCTTTACATATCCAAGCACCTTGCCGTTATATGCATACTCATAGACCGTGAACATATCGAAAACAACAAGGATACCGGCTGCCAGCAGTCCGGTAACGAGAATTGCTATACCGATCTTCCGCTTGGTGTAATTGTATGAGGAGCTTATCTTGTGGATACCTGTAATCAGATCCCTGAAGATTCTGCTGACTGTTCCGTCAATACCATCCTGGATTTTATCGTGGAGGTTGGTTACTACAGCTAATGTGTCCTTGCCGCCGCTAAGGAATTTTTCCTTTTGTCTGGCCTTGGCCTCTTCTCTCTTCTTGATTTTCAGGAGAGCTTCTGCTTTCTGCTCTTCGCTCTTCTTATCCTCTTTTTCCCTGCCTTCATTCTCCTCAGCATCAGACTCTGCTGCTGACTCATCCTGTGACGTTTCCCCGCTGTCTTCATCAGCTTCCGGATCTGCGTCCTCCTCAGGCTCATCAAAAGATGAATCGCCCGGAGTGAGGTCGTTCTCCTTAAGAAAACGCGCATACGCCAAGGCTGCCGCTCTTATCTGAGCGTCGTCAAGAACGGGCTGTGCTTCTTCGGGCCCGGGTGTTGTTTCTGTATTCAGTGTTTTTTCTTCTGTTTCGTTAACTGTCATCTACGCCTTTTCTTTTTCAGTGTGCCACTTATATGCTTCCGCAGCGCGTTCTCTGCAGCAGCTGCACACCATTCCCTCATCCGTATATCCGGTATCCCTGCAGATACTGCATCTGTATTTCCGGGTCAGATAATCTGCCGGGAAACCGTTTGCGGTGAGAAGCTGTTTTCTGTTTTCTTCTATTTCTAATCTTTCGGCTCTCAGCCTCTGTCTGGCATCGAAACTGTCCACTCCCGGTCTTAGCGAAAGCATTCTTGAATTTACATTGCTCTCAGCCTCAAATACGTCCTTCATCGCAGGGACCTTTCTGAGGACTTCCACTATACGGGCCTTGCGGGCTTTCTCGTCTTCAGTTCTTATGTATTCATAATAATCTGCCAGAACCTTGCGGCTGACCGGACTGCCTTCGCCGGATGCCGGTTCCTCTGCCGGGCCGCTTCTGCTGCTGTCTTTCGGCAGTCTTGTATTGATTCCGCCCTTCTCAAGGCGGCGGTTTTCTATAACTTTATTTACATATTTGAGGTTCGGCTCTCTCAGACCTGCCGCTGCTGAGCATGCGTCGAGGACCTCCTGGAGTGAGCAGTTCAGCTCATCGAACCATCTGTCCATGATCTCACGGTCTATCGGAGCTGGAAGCCTGTTGAAGCCGAGTGCCTTAAACACCTGTCTGTAGCAGTCATTTCTGCGGCTGTGTCTGTCGAGCAGCTTCCTGGCCTCCTCAACCGTGCGGCAGCCATCTTCAGTCCATCTGAGCGCGACCTTAAAGATATATTCTACGTTGTACTTCTCAAGGTCTGCACAGTAGTCTATCGCAAAGTCGAAGATCTCCGGCTCTATTCCGTAGACCTTGATAGCCTCTTCTATTTTGGATAGCTCCTGCCTTGAAACAGTCCTTCCGGTAGTCTCCTGGTACTTTCCGTAAAGATCGCGAAGCTTTCTGTCTACGAGTTTGTCATTCAGCTCATCATCGTATTCCATGTCATCGATGGACACATACAGAGGCATCTCGTCACTTTGTGCAGCTTCCGCAGGAGCCGGCTGCGGTTCTATAGCCTTTCCGTAAAGCTCGTCGATCTTACGGATGAACACAATACTGCAGACCTCTTCATTGTTCTGGTCTTTCTCGCGCTCTATTCTTATCAGGTCTCTGGATTCCCAGTAAACCCAGGCTTCTTCGATCTCATCAACGCTAAGTCCGAGCTGTTTTGCAAGCTTTTTATCGTCTGGCATAAGATCAAACTGCGCGTACATAAGGCCGAAAAGGAACACCTTAACATAGTCTCCCGGTGCATCCGGAAGATACTCACTGATAAACAGGTTTTCAACATTCGTCCAGTGAAGGAATATATCTCTTCTTTTGTCGATTGACAGTTTTGTCTTTGCCATGGGTTCTACTCTCTGGCCATGTTGCCGAATTTTACATATCTAGGTATCCAGGTCAGATTGGCTACGCCTACAGGACCGTTTCTGTGTTTAGCTATATTGACAGCGCAGGTAAGACCCGTGCTGTCGTCAATGTTCGCTCTTTCTTCGTCTGAGCTGTAGTAGTCATCTCTCTTCAGGAAGATTACGATGTCTGCGTCCTGCTCAATCGCGCCCGAGTCTCTGAGGTCGGACAGCTTAGGCATGTGATCGCCTCCGCGCTGTTCCGGTCCTCTGGAGAGCTGCGACAGCAGTATTACCGCGCAGTTGAGTTCTTTAGCCATGATCTTGATGGACCTGGTAATGGCAGCGATCTCTTTTTCACGCTGCTCTATTCTGTAGCCGCCCATGCTCATGAGCTGAAGGTAGTCGATTACGACCAGATCCAGGTCGCCTTTCTCCTGCTTGAAACGGCGGCATTTGTTTTTCATTTCGACTGGCGTGATCACTGACGATTCGTCGATGACCATGTCCAGTCCGTAAAAGCTGTCCTGCGCAGCGGAGAGGTCTTCCCACTCCTCCATCGAGATATTTCCCTGATGGATATTCTCAAGAGGCACGCTCGAAGTCATGGAGAGAAGTCTCTCTCCGAGCTGTGTGTAAGCCATCTCAAGGCTGAAGATCATTACCTTTTTACCGATAGAGGCCGCGTGCTCTGCAACATTGAGTGCCCACGCCGTTTTGCCTACACCAGGCCTGGCTGCCAGTATGATAAGGTCTGTTTTCTGGAACCCTCCGAGGATCTTATCGACATCTCTGAATCCTGTAGGGATGCCTTTGTCATTTCCGTTCTTTTCAAGATCCTGAAGCTGCTTTATGTTTTCGAAGAGTACATCGTTGATGTCGACGTAACTGCTGCGCTGCGATTTATGGGCTATCTCGAGTATGCGCTGCTCTGCGCTGTCGAGAATATCCTCCGGCGGCAGCTCAGATGAGTAAGCAGCATCCCTGATAGCCTCCGCCTCAGTTATAAGCTGTCTCATTTTGGACTTGTTCGATACGGTCTCGGCATAATAACGGGCATTCGAAGGAACGATGGCCTCGTCCATCAGTCTGCTCAGATATGTGATGCCGCCCACCATGTCGGCAGTCTTTCTCTGCTTCAGCGCGGAATACACCGTTGTAATGTCGATTCCGGTGCCGCGCTGTTCCATGTCCAGCATGGTCTTGTAGATCTCCTGATGCTCTTTGAGGTAAAAATCTTCTGGCCTCAGCATCGCGCTGACATCGGCTCTGGCATCCTGATTCTTGAGCATGGATCCCAGTACCGCTTTCTCAGCATCTATGTCTACCGGTGGAAGCAGTACGTCTTTTCTCTCTTCGTCCATCTCTACTTTCCGCCCTCGATCTTAACGACCACTTTAGCTTTTATATCCTGGAACAGCTTGATTTCAATGGTTTCAACGCCTGTCTCCTTGATAGGCTTGTCAAGCATGATCTTTCTTTTATCCACTTCAATACCGGTCTGATCTGTGATTGCAGCTGCGACTTCCTTTGAAGTGATGGCACCGAAAAGTCTGCCATTGTCTCCGACCTTTGTCTTTACAACAACGATCTTATCTGCGAGCTGGTTAGCAAGGTCGAGTGCAGCAGCCTTGTCTGCCTCGTACTTCTCTTTTGCCTTTGCCTTTTCTCTTTCAATAGCTTTCTTGTTAGCCTGGGTCGCTTCTACGGCAAGTCCTCCCGGAATGAGCTTGTTGCGCGCATATCCGTCGCTGACCTTTACTACATCACCGGCTTTTCCTGTTCCCTTTACATCCTGCTTTAAAATGACTTCCATTTTTATATCCTCCGTTTTCCCGGATCATCTGATCAGTTCTATATCCTGGGTTTTGCTTATTGAGCGCTTGCGCTCTTCTTCTTCCTTATCGAAATACTCTTTTACGATCTTTTTAATGTGCGCCAGCACCTCTGCCAGCGGATCATCTGTAAGAGCAGCAGCTGCAGTAAAATGCCCTCCGCCGCCAAGCTTTTCCATGATCGTCTGAACGTTTATTTCTCCGAAAGACCTTGCGCTCACTATAGTCTGGCCACGCTCGTTCCTGCCCAGCACAAAGGCTGCCTTTGTTCCTTTTACAGTCATGAGCTCATCTGCGACCTGAGCATTGATTATCTGTGTATTGTTTGTTGTTCCTTCTGTTATTGCATATGCGATCCTGTCAGGTAAAAATTCTGCTCCGGCAATCGCGTTCGCCTTGGAGAGGAAGTCCTCCAGCCTGACCTGGAAGAACTTTTTCACTTCCGTGGTGTCTGCGCCTCCGCGCTTGAGCCATGAAGCTGCTTCGAACGTTCTTACTCCGCTCCTGCCCGAAAAGTTGTTTGAATCAACCATGATTCCTGCGAGCATGGCTTCAGCCTCGAGCTTGTTGATGAACCTCTTCTGCGAGAAGTGCTGCATCAGCTCAGCCATGAGCTCGCTCGCAGATGAAGCGTAGGACTCTATGTATGCCACCGCTGAATTCTGGTAGGAATCGTCTGTAAGTCTGTGATGATCTATGATTATCCTTGTTTTGCTCACCTCAACAAGCTCAGGGCACTCTACCAGCATAGGTCTGTTGGTGTCGACTATTATGAGCAGTGACAGATCAGTCACTAATCTGAGTGCCTTCTCAGACTTGATAATGTTGTAATTCTCGGTGTCCGCTACTTTATTGTAAATGGTATCGAGAGCCTCGTTGTGCCTGTCCATTACGATGTACGAATCTTTTCCGAGATAGCTGCAGATAGCGCTCGCTCCGATCGCTGAACCGAAGGAGTCCATATCCGGCCACTTGTGACCCATAATGAAGACCTTGTCCGCATCATCTATGAGCGCCTTCATTGCATGAGCAATTACTCTTGGCTTGCTGCGGTTGTTTTTTTCGAGTGACTGGAGAGTTCCGCCGTAATACCTTGTACCATCATCTGTCTTGACTACGGCCTGGTCTCCTCCGCGCCCGAGCGCAAGCTCAAGCGCAGCTTCGGCAAGCTCTGTGGATTCTATCAGGGAAATATCAGACATTCCGAGACCGATACTTACCGAGGCAGGGAAGTCTATCTGAGTCTCAAGCTTCCTGACTTCATCCAGAACGCTGAAATTCTCTTTTATCATTTCGTTAAGGTTGCCGCTCGTGGTGTACATAACATACCGGTCCTCTCCGGTACTTATGACAGGAGACTTAAATGAATCTCCCCATTTACGCAGCAAACCGTCTATCTGCGCAGGAATAAGCCTTCTGAGATCCTCAGGAGCACTTGCGATGAGCTCATCATAGTTATCGATATTCATGTACACGATTACAGCTCTGTCGCTCTCAAGCTTAGTTCTGAAAGACTCTCTCGCGGTAGCTTCGTCAAAGAAGACGACTATATCCTCGTCTTCCCTGGCCTCACGGTTTATCCACAGCTTGAACATCTTGCCATTGCGCTCAAGGATCATCTCCTCGTCATTGGCTTTCATAAGCTGATCGCGCTTGAAGCCAGTCATAGTAAAGAAATTGTATCCGATAATATCTTCATAAACGAATACGTTCTTCATTAGCGGATTGGCTCCGGTAACTATTCCGTCTGGGTCCACAGTACAGGCGGGGATCGGAAGGGTCCTTATGTATTGATTGTCCATGACTTTTCCTCTCTATCTGAAGGCATCCCTCATAGCGTCGATGAGCCTGTTGAGTTCTTCGAGGCTATAATACTCAAGCTCGATTTTACCTTTGCTGTCATCTCCGCTTATGTGCACCTTTGTTCCCAGAAGTGTCATCAGTTCTCTTTCGACAGCAACTATCTCAGCATTCTTTGTTTTGTCTGCCTCAGATGCCTTTTTGCGCCTTTTGCGCTCAGGCCTGAGCTCGTCCTTTACTTTCTCGGCAAGTCTTTCAGTGGCTCTTACGGACAGATCGTTGCGAATGATCTTGTCTGCGATTTCCTTCTGCTTCGCCTTGTCAGGGATGTTTATTATTGTTCTTCCGTGAGCTGCAGACATTTGTCCGCTTGATACGTACTGCTGTATCTCTTCCGGCAGTTTGAGCAGCCTTATGCTGTTCGTTATATATGTGCGGCTTCTTCCGAGCGAGGCAGATACCTGCTCCTGTGTGAAGCCATATTTTTCTGTCATGGATTTGAGTCCGAGAGCTTCTTCAATAGGGTTCAGATCCTCGCGCTGCATGTTTTCGATGATCGCAACTATTGCGTTCTGCTTTTCATCGAAGTTTCTGACAATGCACGGAACCGTTCTCAGGCCTGCCATTCTTGCGGCGCGCCATCTTCTTTCACCGGCTACAAGCTCATAACCGCTGCTGCTCTCCCTTACTATGAGAGGCTGAATAACACCGTTAGTCTTTATGGAACCAGACAGCTCCCTGAGCTTTTCCTCGTCAAAATGCAAACGAGGCTGGGCACTGTTTGGTCTGATGTCGTTTATATCTATATAAAGGACCCTGTCTGTAT
>ODAJ012131572.1_pt1 | contig 13093 bp, 18 predicted proteins | sample 1539241 | NCBI WGS metagenome assembly ODAJ01 (sample SAMN02144231, study PRJEB22623) | gut metagenome | biome: sheep rumen | host: Ovis aries | place: New Zealand | reverse complement strand
GAATATTTCTTTTTAAATAATAATACAAACTAAAAGATAGAATAAAAATCTAAACTAAATTTTATTGTTCTAAAAAATAATTTAACATAATTATTCTATCATTAAAGCATTGAAATATCAAGAAAAATCCATCGCATAATTCGACATAAAATGACAATTTAAAAAAGTACCCGGTCCCAAATTTACTAAATTTAAAATATCTTTCAAATTTGTCGCTACCATCCATATTCACTATATTTAATGTTACTTTTATAATTTTCGATTGCTATAACTCTATCATCCACAATATTAGTTGGCAAATTATTAATATCAATCCATTTTAGTTCTTCATTTTTTTCAGGTTCATTAATGATTGGTTCACCATACCATTTATTTGCTTTAAAATATCCATTATAATAAATAAGTCCATCACTAGAGTGTTTATGTATCATACAAACAAATTCTAACTCATCCTCATTAATATCTATTCCTAGTTCTTCCCTTGCTTCACGACACATTGCATGTTTCATTGATTCATTTGCTTCAACATGTCCTGATGAAGATAAATCATAAAAACCATCACAATATCCAGTATTCTTTCTTTTTTGAAATAAAACTTCTTCATGATTATCTTTTTCTCTAGTTAATAATAAGAATACTGCTGATAAAGTTTTAAATCTTTCACCCATAATATACTGAACCTCCTCTACATCTTGCTATTTTTGTTTACTTTCTTTTTCCTTAAAACATATATTTTTAGGGACACATTTCAAAATCATTTTTATTGTTTTCTAATATTTCTAAAGAATTACTAAAAGTATGAAGATAATTCTCCGTCCCCATTTTCCTTTTTTCATAGATATTCTAAAAGCTCCTTAAACTCAGTATATCCGCTTTCTGAATTTAAATGTCCTCCATCTTCAATTACTATTTGTTTTGTTGCAATTGTATCTGCAAATTCTTTTTCAACTTCATATTTAACATAAGGATCATTTTTAGAATAGAAGCATATAATTTCATCCGCACATTTTTTGGTCGCTTCTAAATTATCAAAATACATTGTATGATTTACTTCATCATATTCTTCATTTATTCCTAAATATTTATTAAATCCACATACAAAAACTAATCTTTTTACTTTTATGTTATGGCTAACAAGAAAATGGCATACAAATATTGGAGCAATTGAATGAGCATATATTACTGTATCCTCATTTATTATTCCACTACTAACATAACATTCTAGTACTCTTGACCAATTTTCATAATTTTGATAACCAACACCTGTAGGAAAATCTGGGGTATAAACAACTAAATCCCTTTTTTCAATTTCTTTTCTTAAATATGGAAACCAATTTACAAATGGACTCCCAAAACTACCATGTATTAACATATAATTATTCATAATACTTACCTCCACTTTTAATATTTTCATTATATTTTATTACTACAAATTTCTATAGTATTACCTTCAGGGTCATATATATTAAAATAGTAATATGGTTCTGTTATATTTACATACATTATTTCAGTCATTTTACAAACATTTAATTTTTTTATTCTTTTATATTCTTCATTTAATTTATCCGTATAAAAATTTAAAGTAATTAGATTGTTTTTCTTTTCTTCTCTATCAATTTTAAAATTATTGATATAAGCTTTATTAAAATTTTTATTACATTTATTACTTTTTATTATTTCTTCATCATATAATCTATTATATATTGACAATTTATTTCCAAAGTCAAATTCCACCCATCTATTTTCAGTATAAATATTTCCTTTTTTTTGAAATACTGTTTCATAGAATCTTACAACTTCATTAAACTTATCTGTTTCAATATATGTGCTACATAATTCCATATTTTCACCTTCCATCTTATATTTCAAACCATTCGCCTTCACTTACTATTTTTATGTCTTTATCATTAATGAAAATAGCACTACTATCATCTAAGGCATATAATTTCTTACCATCAATCTTCTTTAAATTTTCACTTGAATTAACTAGATTTTCTTTTCTTATTTTTGGAAAATATTCACTATTCAAATGTGGTATAAGTTGAAAATCTACCAATCCTAATCCATCTTCTGGAAATTCTTTCACATACTCGTCAAATAATTCTTGACATGAATTATAAACTGTTGGACATAAAACAATACTTCCAGCACTGGCTCCAATCCAAATTCTAGTTTCTAATAATTCTTTCAAATGTTCTTCCAGCCCTGATGAATTAATACATTTTCTTAACCATTGTGTGTTGCCACCTTCAAAATAGAAAACATCAGCCCATTCAAATCTATGTATAAAATTTTCTATACTAATTCCATTAATATCACATACATCTATTATAAAGCCTAAATTTCTTAAAGTTATTAAGTCTTCTATAAGCCATTCATTCATATCTCCACCTTCATAATTAGAGGCAGTTGTGCAAAATAGCATTTTTAAACCTTTGAAGTCTTTTCCAATAATATTTCTTAATTCGTTTTCTATACTTTTATTTGATATACCTCCAGAAGTTAATACTAGTTTCATAATTCATCTTCCTTTCTAACATCTAAATCTCATATAATTTGTTAATAATATTAATATCTTCAATTTTATTAATTCCAAAACACTTTTTACCTAAATCTTTAATTGAAGCTCCACAATGGTAAAGTTCTTTATTGTCTATTATTATAAATCTATCATGGTATTTATTTGTTTTAGCAACTTTCAATGTTGGATATTCTTTATTAAATTTTTTAATATCAATATTTTCTATATTGCTTTTTTCTGATGTTATTATAACAACTTCAACATTTTTATTCTTTTTTGTTAACATCTTCAAAATACTGTCATCTACATAATTATCTATAATTGTTATTTTCTTGTATGCTTTTTTAAAAATATCAATAATTAAGCTATAGCTATCCTCACTTTTTAATAATCCAGCAAGCATTGTAATTCCATATTCTGTAAAAACATATGGAAGATATTTACGATGTTCTCCTCTTCCATTTTTGTTTAAGGTGAAATTTTTGCACCTTAAAGATTTAAATTCATCATCGGTAAGTCTAAAGCAATAATACTCTGGAAATCTATTAATATTATTTTTTACATTTCTATTAAGATCTTTAGTTTATATTATACTATTTATTTAAGCGTTTAAAATCCCATATGCCATTGCAATATCGGTTGGCACTATATATTTTGCTCCAATTTCTTCAGCTACAACTAATACAAATGCACTCATTTTTTCATCGTGAAATACTTTACAGTTTATTCATCAATTAATCTTTTCCAAATACATTATTTCTTTTCCTTTTTGTTCAGCATATTCTATTTCTTCTCTAGTGCTTTTGCCAATATATCCGTTAACATTTACAACATAAATAGCATCAGCTAAATCTATTTTTATTCTGTGCAATTCATCTAATAGTTTTTCTTCATCTTCTGTAAAATTTCGATTCATTACATGAGGTGTAATTCCTATTACTGCATATTTATTTTCTAGCTCTAATTTTTCATACAATTCTTGTATTTTATCCCAAAATCTAACGGAACCACATAGTGTAACAACTTTTCTTCGATTCATATATATTCAAATTCTCCTTTTTAGATTTTTTTATGAAGGCTTTTAGAAAAGAGAAAAACTTTTAAATTTTCATAATTATAGTTTGAATAATTTATAAGCCAAAACATATAATATAATTGTCAGTAATATTTGACAGGTTAAATATTATATGTTACAATATATTTAACTTAACCCTCTACTACATTAGTAGTAAGACGGGAGCCTAAATGATTTTGGGGAGCTAGCACAGCTCTCCTTTATTATTTTGTAAAAAACTTTATAATTTGTTCATCAATTAAATCAAGGGATTGACTTGATATTTTGACATTTCGTCTTACATCATCTTTATAAATTCTTTGTTTACTTATTGTAGTTATTTGCTTAATTAATACAATACTATCTTTTTTCATTTTTGAAATTTCTTGTTCCATTTTCTCAATATATTTTTGTTCTTTTTCTATTATGTTTTGTATATTAATAGGAATATCCTCTATTTTTTCTAATTCGTTTAATATTTGTTGAAGTTTTTCCTTTTCTATATCAATCTTTGCTTGAAATATATTATATAATTCTTTTCCAAGATTCACAGTGGATAAATCGTATCTTTTATCATCTTTTCTTGAAGTAAGTGGTACTACATTTAATGTACCATTTCTTGTATTATCATATTTGTTTAATACAATACAATAATGTAATCCTCCTAATTCATTACCTATGTTAAATCCTAGATTTACTTTTATAACATCTCCACGAGAATATACTCCAGATTTTGCTATATTAAATGTTCTTTCTTGATCATGATATTCTGCAAAATCTTTTATCCAATAAGCTAATAAATCACTTTTTTTATATTCACTTAATTCTATATGTGTTAAAAAAGATAAATCTAATCTTGTTAAAGAATTGTCTTTATGAATAATCGCATTATTCTTTAATTTCATTTCTTCTTCGTTCATGTTATCAACTCCTAGTATTCTTCATAATGTAATTATAGCAAACAATTGTTTAAAAAGCAATGGCTTTTTTTCATTTTTATTCCTCATTAACATCAATTAACGAAAACAATTCTTTATTATTATTTAATTCAACAATATTCATTATAACTCCTTCGCCTACAACAATACCTCCTAAATCCTTAATTGCTTTACTTATTGAATTTAAGGTATTTCCTGTAGCATAGATATCATCAATTATATAAAACCTTTTATTTCTATATTCTTCATTAACTAATTTTGGTAATTCTAATATATCTTTTCCATATTCTTTCTCATATTCAAAACTAGATTCAACAGTTGTTGGAGGTAGCTTTCCTTTCTTTCTTACTGGAATACATCCAGCATTTATTTTAATTGCAATAGCAGATCCTAATAAAAATCCTCTTGCTTCAGGTGCCACTATATAATCTATATTTTTATTTTTAAGCTCTTGAACAAATTTTTCTATTATCTCATTTAATGATTCTTTTTGAATTATTAATGGATTAATGTCAATAAATTCAATTCCTTTTATTGGAAAATCCTTTTCTGTTCTTATGTTTAATTCTACTTTAAGTTCATTTCTTAAAATTCTCATTTTTTAAACTTTCCTCCTATTTTATATATTTTGAAAATAATTCATAAACATATTCCAATCATATCTACTTAAATAATGCCATCCTTTCCTTATGTGATATCCTATTCTTCCATCTTTAAGCTGTTCGCCAATTTCAGGCATTTTATAATTTGAAATTAACCCCTGTAAATTGTATAATTCATAAACTGGATTTGTTGCTATTAATGCCAAAAATTGTGCTTTTGGATCTGCCCACATATTGTCACTTGCTGATGCTACATATAGATTTCTTGGTGCTATCAGTGAAAGCAAATAATGTTGATCAAATGGTAATTCATCTTCTTTTTCTATATATTTATAATAATTAGGAGTAAACCAATAAGGAAATCTATCACATATTTCTTTAATATGTTCTCCTGTTTTTCCCCTGCTTAAAGAATCTCCACTTTGCCCTGCATCATTTGAAAATGTAACTTTAAATCTACTATCAAATGCGCTTGCTAGTAATGCTGTTTTTCCTAATCTTGAGTGTCCTACAATTGCAATATTACCTTTATCTATTTCTTGTATTTCATTTAAATAATCCATTATATGAGTTGTAACCCATGCCCATATTGATATTTTTCCAAAATCTCTCATTTTTTCATCTGTATAAAAATGCTTACATATTCCATTATTAAAGTCATCATCATCAGTGGTTATATCTGTGTAACAAAATTGTACTATAGCAAATCCTCTGTCACAAATTTCTTCTACTGGTAAATATTGATTAGGAAATTCTGGGTAAAGGCTAATATAAAGAATTGTCTTTAATGGATAGTTTTCTTTTGGAATAGACATTTTTATAGGAAATGAAAAGTTTTCATCATTAAAATGCATAGTTAATTTTACTTCTTTATATGTAAATTTTGCACCACAATATTTATCATCTTCTTTAATCACCACATATGAAATTGGTACATGAGGTTTTAGTATAATACTACCATATTCTTCTTTTATCAATATTTGTTTTATTTCTTCTCTTCTTTTTTCCCAATCTGAAATATTAGCTACAATTCTTCCATCAGCGAATTGTAAAACATTTGGTAAATTCAAGTCGTCTAATTCTTTGTTGATTAATTCTTTATTTGTTTTTTGTTCACCCATATATAATCTCCTAAATATAATCTATTTTTTTCATATTTTGAATATCGTTAACTAAACTTTCAAATATTTGGTTCCCTTTATATATTTTTTTATCACATTCTATTCCCACATCACTAGCTGTTTTAACTCTCTCTTTTATCGGTATTCCATCTTCTCCCATAAATTTTAAATCTTCTAAAGCCTTGTCCAAACTAAATTTTCCATTTAAATCGTATATTTTAGCTTGAAAGTCCCATTCTATTTTATCTACATAATAACAAAATTTTGATTCTTTAGTTAAGTGATTATTAAATTCATCTAATAAATCAATTATTTCAGTTTGTTTGAGCATATTTTCAGTAACCTTTATAACACTTTCTCTTCCTTGTTTTAATTTTTCTTCAATTGATAAATTATCCCTTATTGTATAATCTTTAATTATAGTTTCTTCTAACTCATGTAAAGAAATCATTTTAAGTACTTTATACATATCTAAATCTAATTTATATTCACTATCTATTGCAATAGCTAGCATTAAACAACCATAAATATGTTCTGCAACTGATTCAAGTCTTTCACTTGAAATTCCTAGTTCTTCCCATCCAGTACGTATTTTGTGTTTTAATATATTTGTGGTCATATAAAAATCAATTATGGTTTTATTCAAAAGGTATACCTCCTTTTCTTCAATATTATTCAATAATCTTATTTTTTTAAGTATTCTAATAATGTTTTGATTGTTTTTTCACAAGAGCTAATATACATTTTTTCATTTACAGTATGAAAATCTTCTATAATGCTCCCAATGCTGATTATATCCATATTATTAGTTCTTTTCATTATTGAACTACACTCTAGTCCTCCATGAGCAATGTCAACAATTGGAGTACTTCCATTAACTCTATAATACGCCTTTTTAAAATCATCTAATAATTTAGATTTTTCATTCGGTATCCATGCAGAATCTTGATATATTTCTTTGACAGTAAAGTGATCGTTTTCAGAAATACTTAAATTTTCATTATTATATTTTTTTAATTGTTCAACATCTATGCTTCTTAAAACACCTTGAATAAAAACTTTATTTTTATTTGTATTAATTACTCCAATATTGCCAGATACAATAATATTACCATCTTGTTTTTTTACAATACCTTGTTTTAGTTTTAAAATTTGGGATATTATTCTTTTACTATCTTCTATAGAAAATGATAATTCATTTTTTATCTCACAAATTTGAATATTTTCATCCACATTTAATTCTTTTACTTTATTATATATATCTTCTATTCTAGTTTTTATAATAGCTTTACATGATGTTGCTATATCAATTTCAGATTCTCCACCATCTATAGAACACAGAAAAACATCATCTATTTTTTGCAATTCTTGTATTATTCTAGCAATTATTGATATAGCATTTCTACTACTTCTTTCAATATAATCTCCTGAATTACCACCTTTTAAATTCTTAACACTTATTTCATAAGCTTGTAAATCATTTTCTTCTAGATTTCCTTCAAATATGTATTCATTACATATATCTGCATCACTACCAACAATAATTGTATCATCTTTGCAGTAATCTATATTTATTAACATTTTACCTTTTAATTTTGAATAATCAAAATTTACTACTCCATTAAATGTAGTTTCTTCTTCAGTTGTAAACATACATTCTAAATCTGAATGTTTTATTGTATCACTTTCTAGTATTAATAACATAATAGCTAAGCCTATACCTTGGTCTGCACCTAGTGATGTGTCTTTTGCAAATATTATATCTCCATCTCTTATTACATCAATTGGATCAGTATTAAAATTGTGATTACTGTTTTCTCTTTTCACACATACCATATCAATATGAGCTTGTAAAATAATTGGATTATTGCTTTCTTTGTTTCCTTTTTTCTTTATTAATACATTGTTGCTTTCATCTCTAAAACAATACAAATGATGTTTTTTAGCAAATTCTTCAAGAAAACTCGCAAATTTTCCCTCTTTACCAGATTCTCTTGGAATTTCAGATATTTTATAAAATAGTTCTAAAAATCTATTCATTATTGTTTCCATTTGTTACCTCACTACATATTAATTAGTATTACTCATTATAATTCTCATGATTTTTAGTTCTTTGATTCGATTAACTCTTTAATTTCATCTCTAACAAATTCCCATCTGTTTCTCATAAACATATTATCTTTATATATTTTTTCAATTTCATCATATGTTGCAAACTTTATATCAGAAACTTCATTTTCTCTAAGTTTTATGTCTTTTATATCAACATCTTGTTTAACTAAATATACATCTAGCCACAAATTCGAAAGCCTATATCTTTTTATTTTTTTAGCACTTTCCATATTTAGCTTAATTCCAAGTTCTTCAACAGATTCTCTTTGAAGTGCCTCTAGAATATTTTCATCATTAATTACAGATCCCCCAACTGTCATTGACCACATATTAGGTTCCCATTTTTTAACTGGTGCTCTTTTTTGAATTAGAATTTTATTATCTGAATTTATAATCCAAGCATCTACTCCTTGATGAAATGCATTTTCTTCCCATGCTCTTTTATCATCTTTATCTACTTTCATACCTGTATAATTTCCATCTTTATCATATATTTTCCATAATTCCATAAATTTATTTCTCCTATTTCTATACTTTTAATTAAAATTTGAGTCTTTTTCATTAATATGTAAAACATCATTTTAATTTCCAGATTTCTCCATTAATATGTCCTGTCAGTGCCATAATAGTTGCATCTCTTATCATATCAATTCTTGAAATCTCATTTTTGGTTAAAATGCTCTCAATGGTTGTTTCGTTTAAGTCTTTACCTGTTTTGTTTTTATTAAAAACTTTATCCATAACTTTACTAAATTCGCTTTTTTTAGCTTCTTCTACATATCTTTCTGGAACAGGCATTCCTTGACTTGTTCCAATACTTAAGTTTTCTTTTTTATCTTCTATTACTGCTATATTTAAAACTATCCAATCTCCTAATAAGCCTGTAATCCCACCTTCTATAGCAATATAAAAATCCACATCGATATTGTTTTGTTTTGCATACGCTTTTAAATTTTTAACTCTATTTTTTGCACCCGTTAATATCTCTTTGTCCATGGGTTGATCTCCAACTTCTGAATCTACTGATATTCCTTCTATTTTTACATCTGTATAATACTTTTCTAATGCTTGTTTTACTCCTTCTATTTTTACTGGATTTTTTGTTCCAATTAATACTTTCATTGTGATTTCTCCTCAAATTATTTATTATCAAGTTCTTTATTAGCTACAATTCTATATGTTTTCTTATCCAATCTAAAATTAAATAACCAATCTCACTTTCTTTATTAAAATAAAAATGATTTGTGTTTTCTATAATTTTGTACTCAAAGTCATTACATTTTTTTGCTTTTTCTTTTAATAAATCTAAATGTAAATAATTGTCTGTTTCATTAGCTCCAGAAAAAGTAAGTATTGGAACATCTATTGATTCAAATTGATACCAGTTATCTGAATTTCCCATAACAGGCAAATTGTCTAAATTAGATTGTTTGTTAAACCAATTATAATATGTTTGAGAACTCATATACATATAGTTTTCAATTATATTACTTAAAAGCTTTGTTGGTTCATTATTGTTAATATTTTCTTTTGCTTCCTTTATAAGCTGTTCATAATCCTTTTGTCGATATAATTGTAATCCCATCATATCAGGAGCGCTAGCTAATACCATTCCTAATATATTCGGATGTTTTTTATAATAATAATAAATTAATTTATTACAACCATAGCTATGTCCCATTAAAATAAATCTTTGATATCCTAATTTTTTTGCCTCCTCAATAGCTAAATCTATATCTAGAACACTGTCTTCAAAAATTTCATACATACAACCACATCTTGTATATGTACCGTTTTTCATTAAAATATCATTTTCTATTGAGTAACCTCTGTTATGTGCATATATAAATCCAATTTTATTTTCTGATAAAATCTTTCCCCATACAGTAGCAAAATAATTGTCAATTATTGTTTGGCACATCCCATGAATAAATATAACACATATATCTTTTATATCTCCATTAAAATGTATCATAGGAAGACGCAAATCATCTTTTGTATATACATTATTTATAAATTCTATATTCGTCATTTTGTTTTCTCCAATTCATATAATGAAATATTTTTACTTATAATTTTCACTACTTATAACTTCAATTCCATTCTCTAACAATAATTCTGCTAATATACCATTTCCATCTACAAGTTTTCTATCAAAGTTTCCACTATACACTTTACCAATTCCACAAGAAGGACTTCTTGCTTGAAGTATAGCTTTTTTTATATTTAATCTTTTTGCAAATTCTAAAACTTCTTTTGCACCTTTCTTAAAATTATCAGTTACATCATTATTTTGATCATCAAAAACATGCTTTTCACCATCAATAATTTTAATCTCAGCTGGATTTCTTGGCGTTTTTAAGCCTCCTAGCTGTTCTGGACAAATTGGAATAGCCTCTCCTTTTTTCACTAATTCAAATATTTTTTGATTATAATTGTTATCTCCACTATATTTACAATTTATTCCTGCTAAACAAGCACTTACTAAAATCATATATTTGACCCTCTTTCTATTATTTTTAATTTAGGACTCAGTCCCTTTTTTACCTTTTTAAATTAGGTAATCACTAACTATAATACTTTTTTCTTTTTCATCTATTGTAACATTAGCCCCAATTGGTATTATACTATTTGCATGTTTATGCCCAAAATCATTGGTTTTAACAATTGGAATACCTGTATTTATTTTTCTTAATTCTTTAACAATATCATATTTATTGTTTTCTGCATTTTGAAGTTGATAAATATATCCAAAAACAACTGCATTTGTTAATACTCCCATTTGATTAAGTTGTTCTAACATAGAATTCCATTCAATAATATCTGAATGATATCCTTCTATAAATAATACTGAATCTTTTAAATCTGGCATATATTGAGTTCCTGCTAATTTTAGCAAACATCTTAAATTAGTTCCATAAATCTTTCCGCTTCTTTTTTCTGTAAAATTATAGAATTCTCTATTATCATATGGAATAATTGTATTATTTCCATTAAATAATTTTTCAATTATTTCATTTTTATCATAGGCAGTTACATCTTCTTTTCCAAACCAAGTGTAATCTTGGCAATGAAAAGTAATTAAATCTGTCATTTTATTAATTGCACAAAGCAAAACTGTAATATCACTGTATCCTAAAAATATTTTAGGATTTTTTTTGATATTTTCATAATCTATGTATGGTAATACTCCATTTGCCATATTTCCGCCTTTTATTGTAAAAATTGCTTTAACTTCTTTATCACTAAACATATCATTTATGTCAGAAGCTCTTTGCGAAGGCGTTCCTGCACAATATTCTTTGTCAGAAAACAAGTATTTACCGAATTTTACTTTTAAACCTATACTTTCAAAATATTTGGTTGCATTTTCTAAATATACTCTATCTTCTTTATATAACGCTTTATCTGGAGCAATAACACCTATTGTATCTCCAGGTTTTAATCTATTTGCTAGCATCTAAATTCTCCTTCTACATTTTACATATTGTTTAGATTTTTAATATTTTTATCACATCTTCAAAGCTTGAATTATTAGTAAGAACAATATCAAAATTAGATTTGTATTTTTCTAAATTTTTTTCTATGCCTTTATCTTCATCCAAAAAACCAATTGTTATGGTATCTTTTAATTTATCTTGTGAAATCATTTTAATATCTTCTACCATATCTCCTAGTAAAATTATATATTTTCTGTTTTCAATCATTTTATTGGTTTCATCCGAAAAAGAAATTTTGTTTTTACTATAAGGTGTAACATTATAAATATGATTTCTTTGTTCAGAATAATCATAATAATTTGAATAAATTTCTATATTATCATAATAGCAATTATGCACTCTTAGAACTTTTTCTAGTACATTTTTTATACTACAAGATATTATGATTACAGGAATATTTAGTTCATACATTTTTGCAAAGAATTCATTTGCATAATCACGAAAAACTATAGGTATTTCTCTAACTGCATTTTCTATCATTGTATCATTTAAATTAAAGTCTTCTTGTAATTTGAAATAACCTTTAAATGTATCTTCATAACACTTTATTTTAAGTTTATCATCACCATCTGGATTTAGTTTATTATGTATTATTTCATATTTTTTTCTAAAATCTGCTCCTAATAATGTTGTATACTTTAAAATATTCCAACAACTGATGCTTCCGCCTTTTGTAATTGTTCTATCAAAATCCATTAACACATAAAAATTATCTTTATTTAGTTTAATTTCGTTTAGTTTATTAGAATTAATATATTGCATATCAATTTCTCCTTTAACATATACTAGTGCTTACTCTTCTGCATATAATTTGCATTGTTCTCTAGTCCAAGCAGGAGTACATACTATTGCTAATTTAAAATTACCATTCCAATAGTATATTTCTTTTTTATCTATGTAAATAATATCACCTTTTTCAAAATTAATCGGCTCATTTTCTTTTTTATTTATAGAACCACGTCCTTCTAAAATATAGCATAATTCTTCGCATTCCAAATTTGAACAATATCCTTCGGTTGGATATCTTCCTGTTATTGTATTTATGCAAAAATCCATATTTTTTTCATTTAAAGCCATACTGTAATCTAAAATGCTTGTACTAGCATACTCAGATTTTTCTGCATCTTTTTCTTTAACAATTTTCATCTCATTTTTCTCCTAAAACATTTTGGGGACACCTTCCACAATCAGATTCATCATCTCTTATTTTTTGCTTCTTCAAAAATATTCCTGTTTTTGGAAGGT
>ODAJ011242175.1_pt1 | contig 13093 bp, 6 predicted proteins | sample 1539241 | NCBI WGS metagenome assembly ODAJ01 (sample SAMN02144231, study PRJEB22623) | gut metagenome | biome: sheep rumen | host: Ovis aries | place: New Zealand | reverse complement strand
CAAGTCCTTCGTCTATTCCGATGCCTACATCAGTAACGGAAAGAAAGGCCCAGAGGGGAAGATTCCTCTAATCTGCAACAACCTTGACTTCACCAATACATCCGAGCACTTCGGTATTCAGGTGGTCGGTAGTTACGGTACCGGTAAGTCCCACTTGATGTCGCTGATTTCGATTGTGGCCGAGGACAAGGACTACTTGCAGTATGTCGGCAATGAACTCGTCCGAGACTCGATGGAGAAGATTGCCGGCAAATACAACGTCATCCGATTTGAATTGGGTTCAAGTGAGAACTTGTGGAAGTTGGTCGGTTATCAGATTGACCAATACTTCAAGAAGGCGGGTATAGACTATTCTATTCTGGCTGATGATGCACCTGATATGTACATCGACAAGCTTCAACGAATGATGGCAGCATACGAAAAGAAGGAAAAGTCGAAAGGTCTCTTGATTGTGATAGATGAGATGTTGGCATATTTGAGAGGACGTAGTGGAAGTGCAGACCTTAACCAAGACCTTCAAGTCCTTCAAGCATTGGGACAGATGTGTGATGCTTCAAAGTTCAGAATCATTTTCGGTGTTCAAGAACTCATTTATAGTGATAAGGCTTTCCAGTTTGCATCGGCAATGCTCACAAAAGTGAGCGACCGTTATCTGGATATCACCATCACCAAGCAAGATGTTCAGTATGTGGTGCAGAACCGACTTCTCAAAAAAGATGAGCACCAGAAGCAGGCCATTCGTGACCATTTAAGACCGTTCTTGCAATTCTTCACCGATATGTCGGCACAGTTTGAGACTTACGTGAGTCTGTTCCCCGTGAGTCCGTCCTATTTCGAGAATTTCCAACAGATTCGTATTGGCAAGAGTCAGCGTGAAATACTGAAAACACTCTCCAATAGGTTTGCAGCTATGATGGAGGATAATGTTCCGGAGAAAACACCTGGACTGATTTGCTATGATGAATACTGGGAAGACCTGAAAAACATCTCATCACTCCAAGCCAATGCAGATGTCCGTTGTGTGAAGGAGATTATGGAGAACATAGACCAGAAGATTGAGAATAACTTCACAGGAGGACGGGCTGCCAAGAAACCGTTGGCTCACCGTATCGCTAATGCCTGTGCCATCAAGATTCTGCAAGCCGAACTCAACGTCTGTAACGGTGCCAATGCCGAGATGCTTATTGATGACCTCTGTTATCTTGACCCCGTGGCCATAGACAGAGAGATGCTGAAAGCTACCATTGACTCAACCGCCAATAACATCGTTAAATTTACGATGGGTCAGTTCTTTGATAAGAGTGAGAACGGCGAATACCACCTCCGTACCGAAGGTGGTGTGAATTACGAACAAAGGGTCAAAGACTGGGCTGACCAAATGCCTGTCATACAGAAAGACCAGTATTTCTTCCAATATCTTTCGGAGATTCTGCCTATCGAGATTGAACCATACAAGACAGGATTCCGTATCTACTCATACGAACTGCCGTGGGTCAGCCACAAGGTGACTCGTCAGGGATATATCTTTATGGGATGTAAGAACGAGCGTAGCACTACCCAGCCGGAACAGAGTTTCTATATCTATTTCTTGCCAATCTTCGTCGATGGCGACAGCACAATAGGAGACGAGAACGACAGTGTGTATGTCCGTCTGAACAAGCTCAGCCCCGAAGTCCGAGAGAAGATTTCTCTGTGGGCAGCCAGTAAGGCGTTGGAGAGTGATGTTGATAGCAGTCAGAAAGACAATTATAAGCAGCTTGGCAAACGTTATTTCAAAGAATCCAGAGACACCTTCAATCACGAGTTTTGGACTACTGGCGAACTCATACATCAAGGTAATGTACAGACTCTTTCGGTGGCAGGAGGAGAGGGCAAAGGCAAACTTGATGAAATCTGTCGTCTTGCCTCCATCGCTTTGGAAGATAGCTTCTCTGAACAGAATTCCGAATATCCCAGGTTTGAACTGTTGGCTCAACCGATGAACAGCCAGACACGTGAGACAATGGTTAAAGGTGCTCTGCAAAAGATTGTGAATTGGAACACTGCCAACCGTAATGGTGAGGCAATACTGGCTGGCCTTGGGCTAATCAACGACAATCGTCTCTGTACTTCCACTTCAATGTATGCCCGTAGCATCAAGAAGATGCTTGACGACAAGGGTGGTCAAGTGGTCAATCGTGATGAATTGTTGTATCAGTTCTGGGATGGAGATTGGCGGAGTAATGATTTCAACCTTGAATCAGATTTGGAGTTTGTGGTTCTGTCGGCAATGGTGGCATTGGGCGAGATAGACATTGTGTTGCCACAAGGAAAGAATATCAATGCCGGAAATCTACAAGAAATACTGAATATGCCCACTTCGGCATACTATTCGTTCAATCACGTCCGATTCCCCAAGGGTGCCAATATGGCTGCCATCAAGGAGATTTTCATCTCTCTTGTCGGTGCAGACCTTTCTGCACAAATGGACCACGACCCAAGTGTGTTTGCTAAACTATTGACCGCCGCCAAAGATGTTGCAGGCCGTGCAGCCAAGATGGAACACGATATTCACGACGGATTCGAGTTTTTTGGTAACGAAATCATTTCGGCAACTGACGGCAACCGTTATTCCCGTGACCTTCACGCCTTGAAAGAGTTTTGTGATAAAGTATGTGGATTTAACACCACTGCCAAGATGAAGAACCAACCCTATACCTTGGAACAGGTACAGAGTGTTCTCAAATATCTGCCAGAACTGGAACGATTGGAGCAGATGCTGTCGGTGATTGCCAGACTTCGAGACAAGACCAACTATCTCAATCAAGCAAAACAATATGTGGTTGATGCCTCACTTTTCTCTTCGATAGAGAAGGCCATCTCTAACGTAGGACGTATCGGTGATTTTGGCAATGAATCGGAGTGCAAACGGTGTGAGCAAGAACTACAACAACAGTGTGAGCGTTACGCCGAGTGGTATCTGCAAGAATACCTCCGTTGTCATATCAACGAGAATATGGAACTTGAAAAACAGAAACTTCTTCAAAGTGTGCCCAATCAAGTATGTCAGATAGTTAGTGCATCCGAATCCGTCAATAGTAGCCGATACAAAGAGTGGAACCACGATATTCAGATGCTCCGACTGGCCGATTCAAAAGTCAATAGGGAACGGGTATTGGAATCTCCCTACCAAGGTTTCAATCCCCACGATTTCGAGGGAAAGTCTATTATGAAAGTCTCTGACCTCAAAACCGAATTGCAGGAGATATTCGATGATTACGACAACATCTTGCATCAGATGGTGGAAGACCCCAGTTTCAAGAAAAACCGTGATGCATTGGACAAAGCCGAACAGACTCTTCTCGACCAATTCGAGAAAAACCAGATAAAACTCGACATCCACTATGCTGCACAACTGGTTCAGATTATTGACAAACTCCATCGTGGTATCACAAAAGTTCCCATTACAGCTGCCGATATGCCCAAGATATTTTCACATCCTATGACCCCAGAGGAGGCAATCGGAGCACTCCGTGAATTCATTGAGCAACAACTACACGGACAAGACCGTAACAATGTTAGAATCATCTTCAAATAACACACGATAGTATGAGTAAGAAAAAAGACGAGGACCAAACTTCCCTCAATTTATATAATGAAGGCATCCAGTCCAAGATTGCTTTCGGTGGAGAACAGGATGAGCAAAGTCACGAAGACGATAGTCCTGTCACCTGTCTGGGGATGACCTTTGCCAACGACAGCGAACGTAGAGCCTATTTTAGAGAAGAACTTCGGAAGAGACTTCCAGAACTGAAACAGATAGAGGGTTTTCCTATCGGTGAAGATGAGGACATCATAAATCTTTCCGACCCACCATACTATACTGCTTGTCCGAATCCGTGGTTGAATGACTTTATCCAAAAATGGGAAGAGGAAAAGATTGATTTGGAGAAATCCAATAAAAGGCACAAGGTTTTTGAAGTATCAGAGCCTTATTCGTACGGTATTTCACAAGGAAAGAATAGTGCTATCTATAATGCACATTCTTATCACACGAAAGTACCACACCAAGTGATAATGAGGTATATTTTACACTATACTCAACCTGGGGACATCATTCTGGATGGTTTTTCAGGTACGGGCATGACCGGCGTCGCCGCCTCGTCTTGTGAAAACCCCGATGCCGAAAGCAAAACTCAAATAGAATTAGACTTCCAAGAAAATGGTCTGCTATCACCCCAATGGGGTATCCGACACGCTGTATGTGGTGATTTGAGTCCATTATGTTTTCACATAGCATCTAACTACAATGATAAAATCAATATAGATGGGTTAAGAGAAGCAGTTCAAGATATTACAAAAGCATTAAAGGGAAGATTTGGTGAGTTTTATGAATTAGAAACAGAATGGGGAAAATCCCACGTTAACTACTTTGTATGGTCAGAGGTAATGAGTTGTAATTCTTGTGGTGAAGAGTTGAATGTCCATAATCTATCTTTCAATTACGAAACGAGGGCTTTGTCAGACAAACTCCTCTGCCCTAAATGTGGTACATCACAGAAACGGTCCGAAGCCGGCCAGATTTTTGAAACCATTTATGATGATATTTCAAACAGTACTTCATCTCAAATAAAGTACGAATGTTGTTTGATGAACATAACGACACCTAAAAATGGCAGGCAATTTTCAACGAAAATACCATCTCCTACTTTTCCAGAGTTCGTCGGAGAGATACCAACAGATAAAATACCCGAAGTGGGAGATGAAATACCTAGATTACATAAAGTTGGATGTGATACCATAAACAAAATATACCATAAAAGGACTCAATATGTATTAGCCTTTTTGAATGAAACAATCCATAAAAAACATATTATCTACCAAAAAGAGTTGATGTTTATTTTCACCTCTATGCTACCCAAACTCACACGCCTTAATCGATATATGCCCCAACACGGAAGTCGTGCATTGGTGGGACCTATGGCCAATACATTATACATTCCGCCACAAGGTGTTGAAAATAATCCGATAGACCAATGGGAATATCAAGCGGGTAAAGTTTTACGAGCATTTGAGTTGTGTAATTCTGGAAGTGTCGTCCAAACTTGTTCTGCCACCAACTCCTCTTTATCGGATTGTTCCATAGACTATATCTTTACAGACCCTCCATTTGGGGCAAATATTATGTACTCTGAATTAAATACCATTTCAGAGTCTTGGTTAAAAGTCTCAACCAACAATCAAGAAGAGGCCATTTCCAACAAAACACAGCACAAAGGAATAGCAGAATATCAGGGAATTATGACTCGATGTTTCAAAGAATATCATCGAGTATTAAAACCAGGACACTGGATGACTGTCGAGTTTAGCAATACATCAGCCGCCTTTTGGAACAGTCTTCAGTACTCCATAAAAAGTGCAGGTTTCATTATCTCGGCAATAACTGATTTGAACAAAGAACGAGGTGGCCTCCACGCTATGTTAGGCCCTACTGCTGTAAAGCAAGATTTGGCAATATCGTGTTATAAACCAGCAGGTGAGATTGTAAATATTGTAGCATCTGCTAACCAAACTTCTGTTTGGGAAATGGTAGAAAGTCATCTTAACCACGTAGCCAAATTCATTCAAAAAGGAGGTAAGGCTGTTTTTATTACAGAACGTGACCCCAGAATTATTTACGATAGAGTCGTTTCATTTTTTATTCAAAATGGCCAAAGTATTCCAATGAGCTCCGTTGAATTCCAACAAGGATTAAGAGATAGGTTTATCGAGAAAGATGGGATGTTTTTTACAGCATCACAGGCCGCTGAATATGAACAAAAGAAAAAGTCTACTTCTGAATTTGTTCCAATGGGAATAATCGTCAGTGACGAAGCAAATGGTATTCAATGGTTAAGAAATGAACTTGGTATCAAATCTCAAACATATCAAGACCTTCAGCCGAAATGGATGCAAGCATTGGTTGCTCAACGAAAAGGAGACTGCATTCCGGGTCTCGATGAAGTACTTTCAGAGAACTTCATAAAAGAGGGTGATGGTAAATGGAGATTACCAAATGCAAATGACGAGAAAGACCTTGAAATACTTCGTACCAAAAGTCTTCTTAAGGAGTTTAATCTTTGTGTAGAACAAGCGAGTAGGCCAAGGGCAAAAATCAAAGAGGTTCGTGTTGAGGCTCTCCGTGCAGGATTCAAACAATGCTACATCGACAAGGACTTCAAGACCATAGTTATGGTCGGGGACAAGATTCCCGAAAACCTCCTCACCGAAGACGAAGTGCTGCTTCAATATTACGACATTGCATCATCAAGAGTATAAATTATGGAAGATAACATAGAATCATATCTTGCAACTGCAAAAGATTTATTAAAAGCAAGAAATAAAGACCTTGCTTATGATGTTCTTACCTCAAGCAAATGTGAATATTGGGTTTCTGGGTCAGACAATCTCAATTATAGATATATCTCGTATTATCAGTTTGATTTGTTGTGTCCATTAAAACTATTTGTCGAGGTCAAGGACAATGGACAATTAGATTTCGTTACTGATGCTATTAGTGAAGCAATAGCTGATGCAGCACGATGTGATGGAGGCTTTTCGGTTTCGGGTGTGGAATTAGCAGCTAGCACAAGTATAGATTTAGCACCAATAATTGCAGACAGAGAATTACCTTTTTGGAAAGAAGGTTTCTATAGAGTCTTTATAAGTCACGCTCACCAGCAAGAAAATATTGCAAATAATCTTCGTCAAGCATTGTTAGAATATGGAATAACTGCATTTGTGGCAAAAAACGATATTGACCCCGGCGATGCTTGGCGTGATGTGATTGAAAAATCTCTGTTTACTTCTGATGCTCTTGTGGCTATTTTAACACCCGATTTTTATTATAGTCAGTGGTGTCAACAAGAGGTGGGATTTGGATTGGGCAGGAATATCTTCTGTCTCCCATTAAAAAAGTGTGAGAAAAGTAATCCATCTGGTATTTTTGGGAAATGTCAAGCATTAGACGTTACTACTGACTCGCTGTCAAATGATGTTGCAAAAAAAATATTTGATACCTTTTCATCAAATGAAAGAACTTCAAAAGAATACTCGATGGTAATTGTAAAGCTATTATTGAAGTCCTCTAAAATTGAAGAAGCGTTAAAGTGGGGAGAACTATTGTCAAATTTTAAAAATACTGGAACAATAAGTATCAGGTTCCTGCACGACAATTACGAAAAAAATGCAATATTGCAAGATGACAGTGTTCTTGAATTATCAAATCGGATTTTTTCTTCTTATGGTTTTGCACAAATAAATGCACATCAGACAACTGACGAAAACGATTTGCCATTTTAAAGACATATGCAATAGTATTATCTACACTATGACATACAGAGGAAGGCCCATAGAGATTATCAACACAGAAAGAGTGTTCGGGAAGGAAGTCCTGAACATTCGGATGTTGGATGATAACACTTTTCGGAAAGTGTATCGGTCGGACCTGGACAGAGATTCCAATGAAAACGACCTGTTGGCACAAGTCCGATACAAGGCCATCGCTGCCCGTATTCGAGAGGAGGTCGCCCAAAAGAGACTCCTTGCACCCTACGAGAGCAGCCTTATTCCTCTACCCCATCAGATTCTGGCATTGGAGAAGGTGATGAAAGCACCAGAGACCAGATTCTTGATGGCAGACGAGGTGGGTATGGGTAAGACCATCGAGGCAGGGCTGGTACTCAAAGAGAAGAAGCTCCGAGGTGAGATAAAACGTGTCCTACTGATAGTTCCCAAGAGTGCAATGCTGCAATGGCAGAGTGAGATGAAGGAACATTTTGGAGAGAGTTTCTTTGTCTATGAATCCACATTGATTTCCTCATTAGCCAAGACATTCTCTCAATTGGAGGCCGAGGAGGAACTGAACTTCTGGAAACAACATAACCAGATAATCGTCAGCACCGATGCTCTCAAACCGATGGAATACCGTCAGGGATGGAGTAAGGAGAAGGTGGATGAATACAACAAATACAGGATAGAGGCAGTGCTGAACGCCGACTTCGATATGGTCATTATCGACGAGGCTCACAAGATGGGAGGTGCCACAGCCAACGTGGGTCGTTTCCAGTTGGCCGATGCACTATGCAGCACCGTTCCCAATGTTCTCTTATTGTCAGCCACTCCCCACAGGGGAAAGAGCGACCACTTCCGAAGGATACTGCAGTTGATAGACAACGATGCCTTTCAGGGTGAAGGGATGCCGTCAATCAATGAGATTGAACCCTATATTGTCCGTTCGGAGAAACGAAACGCCATCGACTACACGGGAAAGAAACTCTTCAACGAACGTACTACCCAACGACTCGATGTCCCGCTGGATGACTCGTTGCACAAACTTCAAAAGGAACTTTACGAACACGTAACCGACTATGTGAAACTGAACTTCGGTAGAGCCAAACGAAACGGACGGACAGCACTTGGTCTGGTTATGATTATGTTCCAGAAGTTGGCAAGCAGCAGCACTGCCGCCATATTGTCGGCAATGAGAACCCGACTCTATCGACTGGAAAACGGACTCTACGAAGATGACTATCAAGATTACGAACAAAGCGACCTCATAGAGGATTTTGAAAGCGAAACGGAAGACGGTATCGACTTTGATTCCTACGGTAGCACGCCGGCTATGATGGAAGAAGAGGAGATGGAGAGTCTTCGTAATCTTATTGCAGAAGCCGAACGCTGTCAAGAATATGAAGAGGATGCCAAAGCAACTGCATTGAAAAACCTCATACGGCAGTTCCAAATCAAAGAGAACGACACCAACTTGAAGTTGATTGTTTTCACAGAGTTCAGGACGACCCAACGATACTTGAAGAAGGTATTGGAAGAAGCGGGAATCACCTGTTCCACCATCGACGGTTCGATGACTTTGGAGGCACGAAAACAGTCGTTAGTCGATTTCAAAGAACACTGTCGGGTAATGGTGGCCACCGATGCTGCTGGGGAATCTCTGAATATGCAGTTCTGCCACATTGCCGTAAATTACGATTTGCCGTGGAATCCGATGGCTATTGAACAACGTATCGGTCGTGTAGACCGTATCGGACAGAAATACGGTGTCGTGGCCATCAATATGATTACGGACAACAGTGTGGATACACGAGTCTATGAAATCATTACCGAAAAACTTGACCTTATACTCCGTGAATTAGGAATTGACAAGACCTCTGATGTCCTTGACTCCACTATCGACAACAGGAAGATTACCCATCTCCATCTGCAATCGTTGTTAGACCCACAATTATTCAAGCATCAGAGTGAGCAGTGGCTCTACGAGATAAAGAAGAAACTGCAAGACTACAAGAGTACGGCTGGGGCATTGCCCGTTACCGACCCAAGTGAGATTACAGCGAAGTCGGCTGCTGATGTGAAATACAGTCCTCTGCCTGTGTGGTTGGAAAGTCTGCTTGACCAATACACATTGAGCAAGGCAGGGAAGATTGAGAAACTGACCGACTCAACAACGAAATATTCTGTAAGGGGAGAACGTGTTTGGGGCACATTCGACTCTTCGATGTTGGGTGATAATCCGGCTGTGGAACTGATAAGTCTTCAACACCCATTGGTAAAGAATGTGCTGGACGGGATTATTGAGGATGATGGTTCAAGTATGCCCATTCTCCGTTCTACTGACAATAGTGAGACTGCTGGTGTGTTAAGCCTGTGGATGATTACGGCAAACAACAGCCAAGAGTCCAGAGTGAGTTATGTTGCACAGTTCATTTCTGATACAGGTCGGAACTTCTCGGCATACGCCAACGATTTGTGGGCATCACTGGTTCAGAATCCAAATCACTTTGTTTCGATGGGTTCTACTGTCGTTCCGTCTGATTTGCTTGACAAGGTTCAAGACAATCTATACAGACAGTTCTGCAAGATGGAAGAAACCATTGTGAATAACTTGCAAGACAAAGCCAACAATAAACTAAAAGCCATCTCCTATGCTTTGAGAAGGGTGGAACGAATCGGTATTGAGAATATCAAGAAAGCCCGTAGAAAGAGATTGGAGCAAGAACGTCAGGAGTGGCTGGAACTATTTGAGAGGAACAGTAATGTTGTTCCGGGATTAAAACAGATTTTAGCAGTTAGAATTGATGGATAACTTCAAGACAAAAATATTATCATTCCTCTTCGGGAAACATCGGTTGTGTGTGGTAAAAGACACGGACGGATTTCTCTCTCGGAAGGATGTTCGGGAATGGTTGTCAGATACCAATGTGATGTTTGGACAAGGCTCCCAATTCCAACTCCGACTGATGTTCGAGTTGAGATACAAGACCGATAAGGATTGCAAATACTGTTTTATTGCAGAGGATAACTTTCAAATACTTCCCGATATAAGACAATGCTCAAATAACGTCACGTTCAATCTTTCTGACTTCTTCCCAGCATACCATAAACCTACGGTGGCATCAGCTCCTCTGGATGTAATTCAGAAACTCTACGGTAGAGTTCAGGTAAAGTCTCTTAATAAGACCGAGACAAGAACTTTGATAGCACAACTCGAAGAACAGAGAGACCCAATGGATGCCATTCTCAAAAAATTGTCCTGTATCGCCGGCGATAATTTGGAAGAAAAACTGGTTGAACTGAACGAATGTATTGTAGAATCGTTGGAGAAGGATAGTTATGGAAAAATCGAAAAGGAGATAGACCGTATCAATTCGGAATGGCAAAAGGGAATAGAGGAAAGGTACTTCGGTAAGATTCCTTCATCTTTTCTGTCAGCACCATCGTATGTGGGGAATGTGCTCAATCATATACAGGCCAACTATAAGAATGACAAGGTGGCATTGGTTGTTGTCGATGGAATGAGTTTTTGGCAGTACCTAACATTGAAGAAATCACTACCAAGTTCTCTCAAAATACAAGATTCCTACATCTATTCTTGGATTCCGAGTATCACGATGCTGTCTCGACAATCTATTTTCAGAGGTGGTGTTCCGATTAGAGACTACAAACAGAACCCTCAAAACGAAGAAAAGCTATGGTTTGACTATTGGACGAATCACGGTTTTAGGGATGATGAGATTGGATATGAGTACAATGTTTTAGGAGAATCCTGTGGAGTAGTCCAACGATTAGCATACGTGACCGTGAAACTGGACGAGAAGATGCACGCTTCGGAAAACTATCGAGACCTCTACTCTTTGACAAAGAACTGGGCATCGTCGTTCGTCAATGATATTGAACGATTGATAAACAATGGATATAAGGTGTTCTTGACCACAGACCACGGAAATGTTGAGGCGAAAGGGTGGCGAAGATTGACGCCACAAGAAAAAGTCTATCTTTATGGCGACGAAAGTCGTGGCAAGAGACATCTCATATATGACGATGCAAACGGAATGGACGAAATGTATAACCAGATGGACCACGACAATGTTTGGAGATATGAGGATTGGATAGTTTGGAGGAATCGGGAATCGTTCTCTTCAAAGGGATACCAAGAGATTACCCACGGAGGATGTCATTTCCTTGAAGTGTTGGTCCCATTCATAAAAATAGTTTAGGCAGATATGAGTAATATTATTGGATTAGACCAGAGAATACCTATCAACGTAATGGAGGCTGCCATCAAAGCCGTTCTGGATGATACCTATTCTATCGAGTGGGCGAAGACTAATCTGGAACCGGAACTCAATGGAAAGAACAGGATGGCCAAAGCCGTGACCGAGCTTGGTAATGCCACCATCAACAACAAGTTGATGGGGGTCGTGAAGGCAAATAAGAACAAGGTTTTAGAAGCTCTCCAATATAAATCCGACAAAACATTGGTTTTGGTGGGACTGATAAATGCAGCGTTTGGTTTTGGATACAATACCACAATGGTGATGGGTAAGTATTTTCACGTCCAAGACTGCATATCAAAGGCACTACTGGCAGAGAAGATGTCTGAAGTGTATGCCTACAACAAATCGGTAGATAATGCACTATACAGGATACTGCCGATGTTTATTGAGGCAGGCTTGATTGTTCGTCCAACAACAGGTATCTATTCCAGAGTGCCATTAGAACCTCGGACGGACATTGCTGTTGAGATTTACAAGCAATCCTTTTTCACCAACAATCCGAAATGCCCCAAGGATTATCCAATCGAGGATAGTCCCTACTGGGAATTCCTACAATAGTTTGAAATCTTAATATGTCTAAAATCCACATAATACCAAGTGAGTTTACCAAAGAGCTCGAACTTCAACTTGCCTACTCCATCAAGGCTGGATTCCCATCCCCGGCTGAGGACTATCAGCACGAGACTCTCGATTTCAATAGAGACCTAATAAAACACCCCGAAGCCAGCTTTTATGGTCGTGTGGATGGAGATTCTATGATAGAAGCCGGTATCAACGACGGCGATATTGCCATCATCGACCGGAGTGTTGAGGCGTCAGACGGTGATGTAATTGTTGCTTTCGTGAATAATGAATTTACCATAAAGTTTCTTGACCTCTCTCACAAGGCAGAAGGATATATAGAACTACGTCCAGCCAACAAGAAATACCATCCCATCAAGATAAACGACAGTGACGATTTCGAGGTGTGGGGTGTAGTAGTCTGGACCATCAGAAACTGGAAGAAGTAGTCCTATGTATGGAATAATCGACTGTGACAACTGCTACGTCTCGTGTGAGAGAGTCTTCCGTCCTGATTTGAACGGGAAGCCGGTCGTGGTGCTCTCCAATAATGACGGTTGCATAGTTGCACGGTCGAACGAAGCCAAGAAACTCGGCATCAAAGCCGGACTGCCCTACTTTCAATTACAACAACAATTCCCCGACCAGAAGATTGCTGTCTTTTCGTCCAACTACGAGCTTTACGGAGAATTGACCGCCCGTGTGGTCGAAATTATCCGTCAGGAAGCACCACAATACTTCCGATACTCAATAGACGAGTGCTTCGTCTATCTGGATGGTATGGAACACATCGACCTCAAACAATGGGGTGAGAATCTCCACAAACGTATCAAAAAGTCCGTTGGAGTTCCCGTCTCTATTGGTCTTGCACCGAACAAGACACTTGCAAAGATGGCAAGTCATTTTGCAAAGAAACATTCTGGATACCGACACTGCTGCTT
>ODAJ012131378.1_pt1 | contig 13094 bp, 11 predicted proteins | sample 1539241 | NCBI WGS metagenome assembly ODAJ01 (sample SAMN02144231, study PRJEB22623) | gut metagenome | biome: sheep rumen | host: Ovis aries | place: New Zealand | reverse complement strand
CCCGGATGCGGCTGATGCCCAGACGCTCGGAAATCTGCTGCTGCGTAAGATCCTGAAAGTAATAATACCATGCCGCTTTGGCCATCAACGCTTCTTCGTACGTCATAATCCCCGACCTTAACAAAAGTTCAGCGCATAAACATATGTATTCTGTATACAATTATAGCATTCTCATTTTTTGCCGTCAAACGGGGGAATCCGGGATTGCGGCGTGAAAACAGCCGCTAAAGATGGAAATGAGGGCCTTTCGCTCTTTCTTGCAAAAATCGGAATCGTTCACGGATGCGCCCTTCTCCAGATTGCGCGGGCGGAGGGGAGTATGATAAAATGCGGTATATCACATGCTGAGGAAGGGATGCACATGGCCATCAGAAGGGCGACGCGGGAGGACCTGGCAGGGGTGAAACGGCTGCTTTATCAGGTCAATCAGATTCATGCCGACGGCCGGCCGGATCTGTTCAAGGCGGGAGGCATCAAATATACGGACGAGGAGCTGCTGGCCATTTTCGAGGATCCTGAAAGGCCGGTGTTCGTGGAGGAGGAAGCGGGGCGGGTGCTCGGATACGCCTTCTGTATGCTGGAGGAAACGGCGGAAACCACGTCTCTGCGCCCGGTGCGGACCCTGTATCTGGATGACCTGTGCGTGGACGAGGACGCGCGTCACGCGCACATCGGCCGCCGGCTGTACGACCGGGCGGTGGAGGCCGCGCGGGAGATGGGATGCAGCCGGATCACGCTGCATGCCTGGAATTTTAACGTGGACGCCTTCGGTTTTTATGAGAGGCTGGGCATGAAGCCGCTGTACACAACCATGGAGCAGCGCCTGACCGACTGAAACAGAGCGAAGGAAGGACCGGGACTGCGGGGAGGCAGAAGCATGAGTATTGTGGTGCTGGGCTCGGTATTTGTGGATGTGAAGGGATATCCGACGGGGAACTATATTCCCTGCGGACGCAATGCGGGGACGGTGCGGTATGTGCACGGCGGGGTGAGCCGGAACATCGCGGAGGATCTGGGCAACCTGGAGCTGAACCCTGTATTTCTGAGCCTGGTGGACGAGACCGGCGTGGGTCAGGATGTTCTCAGCAAGCTGTGCAGACACGGGGTGGATACGCGCTATGTCCGGAAGGTGCCTGACGGCATGGGAACGTGGCTGGCCGTGTTTGACAACCAGAACGATGTGTGCGCCTCCATTTCCCAGCGGCCCGATCTGACGCCGCTGCTGGATGTGCTGGCGGAGCACGGGGAGGAGATCTTCTCCCGGGCGGACAGCATCCTGCTGGAGCTGGATATGGACAAGGAGATCATCCGGGAGGTTTTCCGGCTGAGCGAGCGCTACGGGTGCCCGGTCTACGCGGCCGTATCCAACATCAGCATCATGATGGACCGGCGGGATTTTGTGCAGCGGGTGGGCTGCTTTGTATGCAACCGGCAGGAGGCGGAAACGCTTTTTTCCGACGAGTTTGACTCCCGGGAGCCGGAGGTGCTGGCCCGGCAGCTGGCCTCGCAGGTGGCCGCGGCGGGGATCTCCTCCATGGTGGTCACGCTGGGGGCGGCGGGGGCCGTGTGGGCGGAGGCCTCCGGCCGCTATGGCTTCTGCCCGGCCTGGGAGGTGGCCGTGGCGGATACGACCGGCGCCGGGGATGCCTTTTTTTCCGGCGTGGCGGCGGGGCTGACCCATGGAAAAACGCTGGCGGAAGCCTGCGATATCGGAACGCGGCTGGCGGCCTCCGTAATCTGCACGCAGGACAACACCTGTCCCCGCTTCCGGCCGGAGGAATTCGGGCTGCGGTGAGGGCGCCGCGGCGGAGAAAAGCAGAACATCGCAGATACAGAATTGCGGGCCCGGATCATATTGACGGCCCGGAAACGGGAGTGTAAACTGGAGCGGATTGCACGGGAGGGGTTAGCATGAAACAGACTGTGTTCACCGGTGCGGCGACCGCCATCATTACGCCGATGTGCGCCGAGGGCGTGGATTACGAGGCGCTGGGCCGGCTGATCGATTTTCAACTGGAAAAGGGCATTCAGGGCATTGTGGCCGCGGGAACCACCGGAGAGGGCAGCACGCTGACGGACGCGGAGTTCGAGGCGCTGATCACCTTCTGTGTCCGGCGGGTGGCGGGCAGGGTGCCGCTGATCGCGGGCAGCGGATCCAACAATACGGCGCACGCGATTGAGCGCACGCGCACAGCCTGTGCCGCCGGCGCGGACGCGGTGCTGCTGGTGACCCCCTACTACAATAAAACCACGCAGCGGGGGCTGGTGGCGCATTTCTCCGCCATCGCGGAGGAGAGCACGGTGCCCTGCATCCTGTACAACGTGCCGGGCCGGACGGGGCTGAACATGCTGCCGGAGACGCTGGCGGAGCTGAGCGGGCATCCGAGGATTGCCGCGGTCAAGGAGGCCTGCGGAAATATCAGCCAGGTGGCTAGGACGCTGGCCCTGTGCGGGGACGCGCTGGATGTCTACTCCGGATGCGATGATCAGATCGTTCCGACGCTGAGCCTGGGCGGACGGGGCATCATCTCCGTGATCGCCAACATCCTGCCGGCGGAGACGCAGGAAATCTGCGGCCGCTTTTTCGCGGGAGACGTGGCCGGGGCCGCGGCCCTGCAGCTGAAGCTGCTGCCGCTGATGAACCAGCTGATGATCGAAACGAATCCGATCCCGGCGAAGGCTGCCTGCGCGGCGGCCGGCTGGTGCGAGGAGCGCCTGCGGCTGCCCCTGGTTCCCATGGGAGAGGCGAACCGTGAAAAGCTTTTCGCGCTGATGCGGGAGGCCGGACTGAGGCTGGCATAACCGGATAAAAGAAAGGAACAGGGGAGCATGAAAATCATTCTGAGCGGATATGGCGGGCATATGGGCCGGGAGGTCAGAGCCTGCGTCGCCGCGGCGGCGGACATGGAAATCGTGCAGGGAGTGGATCCGCTGGCGCCCGGCGAGGACGGCCTGTGCGTGGGCTCCTTCGCGGAATGCACGCGGGACGCGGATGTGGTGATCGACTTCAGCCATCACGCGATGACCGCGGAGCTGGTTGCCTTTGCGCAGGCGGCGGGGCTGCCCCTGGTGCTGGCCACCACCGGACAGACGGAGGCGGAGCGGGCGCTGATTGATCAGGCGGCGGAGCATATCCCCGTATTCCTGGCCGCGAACTACAGCCTGGGCATCGCGACGCTGAGCGATCTGGTCCGGCGGACGGTGGCGCTGTATCCGGATGCGGAAATTGAAATCGTGGAGCAGCATCACGACCGGAAGATCGACGCGCCGAGCGGGACGGCCCTGGCGCTGTTCGAAGCGATCCGGGAGGTACGGCCCGGGGCGGTGGCGCATATGGGGCGCGCCGGCCAGGGAAGGCGCACCCGCGAAGAGGTGGGGATTCACGCCATCCGCATGGGCAACATCGTCGGCGTGCATGAGGTCATGATCAGCACGCAGAATGAATGCATCACCCTCCGGCATCAGGCATTCAGCCGGGGCGTGTTCGCGGAGGGCAGCCTGAAGGCGGCGGCGTTCCTGCAGGGCAGGGGACCGGGCCTTTATGATATGAAGGATTTGCTGAAGGGAGAAACGGAATGAAAATCGGCATTTTCGGATACGGCAATCTGGGACGGGGCGTGGAGCTGGATGCCCGCCTGCACCCGGATCTTGAGCTGATGGGCGTGTTTACCCGGCGGGATCCGGCCACGGTCAAAACCCTGACCGGCGTGCCGGTATACGCCGCGAAGGAGCTGGAGACCCGGGCGGGAGAGATCGACGTGCTGATTCTCTGCGGCGGCAGCGCCTCGGATCTGCCTGAAATGACGCCCGCGCTGGCGGCCAAAATGAATGTGGTGGATTCCTTCGACACCCACGCGCGCATTCCGGAGCATTTTGCCCGGGTGGATGAGGCGGCCCGGGGCTCCGGGCACACGGCGCTGATCAGCGGAGGCTGGGATCCCGGCCTGTTCTCCCTGGCCCGGCTGTACATGAATGTGGCGCTGCCCGCTGGAAAGGACTACACCTTCTGGGGCAGGGGCGTGAGCCAGGGCCACAGTGACGCGATCCGGAGAATTCCGGGCGTCCGGGATGCGCGTCAGTATACGATTCCGGTGGAGGACGCGGTGCGCCGGGTGCGCGCCGGCGAAAATCCGGAGCTGACCACCCGGGAAAAGCACACCCGGGAATGCTGGGTCGTGGCGGAGGAGGGCGCGGACCGGGCTCTGATTGAGAAGCAGATCCGGGAAATGCCCAACTATTTTGCGGACTACGATACGACGGTGCACTTCATCAGCGAGGAGGAGCTGAAGCGGGATCACGCGGGGCTGCCCCACGGCGGATCCGTGATCCGCGGCGGTACCACCGGTGAGGGGGATCAGCACCGGCATGTGATGGAGTTTTCGCTGAAGCTGGATTCGAATCCGGAATTCACGGCCTCGGTGCTGCTGGCCTGCGCCCGGGCGGTGGGGCGGATGAACCGTCGGGGAGACTGCGGCTGCAAAACCCTCTTTGACGTGGCGCCGGCGGATCTGTCGCCGCTCTCTCCGGAGGAGCTGAGAAGGCGCATGCTGTGAGCCTTCCGGGAAGGGGAGTATGGGATGACCATTCATGGACTGCAGAAAATGACCCTGCTGGATTTTCCCGGCAGGGTCGCATGCACTGTGTTTCTGGGCGGCTGCGACATGCGCTGCCCTTTCTGCCATAACGCGGAGCTGATTGACGGATCCGCGCCGGCGGCGCTGACGGAGGAGGAGCTGCTGCGCTTCCTGCGGAGCAGAACCGGTCTGCTGGACGGCGTGGCCGTGACAGGGGGAGAGCCGACGCTGCGCGCGGATCTGCCGGCGTTCCTGGGACGGATCCGGGAGATGGGCTACCCCGTCAAGCTGGATACGAACGGGATGCATCCGGAGAGGCTGGAGGAGCTGATCCGGGCGGATCTGGTTCAGTATGTGGCGATGGACATCAAAAACAGCCCGGAGCGCTATGCGCGGACCGCCGGGCTGGAGCACCTGGATCTGGCCCCGGTGGAAGCAAGCATCCGGCTTCTGCTGGAGGGCCGGGTGGACTATGAGTTCCGGACCACCGTCGTGGCCGAGCTGCACGACGCGGACAGCTTCCGCGGGATCGGGCCGTGGATCCGGGGGGCGCGGCGGTACTTTCTGCAGAAGTTCACGGACCGGGAGACCGTGCCCTTTGAGGGACTGCACGCTCCGGAGGACGGGCAGCTGCGGGCGTGGGCGGAGCTGATGCGGCCCTGGGTCGGGGAAGTGAGCCTGCGCGGGGTGGACTGAACGGGAACTGTGAATTGTTATCCACAGTTTACACAGTATGCACAGTTTCCACAGTTTGCACAAGATATAGTGGAGAACTGGTTTTTATTCGTACAAGATATTGACAATTCTGAAAACAGCGTGTATAGTAGGCTCTGCGCCTGAAGGGTCGGTTCCGGCCCTTCGGTCTCATTATGTATAAACAGGAGTATGGGATATGTATCAGGTTGTCAAGCGGGATGGAAAGGTTACGGAGTTTGAAATCGGCAAGATCGCCCGGGCGATCACCAAGGCCTTTGAGGCCCAGAAGAAGCAGTATCACCCCAGCGTGATCGATATGCTGGCCCTTCGGGTGACGGCGGAATATGAGCCGCTGATCCGGGACGGCAAAATTGCCGTGGAAACGATTCAGGACTGCGTGGAGAAGGTGCTGTCCGAGGCCGGCTACGCGGATGTGGCGAAGGCCTACATTCTGTACCGCAAGCAGCGGGAGAAGGTTCGCAACGTGAATTCCGCCCTGCTGAACTACAAGGATCTGGTGGACGACTATCTGCATATCAACGACTGGCGCGTAAAGGAAAACTCCACGGTGACCTACTCCGTGGGCGGTCTGATTCTGTCCAATTCCGGCGCGATCACGGCCAACTACTGGCTGAGCGAGATCTACGACAGCGAGATCGCCGAGGCGCACCGCAGCGCGCGCATCCATCTGCACGATCTGAGCATGCTGACCGGCTACTGCGCGGGCTGGAGCCTGAAGCAGCTGATTCAGGAGGGCCTGGGCGGCGTTCCGGGCAAGATCACCAGCGCTCCGGCCAGCCATCTGTCCACGCTGTGCAATCAGATGGTCAACTTCCTGGGCATCATGCAGAACGAGTGGGCCGGCGCCCAGGCGTTCTCCAGCTTTGATACGTATCTGGCTCCCTTCGTGCGGGTGGACAACCTGTCCCAGAAGGAAGTCAAGCAGTGCGTGCAGAGCTTCATCTACGGCGTCAACACGCCCAGCCGCTGGGGCACGCAGGCGCCCTTCTCCAACATCACGCTGGACTGGACCTGCCCGAAGGATCTGGCCAACATGCCCGCCATCGTCGGCGGGAAGGAGCTGGACTTCACCTACGGCGAATGCCAGAAGGAAATGGACATGGTGAACAAGGCGTTCATCGAGATCATGATCGAGGGCGACGCCAACGGCCGCGGCTTCCAGTACCCCATTCCGACCTACTCCATCACGCGGGATTTCGACTGGTCGGAGACGGAGAACAACAAGCTGCTCTTTGAGATGACCGCCAAGTACGGCACGCCGTACTTCAGCAATTACATCAACTCCGACATGGAGCCCAGCGATGTGCGCAGCATGTGCTGCCGTCTGCGGCTGGATCTGCGGGAGCTGCGCAAGAAGAGCGGCGGCTTCTTCGGCAGCGGCGAATCCACGGGGTCCGTCGGCGTGGTGACGATCAACCTGCCCCGCCTGGCCTATGAGGCGGCGGACGAGGCGGATTTCTACCGCCAGCTGGACCACCTGATGGACATCGCCGCCCGCAGCCTGAAGACCAAGCGCACCGTCATCACCAAGCTGCTGGACGCGGGCCTGTATCCCTACACGAAGCGCTACCTCGGCACGTTTGACAATCACTTCAGCACCATCGGGCTGGTGGGCATGAACGAGGCCGCGCTGAACGCGAAATGGCTGCGGCAGGATCTGACCCAGCCCGGCGCGCAGCAGTTCGCCCGGGACGTGCTGAACCATATGCGGGAACGGCTGAGCGACTATCAGGAGCAGTACGGAGATCTGTACAACCTGGAGGCGACCCCGGCGGAGTCCACCACCTACCGCTTCGCCAAGCACGACAAGGCGGAATATCCGGACATCATTACCGCCAACATGAACGGCACGCCCTACTACACCAACTCCAGCCACCTGCCCGTGGGCTACAGCGAGGACATCTTCTCCGCGCTGGACGTGCAGGATGAGCTGCAGACCCTGTACACCTCCGGCACGGTGTTCCACGCCTTCCTGGGAGAAAAGCTTCCGGACTGGCGCGCCGCGGCGGCCCTGGTGCGCAAGATCGCGGAAAACTACCGCCTGCCCTACTACACCATGAGCCCCACCTACTCCGTGTGCCGGGAGCACGGCTACCTGGCCGGCGAGCAGGCGGTCTGCCCGCACTGCGGCGCGAAGACCGAAATCTACAGCCGCATCACGGGCTACTATCGGCCGGTGCAGAACTGGAACGACGGCAAGGCGCAGGAGTTCAAGGATCGCAAGGTATACAACATCGGCCACTCCCATCTGACCCACGCGGGCCCGATGAAGGGCTTCCCGCCGGCGCAGCCCGCCAGAGCCGCCCAGCCGGCCGCGGCTGAAGCGCCCGCGCCCCGGAAGCAGGAAACGCCCATCTCCACCGCCCGGGCCATGCTCTTTGTGAGCGCCACCTGCCCGAACTGCAAGCTGGCTATCAGTATGCTGGAAAAGGCCGGATTCCCCTTCAAGCGGGTGCTGGCCACGGAAAACGTCGAGCTGGCCAACCGCTACGGCATCAAGCAGGCTCCGACGCTGGTGGTGATGAACGGAGAGGAATACGAAAAATACCGCGGCGTATCGGAAATCAAGGCCATGCTGACGGAAAAGCAGGTCCGGCACGCGGGCTGAGGAGAATGAACGGACAGGGGGGACGCATGCGCCCCCCCCTTTTGATCGGAGGAGCAGGAATGACGGATATCATCGTGATTGGCGGAGGCCCCGCGGGCATGACGGCAGCCCTGTATGCCCTGCGCAACGGCAAGAGCGTTCAGGTGCTGGAGAAGCATGGCTTCGGCGGACAGATTACCCACAGTCCCCGGGTGGAAAACTGGCCCGGGACGGCCCAGATGAGCGGAAACGCCTTTGCGGACGCTTTTCTGGAGCAGATTCTGGCCCAGGGTGCCGACATCGATCTGGCGGAGGCCCTGCGGGTGGAGGACCGGGGAGACACCAAGGCCGTCTATACGGAGGACGGCCAGGTGCGGGAGGCCCGGGCGGTGATTCTGGCCACGGGCGTCCGTCACCGGATGCTGGGCCTGCCGGGAGAGGCGGAGCTGGTGGGCGAGGGCATCAGCTTCTGCGCGGTGTGCGATGGGGACTTCTTCACCGGGAAAACGGTGTGCGTCGCCGGCGGCGGCAATTCCGCCCTGCAGGAGGCCATCCTGCTGGCGGGAAAATGCGAAAAGGTGATCATGCTGCAGGATCTGGACGCCTTCACGGGAGAAAAAAGGCTGCAGGACGTGCTGTTTGCCAGGGAAAACGTGGAGAAGCACACGGGCGTGCGCATCACGGGGCTGGAAACGGAAAACGGAGAGCTGTGCGGGGTGACCGTGGAGGACCGCAAAACCGGCGAGGCCGGCAGGGTGGCCTGCGACGGGCTGTTTGTGGCCATCGGACTGATTCCGGAGAACGCGGCCTTCGCTCCCCTGGCGGAGCTGGACCGGTGGGGATATTTCGCCAGCGGGGAGGACTGCCTGACGCGAACCCCGGGCGTGTTTGTGGCGGGCGACTGCCGCAGCAAGGCTGTGCGCCAGCTGACCACGGCCGCGGCGGACGGCGCGGCCGCCGCGCTGGCGGCCTGCAGGTATCTGGATGCCTGAAGGGCCCCGCCTTGCCAAGAAAAAGGCGCCGTGTTATAATCAGCCTGTTTCGGGAACGGAACGGGCTTTTTGCGTCCCCAGCTTTACGGAACCCGGCGAAGGTTCCGGTCGGAGCTTCGGGTGAGTTGTATGACGGGAAAGGATTGAATGTTTTCATGGGCCTATGGCTTGCCCTGATTGTCTGTATTGTGCTTTCGGCTTTCTTTTCAGCGACGGAGACGGCATTTTCGGCGTGCAACAAGGTGAAGCTGAAAACCATCGAGGACGGACGCAGGGAAAAGGCGCAGCTGGTGCTTCGCCTGCTGGACCGATATGATTCTCTGCTGACCACGGTGCTGATCGGCAACAACATTGTGAATATTGCGGGCACGGCCATCGCGACCCTGCTGTTTACCACCCGGATTCTGCCGGGGCAGGAGGATCTGGCGACGACGGTCTCCTCGGCGGTGATGACGGTGCTGGTGCTGTTCCTGGGCGAGGTGGGACCGAAAACCCTGGCCAAGCAGCAGCCGGAGCGCTTCGCCATGGGCGCCGCCGGGCTGATGCGCGTGCTGATGGTGGCGCTTCATCCGCTGGATCTGCTCTTTTCGCTGTGGCGGCGGCTGCTGAGCCATCTGATCCGGCCGGAGGCGGAGGGAAGCCAGATCGAGGATGAACTGATGACCATCATCGATGAGGCGCAGACCGAGGGCAACCTGGAGGAGGATGAAGGGGAGCTGATTCGCTCCGCCATCGAGTTCAACGATCAGAAGGCGGAGGATATCATGACCCCCCGGGTGGACGTGACGGCCATCGAGGACACGGCGAGCCTGGAGGAGGCCGCGGATCTGTTCCGGGATACGTGGTATTCCAGGATCCCCGTGTTTCATGAGGATCTGGATCACATCATCGGCATCCTGCACGAGAAGGATTTCTACAAGATGACCCACGAGGGCGCGGGGGAGATTACCCGGATTATGAAGGAGCCGGTCTTTGCCCCGGCCAGCCTGTCCATCAGCAATCTGCTGAAGCTGTTCCGAACCTCCAAGACGCATCTGGTGATCCTGCTGGACGAGTATGGCGGAACGGAAGGCATCGTGACCATGGAGGACGTGCTGGAGGAGCTGGTGGGCGAGATCTACGACGAGCATGACGAGGTCAACGAGGAGGTCGTGGAGCAGGAGGACGGCACGCTGATCGTCGACGGCGGAATGCAGCTGCAGGAGCTGCTGGAAAAATACGGGGTGGACAACAGCTATGACGCGGATACCGTCGGCGGCTGGGTCAGCGAGATGCTGGAGAAGGTGCCGGAGATTCACGATACCTTCCGCCTGGACGGATATCAGTTTGAAGTGGCGGAGATGGACGGCTTCCGGGTGACCAAGGTACGGGTGACGGAGGCTCCCCCCGAGGAGCCGGACCAGGAAGAAAAGCCGGAGAATCAGGAATAGATGCGCCGCGGGCGGGAAAGGACGGAAAGCGATGGAAAAGCACCTGTCTGAAATGAGCCTGGAGGAGCTGACGCGGGAGGGCGGGATTCCCTGCTCCTGCGGAAAGATACACCGCTGCGGGCTGCGCTTTTTCCGGACCGGGGCCGGCGCTGTGCAGACCCTGCCGGAGGCGCTGCGGGCCCGGAACCGGCGCCGCCCGATGCTGGTGATGGACCGGAACACGGAGCAGGCCGCCGGAGAGCGGGTGCGCGCCGTGCTGCGGGAGGCGGGCGTCGCCTTCTCCGAATTCGTTTTTCCGGCCCGGGAGGGCAAAATGGAGCCGGATGAGCGCGCCATGGGCGCGCTGACCATGGCCCTGGACCCCGCCTGCGATGTGATTGTGGCGGTGGGCAGCGGCGTTCTCAATGACTGCTGCAAGGTGATGGCGCATGCCTGCAGGCTTCCCAGCATGGTGGTGTGCACCGCGCCGTCCATGGACGGCTACTGCTCCAATTCCGCCTCCATGATTCAGAATCATCTGAAGGTGAGCCTGTATAACGCGTGCCCGGAGGCGATCATCGCGGACACGGACATTCTGGCCACGGCGCCGGACATCATGCTGCAGGCCGGGCTGGGAGACATGCTGGCCAAGTATGTTTCCGTATGCGAATGGCGGATCAGTCACCTGGTGCACGGGGATCCCTACTGCGAGGAGATTGCCGGCATGGTGCGCGCCTGCCTGAAAAAAATTGTGGATCACGCTCCGGGACTGATGCGCCGGGAGCCTGACGCGCTCAGCGCCGTGGTGGAGGGCCTGGTGATCAGCGGGATGTCCATGGCCTTTGCCGAAATCAGCCGCCCCGCCAGCGGGCTGGAGCATTATTTCAGCCACCTGTGGGAGATGCAGGCGCTGCAGCGGGGCAAGCCCTCGGATCTGCACGGAATTCAGGTGGGAGTAGGAACCCTGCTGACGCTGTGGATTTACGAGCATATGCTGAATATGGATTCGGTCGACGAGGCCCGGGCGCGGGAGGCCATGGAGCATTTTTCCCGGGAGGCCTGGGAGGAACGGATGCGGGAGATCTTTGGCGGCGTCGCGCCTTCGGTGCTTGAAATCGAGGAGAAGGTGGGAAAGAACCGGCCGGAGACCCAGCGCGCGCATCTGGAGCGCATCGTGAAGCACTGGCCGGAAATCCGGCAGATCATCCGGGAGGAGCTGCCGCCCCGGGAGCGGGTTTACGCGCTGATGCACGGCTGCGGCATGCCGCTGACCCCGGCGGATCTGGGGCTGACGCGGAAGGATATGCTGGATGCCCTGCTGGGCAGCCGGGAAATCCGGGACAAGTATCTGACCAGCAGCCTGCTGTGGGATCTGGGCCTGCTGGAGGAGACGGCGGAGAAGCTGCCATGGAGCTGAAAACGGAACAGGGCGGGAGCATTCCCGCGGTTTATCGGGAACGGATCCGGGAGCGGCTGAAGGACATCCGCTGCTTTCTGCTGGATATGGACGGCACCTTCTATCTGGGGGACCGGCTGATTGAGGGATCCCTGGATTTCCTGTCCGCGCTGGAAAAAACGGGGCGGACAGCCCGATTCCTGACCAACAATTCCTCCAGATCCGCTTCCGTTTACGCGGAAAAGCTGCGGCGGATGGGCGTGCCGGAGATGTATCGGGACGTCATTTCCTCCGGTCACGCGGCGGCGCGCTTCTGCCTGGAGCGGTATCCGGGACAGAAATGCTTCCTGATGGGCACGCCCGGGCTGCGGGCGGAAATGGAAGCGCTGGGCCTCCCGATGTCGGATGAGGATCCGGATTACGTGCTGCTGGCCTTTGATACGACGCTGCAGTATGACCGGCTGTGCCGACTGTGCGATCTGATTCGGGCGGGAAAGCCCTATATCGCGACGCACCCGGATCTCAACTGTCCGACGGAAACCGGATTTATTCCGGATGTGGGATCCTTCATGGCGCTGATCGAGGCGAGCACCGGGCGCAGACCGGATGTGATTGTCGGGAAGCCGTACGGCGGCATCGTAGAGGAGGCGCTGCGCAGAACCGGGTTCGCCAGGCATGAAATGGCCATGGTGGGAGACCGGCTGTATACGGACGTAGCCACCGGGGTTCATCATGGCATGATGGGCATTCTGGTGCTTTCGGGGGAGGCGACCCTGGCGGATCTGGCAGCCTCGGAGGTAAAGCCGGATCTGGTGTTTGAGCGCCTGAGCGGGATGATCCCCTGGCTGTAGGGGATATTGCCTCCCCGGGGATGATTGTGCTATAGTGAAGCTGTCCATTTTCAACATGATTCATGAGGATCGGGGAGCGGACAGGGCGTCCCCCATTCGTGCCAGACCGGCAAACCGCATCCATGGACAGGCCCGAGAGGGCTGAGAGACTGCTGACATCCTGCAGAAAGGACGCGCCTCCGGGGCGCAGACAGTCGAGAATGAACTACAGCTTTACCGTTCCCAGCCTGCTGATTCTGATCATCATCGCGGGCTATTTTTTCCTGCGTCCGCGGCTGCAGATCCGGCTGAACCGGGCTTTTCTGGCCCTGCTGGCCATCGACATCGGGACGGTGCTGTTTGACTATGTTTCCAGCCGGATGGACGAAAACTGGATGCATCACGGAACGACCGCACTGTGGATTGCGAATCTGCTTTTTTTCATTTTCTATCTGACCCGGGTTTATATGTTCTATGTGTTTACCGTCAGCGTGCTGGACACGCGCGGGGCCGTGCGGTCCCGGCTGTCCGCCTGGGCGCCGGCGGTCTATTGTGCGTGCTTCCTGGTGGCGGTCAGCAGCCCCGTGAC
>ODAJ011629254.1_pt1 | contig 13094 bp, 6 predicted proteins | sample 1539241 | NCBI WGS metagenome assembly ODAJ01 (sample SAMN02144231, study PRJEB22623) | gut metagenome | biome: sheep rumen | host: Ovis aries | place: New Zealand | reverse complement strand
GGTTACGGTTTATGAATTATTTTCGTATCTTTGCACGCATAAAACCTTTGTTATGAAAAAAATTTTAGTATTTTTACTCATCATAACAGCCCTCGTTTCCTCATGCAGTCAGAGGGAGAAGAAGTATGTCATCGGCATTTCCCAGTGCTCTGCCGACATCTGGCGCGAGAAGCAGAATGCGGAACTGCGAATGGCAGCATACCTCAACGACAGCATAGAGTTGTGTTTTGCTGCCGCTTACGACAGCGACGAACGACAGATACAGCAAATTGACAGTCTGCTGGAGGAAGGAATAGACCTGCTCATCGTGGCTCCCAACCAGGTGGCTACAATAAGTCCCGCCATAGACCGCGCCTATGACAAGGGTATTCCTGTAATTGTCTTTGAACGAAAGACAAACTCAAAGAAGTTTACCGCCCACGTTAGTGCCGACAACTACGAAATGGGCAACATGATGGGAAAATACATAGCATCAAAACTGCACGGCAAAGGACAAGTCCTTGAGATTATGGGACTTAAAGGCTCTTCGCCAGCAATAGAGCGTCATAAAGGTTTTCAAGATGCGCTGAGGGAATATCCCGACATAACGTTAGTGGCATCGCTGCAGGGCGACTGGACAGAGCCCAGCGGGTATAATGCCGTGAAGGGCTGCAAGAGCGACCTGAACAATGTAGATTACGTCTTTGGCGAGAACGACCGTATGGCGATAGGAGCACGTAAAGCCCTTATGGAAAGGAAGTTAGGAAGACTACCGAAGTTCTGTGGCATTGACGGACTGCCGGGAGAGGACGGCGGTATAAAGCTGGTGTGCGACTCGGTGCTTGACGCCACGTTCATATATCCCACCCGCGGGGACCTGATACTGCAGGTGGCGCTGGACATTCTGGAGGGTAAGCCCTACGAGAAGGAGCAGCAGCTGATGCCGGCGCTGGTGACGAAGGACAATGCCCAGGTGCTGTACATGCAGGCAAAGGAGACGGAGCGGCAGACGGCTTATCTGGACCAGTTGCACAAGCGTGCGGACGGATATATAAAGGAGATTAACGCGCAGAAGATGACGTTGCTGTTGGCACTTATCGTCATTGTGCTGCTGTTGTCAGTAATAGTATTGTACTACCTGTACCGCAACGGTAAGATAACACTGCGTCGTCAACATGTGGTCAGCACGCTGTGGAACATTGACGAGAGTAAAACTGAGAAGAACGAGATTAAGATTAACGTTGACAAGGAGGACAATTACTTCATAACACACTTCAAGGAAGTTATAGAATCACGACTTGACAATAGCGACCTTAGCATTGAAGACCTCGCAGCCGACATGAACCTCAGTCGCGTACAACTCTATAGGAAGGTAAAGTCCGTTACAAATATGTCACCTGTGGAACTCCTGAGGACTGCAAGACTTAACCGCGCCTATCAGTTGCTCATCACAACAAAAAAGACTGTCAGCGAGGTAGCCTATGCCGTCGGTTTTTCCGCTCCATCGTACTTCACCAAGTGTTTCAAGGAGGAATACGGAGTGTTGCCCAACGATGTAAGATAGAGAAAAATCGTTCATTTTATAGTAAATTTGTTTCATCGCAACAGGATTTATATCCTAAGAACGAAATTTTGCAGTCGAAAATCGCGACTGCATTTAATTTTGTGGCAAGTTTTAATTTCTACTAACTAAAAGCAATCACAAAATGGAAAAACTCAAACGATTTCTGATGTGTGCCGCTTTGCTTTTCGCTTGTAATATTATAATGTACGCGCAAGAGCAAATCACCGGAACCGTTGTCGATGAGACCGGCGAAAGTGTTATTGGTGCCACAGTGATGGAGAAAGGTACTACGAACGGAGCCGTGACCGACTTCGACGGTAACTTTACTCTGAAAGTAAAAGCGGGTGCAACACTCGTATTCACTTATGTGGGTTATGCTACTCAGGAGCTTCCTGCCGCCAACGGCATGAAGGTAGAGCTGAAGAGCGACTCCCAGCTACTTAACGAAGTGGTGGTGACAGGTTATACCACCCAGCGCAAGGCAGACCTTACGGGTGCCGTGTCGGTAGTAAGCGTTGACGAGCTTGCCAAGCAGAACGAGAACAACCCCATGAAGGCGCTGCAGGGTCGTGTCCCTGGTGTCAACATCGAGGCTGGCGGTGACCCCTCGGGTGCTGCTACGGTACGTATCCGCGGTGTGGGAACGCTGAACGACAACGACCCGTTGTACATCATTGACGGTGTGCCGACGAAGAGCGGTATGCACGAGTTGAACGGTAACGACATAGAGTCGATACAGGTGTTGAAGGACGCTGCCTCGGCTTCTATCTACGGTAGCCGCGCCGCCAACGGTGTCATCATCATCACCACAAAGAAAGGCAAGGAAGGAAAGATAAAGGTGAACTTCGACGCCAGCATAGCAGCATCGTTCTATAACAACCGCATGAAGACGCTGAACGCCAACCAGTGGGGCCGCGCCCTGTGGCAGTCGTACGTCAACGACGGTCTGGACCCCAACGACAACGGCTTGGGCTACAACTTCGACTGGGGCTACGACGCCAATGGTAATCCGAAGTTGAACGGACTGACGATGAACATGTACATAGACGACGAGGGTACGGTACGTTCTGCCGACACCGACTGGTTCAAGGAGATTACCCGCACGGGTGTAATACAGCAGTACAACCTCTCTGTCAGCAACGGTTCCGAGAAAGCCAACTCGTTCTTCTCGATAGGTTACTACAAGAACTTAGGTACTATCAAGGAGAGCCAGTTCAACCGTCTCTCGGTACGTGCCAACAACGACTTCAAACTCTTCGACGGCAAGGTAGTGTTAGGCGAGAACTTCACGCTGAGCCGCACCGAGGGCAACGACGCTCCGGGCAACATAATACAGGACGCGCTGCAGTTTGACCCCAACTACCCCATATACGCGGAGAACGGCGAGTACGCCCAGACCCTTGGTCTCTACTTCGAGAGAGAGAACCCCCTGAGCGTCATTAACCGCAACAAGGACAACAAATACACACAGTGGCGTTCCTTCGGTGACGTGCACCTCAGCATCACACCGTTCAAGAACTTCACGGTACGCACCACGCTCGGTATGGACTACACCCAGAAGCAGCAGCGCTTCTTCCTCTATCCCATATACAACGGTAAGAAGAAGAACTTAGAGACGGCTGCCGAGAACAAGCAGGAGCACTTGATGCGATGGATGTGGAACGCCATAGCAACATACAACCTCGAGATAGGCAAGCACCGCGGTGACGCCATGATAGGTGTGGAGGTAAACCGTCAGGACTACAACTTCACACGTGCTCAGCGCTACGAGCTGTCAATCCTGAACACCAACTACATGTGGCCGTCGGCAGGTACAGGGCGTCAGATAGCCGAAGGCTCTGGCGAAGGTTTCTCGCTGGTATCATACTTCGGCAAGGTCAACTACACCTACGCAGACCGCTACATGGGTTCGCTGACGATACGTCGCGACGGTTCGAGCCGTTTCGGTAAGAACAACCAGTACGGTACCTTCCCGTCGGCATCGTTAGGATGGCGTATCACACAGGAAGACTTCATGAAGAGCACTGCCAGCTGGCTGGACGACCTGAAGCTGCGCTACTCGTGGGGTAAGACCGGTAACCAGGAGATTTCGAACACTGCACGCTACACGCTCTACAGAGCCATTGTATCCACATCGCTGTGGGCTGACGGCGGCGGCACCGCAGGTTCCACATACGACATTGCCGGTACCAACGGCGGTACCATACTCCCCAGCGGTTACGTACGCTCACAGCGCGGTAACGACGACATAAAGTGGGAGACAACCACTCAGCACAACATCGGTATGGACTTCGGACTCCTTGGCAATGAGATTTACGGTAGTCTGGACTGGTTCCACAAGAAGACTAAGGACATCCTGCTGCCCATGGACGGTATAGGTGCTATGGGTGAAGGTGCAGGACAGTGGATCAACGCCGGCGAGGTAAAGAACGTAGGATGGGAACTTACGGCAGGCTATCGCCACAAAATGTCTAACGGATTCTCATGGGACATCAACGCCAACATCAGCCGCTACAAGAACGAGATAACGAAACTCCCGGAGACGGTGGCTGCGAAGGGTACCTTCGGCGGTAACAGCAAGCTTAGCGTTGTAGGACACCCGATGAACTCGCTCGTAGGATGGGTTGCCGACGGACTCTTCAGAAGTGAGGAGGACATAGCCAACCACGCTACACAGGAGGGTGCCGGAATAGGTCGCATACGCTATGCAGACCTGGACCACAACGGCGTCATCAACGAAGACGACCAGACATGGATCTACGACCCGACGCCAAAGTTCACATGGGGTCTTAACATATACCTGCAGTACAAGGACTGGGACTTCACAATGTTCTGGCAGGGCGTGCAGAGTGTTGACGCCTGGACACAGAGCGTTAAGTCACAGACCGACTTCTGGTCGAACTCCAACATCAACATGCCTAACCTCAACAAGGGTGAGCGCGTGCTCGACGCATGGAGCCCCAGCAACCCCGGCAGCAGCATACCAGCGCTGACCACTGCTGACAACAACAAGGAGGGTCGTCCCTCTACATACTATGTCGAGAACGGTTCGTTTGCGAAGCTTCGCACCGTACAGTTAGGCTACAACATTCCGAAGACCTTCGTAGAGAAACTGAAGTTAGAGCGCGTACGTCTGTACCTCTCGGCGCAGAACGTGCTCACCATAAAGAGCAAGAAGTTCACGGGCAACGACCCCGAAGCATTCATCGGTGCAGGAGCCTCAAAGAACGGTTTCGGTTATCCTATACCTCTTAACGTAACATTCGGACTTAACGTATCATTCTAACAGAAAAACGGAGAAAATTATGAATACTAAGAAAATATTATATACAGGTCTTGTTTGCTGCGGGGTGATGTTAACCTCCTGCAGCAGTTTCCTCGACGAGCAAGTGCCGCAGGGTACGCTCACGCAGGACGAGGTAAAAGACCCCAAATATGTTGACAACGTCATCACGTCAGCCTATGCCGGACTGGTGACTATAGAAGACATGAACGCGTCGTTCTCACTGTGGAACTACGACACACGTTCCGACGACGCCTTCGTTGGCGGCGCTAACCACAACGACGGTCCGGAGTTCCACCAGATGGAAAAAGGTATCGGTATCATGACCACCGACTGGCCCTACGCCTCTATATGGAGCCGCTACTACAGATACCTCTCACGCGTGTCGCTGTCAATAGACATGCTCGCGCAGGCTGACCAGAACAACGCTACCATACAGCAGCGTACGGCAGAGATGAAGTTCCTGCGTGCCTACGGACACTTCCAGCTGAAGAGACTGTTCAAGAACATTCCTTTCGTCAACAAACTGAACATGACAGAGGCTGACTACAACAACCTCTCGAACACGGAATATACCAACGACGAGGGATGGCAGCAGATTATTAACGACCTGGAGGACGCCTTCAAGGTTCTTCCACAGACACAGAAGGATAAGGGACGTCCTACGAAGGCTGCCGCTGCGGCTTTCCTTGCTAAGGCTTATCTCTATAAGGCTTACCACCAGGACGACGCCAAGAGCCACCAGGTAACGTCAATAAACGATGCCGACCTGAAGAAGGTGGTGGAATATACAGAGAAGTCGCTATATGCAGGCTACGACCTCGAGAGTGACCTCCACAACAACTTCCGCCCCGAGGAGCAGTACGAGAACGGCAAGGAGGCTATATGGTCCGTGCAGTACTCGAAGAACGACGGTACCACATACGGTAACCTGAACTTCTCGAACCGACTCATCGTTCCCTGCGTGCAGGGCGTGCTCGACGCGGGTTGCGACTTCTACAAACCGTCGCACAACCTTGTAAGTGCATACCGCACCAACGCCGACGGACTGCCTATGCTGGACGACTTCTACACCGTAGATTACGAAGTGGGCTCCGCCGAGAATGTTGACCCGCGACTCTTCGTAACAGTAGGTCTTCCCGGCACACCGTATATGTTCAACGAGAACTACATGATGTCGAAGACAAAGAACTGGGGACGCGCAAACGGAACATACGGCTACTTCGTATCGCTGAAGCAGAACGTTGACCCGGACCTCATGGACATCTATCTCTTCAATGCCGACAACCAGCTGGCATCGTCAATGAACCGCGTTGTCTTCCGCTACGCTGACGTGCTTCTTATGCGTGCCGAGGCTATGGCACAGTTAGGTCGTACCGGCGAGGCTATAGAACTGGTAAACCAGGTCCGCGACCGCGCCATAGGCATGCAGAAGAACAGTATCGTTGCCAAGTATGCCAACAAGTACGGTGTGCACTTCGCCGTAAAGCGCTACACGGGCACTTACGACAAGGAGCAGACAATGAAGATTGTCAAGATGGAGCGACGTCTGGAACTGGCTATGGAGTCGGAGCGCTTCTTCGACCTCGTACGCTGGGGCGACGCTGAAAAGGTTATTAACAAGTTCTACACCGAGGAGAGCAAGAAGATGAGCTTCCTCTCAGGCTCTAAGTTCACTGCCAACAAGAACGAGTATCTGCCTATTCCTAACGAACAGATGGCTGCGTCTAACGGACACTACACACAGAACATTGGCAATTGGTAAACGTAATAACGTAATAACGAAAAAATTATGAAAAAGAACATTATAAAGTTTATCGCAGGCGTAGCACTCTGCTGCATTGCTTCACTCTTCGTAGCATGTAGTGATGACAACACCAGCATGAACGTTGGCGGCAAATGCCTTGTTGAGGAACTGGTTCTCAACGAGAAATATGTTGCTACCATAAACAACGCAACGCGAACAATAAAGGTGAAGGTACCTGTTGACTTCAACAAGAAGAGCGATATGGTAGTCACCAGCCTGAAGCTCTCTGATGGTGCTAAGGCTAATATAAAGGTGGGCGACCACATCAATCTTCAGGGCGACCAGCGTTTACACGTAGTTAATGGCGACCTTACTCTCGACTACCAGTTGGCGGTACGCAACGACGAGGCAGAACTTAAACTCTTCATCCTTGAAGGTGTCAAGGGAGCCATAGACCAGACCAACAAGACCGTCACCGTGTCAATAACAGGCAACGCAGGACTCGACCTCTCTAACGCCACCTTTGAGGCTGAGGTCAGCGAGGACGCTACCTGTCTGCCCGCCAGCGGCACTAAGGGCGACTTCACTGAACCCTTCCTGCTGACCGTACGCGACAACACCGCCGAGACGGTATATACCGTTAACGTGACGCTCATAGAATACCCCGTCGCCGTGTTCATAGGCAACGCAGAGACTGTAGAACAACTGAACGACGAGGAGAAGGCTGCCGCCAAGTGGCTCACGGCAAACATCGCCGGCTCGGCATACGTAGCATGGAAGGACGTTACCGCAGACCTCCTGAAGGAGTGTAAACTGGTATTCATACACCGTCAGACACCTGCTTACCAGCAGTACAGCGACTTCACCAGCGCTGAGGCAGGAGCTATGGCAGCACTCCCCGTACTGAAAGAATACTGGAAGAACGGCGGTGCACTGGTCCTCCAGCGCATGGCTGTAGATTACGCAGCAGCTCTCGGCGCAATGCCTGAGGACGGATGTCCCAACAACTGTTGGGGTGGCGGCGGCGAAGGCGGTCCTAAGATGGAGGCAGACCCGTGGACACTACCCGTATTTGACAAGACACACCCGCTGTGGCAGGGCTTCACCGTCAATCCTAACAACCCGGAGGCGGTATATACCCTCGACACGGACTACACCATCTGTAACTCGGCATCACAGTTCCACTGGGACGGTGTCAGCGGCGACGCCCTCTTCGCTAAGTTCGACGAGGTTATGGGCGGCAAGGCACGCCGACTCGTAGGCAACGACAACGAGGTTTCCTCTTGGGAGCTCAAGAACTTCAACGGAGAATTCGGCAAGGGCGGTATCATCTGCCTCGGCTCAGGACTCCTTGACTGGTACTCCCCAACCCCGTACGTCTCTAAATATCACGAGAACATGGGTAAGCTTCTGATGAATGCATATAATTATCTGAAAAACGAATAAAAACATAAGTAGCTATGAAATATATAACATCAATAATAGGAGGTCTGGTGTGCTGCGCCGCAGGTGCAGCCCTCACCTCTTGCTACAACGAGATAGACGCACCGGGTGACACCCCTAAGAACTGGGCATCTACTACAGAGCGTTACGTCCCCACGGACGAAAAGGGCTTCTCCACCTTCTACACCCCCTCTATCATTAGTCCTAAGGACAACGTCGGCGGCGTCGGCGACCCCATGCCCTTCTACGACCCTAAGAACAGTGAGTTCAAGGTGCTCTACCTGCAGGACTACGCCAAGAACAAGCCATTCTGCTTCCACCCCTACTGGGGACTCGCAACGAAGGACGGTGCTAACTACACCCCGCTGGGCGAGATACTCTCTGCTGGAAGCAACGACTTCCAGCAGGACGCAGCCCTCGGAACAGGATGCTGCTACTATAACGAGAAGGACGGACTGTACTACATATACTACACCGGCGAGAACAGCAACTGCAAGAACCGCCAGGTAGTTATGCGCGCTACGTCGCCAGACTTCAAGACGTGGACCCGCGACAACATCTGGCAGCTTAACGGTCCCGCATACGGATATAACGCATGGGACTTCCGCGACCCGCAGATATTCGTCGGGGACGACGGGCTGTACCACATGGTAATAGCAACACGCATGGAAGCCGGCGGTGACGGTAAGTTCGCTGAGTTCAAGTCTGACGACATGAAGAACTGGGAACACGTAGGCAACTTCCCGATGGTATGGGACCGCTTCTGCGAGTGTCCCGACGTCTTCAAGATGGGCAACTTCTGGTATCTGGTATATAGCGAGGCGTACCAGCGTTCATGGAGCCGCAAGGTGAAGTATATGATGGCAGACTCGTGGGAGAACCTGAAGAACTGTTTCAACGACCCGGGAGCAAACTGGCCTAAGGACGGACACGATGGCGTGCTGGACACACGCGGACTTTATGCCGGCAAGACAGCCTCCAACGGTACCGACCGCTACCTCTGGGGATGGTGCCCATACCGTCCTATCGACGACATCGACGTACGCAACACCAACGTAGGTGCTGGCGACGGCAACGAGCCTAAGTGGGGCGGTGCGCTGGTATGTCACAAGGTGCTGCAGCACGAGGACGGAACGCTGACACTTACCGCAGTGCCGGCTCTCAATAACAAGTACAACAAGCAGCAGACGGTGAAGGTAATGGCAAGCGAAGGATACGATAACGGCAAACTCACGGGCGACGGCGCATACGTGCTGTACAACCGTTTAGGGTTCCACAACCACATGAGTTTCACCGTCAAGACTGCGGGCAACACCGACAAGTTTGGAGTATCGGTATTCCGCGGTACTGACTCGAAGAAGTACTACACTATGGTTGTTAACCCCGAGAACGACAACACCCGCAAGGTGAACTTCGAGCAGGAAGGTGCTGAGGGCAAGGGCTTCATAGAGGCTGCCGACGGATATAACTTCCAGCGCCCCGAGGACAACGTCTATAACATTGACATCTATACAGACAACTCTGTACTGGTAATGTACATCAACGATAACGTATGCTACACGATGCGTATCTACGGAATCCAGATGAACTGCTGGAGTATAAATAATTATGGTGGAGAAATAGAAGTTAGTAATTTAAAGGTTTCTGCCTACTAAGGTAGGTTGAAGTTTTTGAGAGGTAAAAAGATTGTTTCAGGAAATTTTTGTAATTTTGCAGACAGAAGAACAAAATACTAACCTAAAATGAAGAAATATCTATTAGCAATCATCGTTGTGGCACTCTCGGCTACCGGCGCTATGGCTCAGTCTTTGCAACTCTTGGGCAAGAACCACGCTATGCAGCGCATAGAGGTAAACAGCCGTTACCTGCTTCTGCCTGTTCAGGAGCGCGAGGACATCGCATCAGTAAAGGTAATGGTGAACAACCAGGAGGTGAAGTCGCTGAACATCCGTCTGGCTGTTGACAAGATTGACTTCTACGTACCACTCGAGATAAAAAAGATTACCGACAAGGTGGGTAGCAACAAGATGCTGCTGGACATCTTCTTTCACGGTGACCGCCGCTATACTGGCGCCATGAAGGACTTCATCTGCTGGAAGGAGATGAAACAGAGCGACACCTTCGACACCACTAATCGTGAGGCTTTCCGCCCCGCCTATCACCACACGCCGGCCTACGGCTGGATGAACGACCCCAACGGAATGTTCTACAAGGACGGTGTCTATCACCTCTACTATCAGTGGAACCCCTACGGCTCTATGTGGGAGAATATGACTTGGGGACACTCCACCTCACGTGACCTTATTCACTGGGAGGCACAGCCTACAGCTATAGAGCCCGACGCGCTTGGTACCATATTCAGCGGCTCGGCTGTAGTTGACAAACCCAACGACCGCGTTGTGGCTTTCTACACCTCGGCAGGCGAGAAGAGTCAGGTGCAGTCGATGGCTATCTCTAAGGACAACGGCAAGACCTTCGAGAAATACGACGGCAACCCCGTGCTGGTAAGCACCGAGGAGGACTTCCGCGACCCTAAGGCGTTCTGGAACCCCGAGTTGCAGAAGTGGAACCTCATCCTTGCTGTAGGACAGGAGATGCACATCTACTCTTCGTCGAACCTCAAGGACTGGACCTTCGAGAGCTCTTTCGGCAAGGGCTACGGTTGTCACGACGGAGTTTGGGAGTGTCCTGACCTCGTAAAGCTGCAGGTTCGCGGCACCGACAAACAAAAGTGGATGCTCATCTGTAACATCAACCCTGGCGGTCCTTACGGCGGCTCTGCAACACAGTATTTCATTGGCGACTTCGACGGTCATAAGTTCACCTGCGACCATAAAGACACCCGCTGGATGGACTACGGCAAGGACCACTATGCGGCAGTAACTTTCGACAACGCTCCCGACGGTCGCCACATCATCCTCGCATGGATGTCTAACTGGCAGTATGCCAACCAGGTGCCCACAAAGCAGTTCCGCTCGGCAAACAGCATACCGCGCGACCTCGACCTCTTTGAATATAACGGCAACATCTACTGCGGAGTGACTCCTTCCAAGGAACTCCTCACCCTTCGCGACAAAGTGGTAAAGAACGTACCAAGGACTGGCGAGATAGTTGTCGATACTAAGGGCTCGTGCGAAGTGGTGCTGTCAAACCACTTAGGCGAACAGGTAGTGATGAAGTACGACGCTGCAGCAAATACCTTCAGCATGGACCGCACACGTAGCTATGCCAGCTTCAGCGAGGCATTCCCCTGCGTAACCACAGCACCCGTTTACGGTAATATGAAACAGATGCGCATATTCCTGGACAACAGCAGCATAGAGGTCTTCGACGCAGAAGGTCGTATGGCTATGACAAACCTCGTATTCCCTACAGAACCGTATAACAAGATTACCACTAAGGGATGCAAGGCTACTATATATAAATTTGAAAATTGAGAATTAGGAATTGAGAATTATGATATGCTTCAAGGCACGAACAACAACGGCGTGCAAGGTAATCATAATTATCAATTCTCAACTATCAATTCTAAATTAATTAACAATTGACAATTATGAAAACAAACAAACTGGCTATAATCCCCGTAATGCTCTGCTTCTTCTGCATGGGTTTTGTAGATTTAGTGGGCATTGCCTCAAACTATGTCAAGGAAGACCTTGGACTTTCTGACTCAGTAGCTAACGTCTTCCCGTCGTTGGTATTCTTCTGGTTCCTCATCTTCAGCGTTCCTACCGGTATGCTGATGAACAAGATAGGTCGTAAGAAGACCGTACTGCTGTCGCTCCTGGTGACGGTAGTATCACTGTTCCTGCCGCTCCTTGGCGAGAGCTTCGCAGTAATGCTGATAGCCTTCTCGCTGTTAGGCATCGGCAACGCACTCATGCAGACATCGCTTAACCCGCTGGTATCTACCGTTATGGGTGGTGGCAACTTAGCCTCAACACTCACCTTCGGACAGTTTATCAAGGCTATAGCGTCGTTCTCTGCACCCTATCTGGCTATGTGGGGAGCAACACAGGTCATCCCCTCTTTCGGCTACGACTGGAAGGTGCTCTTCGCCATATTCTTTGTCGTTGGCGCATGCTCCACACTGTGGCTTGCCGCAACACCTATCGACGAAGCGCCTATCGAGGGTAAGCCCTCCACTTTCGTTGAGTGCATAAAGCTCTTAGGCACCCCCATCGTGCTGCTCTCGTTCTTCGGCATCATGTGTCATGTGGGCATCGACGTGGGTACTAACACCACAGCTCCGAAGATACTCATCGAGCGCCTGGGAATGTCGCTCAACGACGCTGCCTTTGCTACGTCGCTGTACTTCATCTTCCGTACCATAGGCTGTCTTACGGGCTCCTTCTTCCTCCGTCTGCTTAAGATGCGCACATTCTTCATCATCTCTGTCGTCATGATGGCTCTGTCAATGATAGGCATGTACGTCGGCGACGAACCTTGGGAGCTTTACGTTGCTATCGCCCTCGTGGGTTACGGCAACTCTAACGTCTTCTCTATGTGCTTTGCCACAGCTCTTGAAGCAATGCCGCAGAAGCAGAACGAGGTTAGCGGACTTATGATTATGGGACTCTTCGGCGGTACCATCTTCCCACTCCTCATGGGCTTCATGAGCGATGCTATGGGACAGGCAGGAGCCGTTCTGGTAATGGCGGTAGGCGTTATCTACCTGTTTACTTACATCAAGCAATTGACAATTGACAATTGAGAATTGAGAATTAACCATTAACCATTAACCATTAAAAACAATCATTATTATGGAAAAAAGATATATCGTTGGTCTTGGTGAGGCACTGTGGGACGTGCTTCCGGAAGGCAAGAAACTTGGTGGCGCACCAGCAAACTTCGCATACCACGCAGGACAGTTCCTCGGACAGGAGAACACGCTGGCTATCAGCGCACTGGGACAGGACAAACTGGCGGAAGAGACCATTGACTCACTCAAAGAGCACAAACTTAACTACCTTATGCCTCAGGTGCCCTACCCCACAGGAACCGTTCAGGTTACCCTCGACGAACAGGGCATACCAACCTACGACATCAAGGAGAACGTGGCTTGGGACAACATCCCC
>ODAJ012170541.1_pt1 | contig 13099 bp, 16 predicted proteins | sample 1539241 | NCBI WGS metagenome assembly ODAJ01 (sample SAMN02144231, study PRJEB22623) | gut metagenome | biome: sheep rumen | host: Ovis aries | place: New Zealand | reverse complement strand
GAATGAAGACGCAGAGCGTTCAACCAACTGTCTCTTTTAGTATATTACCCCTAAAACAACGTATTTGGTGGTACGATTGCGGATAATCATAAAAAAGTTTTGTTTTTTGCTCGCTTAACCGTACCTTTGACTGTCGTCGAAGGTACTCACGCTCGAAAAAACAAAGCGAAAGTTTTGTTTTTTTGCTCGCTTAACCGTACCTTTGCAACCATGACACAACAAGAGAAGGACGAACAGTTCATGCGCCTGGCTCTTGACGAGGCGCGACAGGCTTACGAGGCTGGTGAGATTCCCATAGGAGCAGTAGTAGTGTGCCGCGACCGCCCCATTGCCCGGGCGCACAACCTGACGGAGACGCTCAACGACGTGACGGCCCATGCGGAGATGCAGGCCATCACAGCTGCCGCCAACACCCTGGGCGGAAAGTATCTGACCGACTGCACACTCTACGTCACCGTGGAGCCATGCACCATGTGCGCTGGAGCCATTGGCTGGGCGCAGATTCCGCGCATCGTCTATGGCACGGCCGACCCCAAGCGGGGATTCCACGACATTGCCCCCAAAGCGCTGCACCCCAAGGCTACCGTCACCACGGGCGTGCTGGAAGAGGAGTGCCGGCGGCTGATGCAGGAATTCTTCGCCGCCAAGCGATGATGGAGCGAGGGGATTTCACGCAGAGGGGATTTTTCTCACACAGAATGTCTTATCTCACACAGAGGGAACAGAGGTACAGAGGACTTTTCACTCAGAAGTCTTTCTCACGCAGAGGCGCAGAGGAATTTGGAGTTGTGGAGAGGATTTTTGAGTTATGGGAGTTCTTAAGAGTTAATGAGAGCGTTCTTTTGAGTTATAGGGAGATTTTGAGTTATGGGAGTTCTTAAGAGTTAATGAGAGAGTTCTTTTGAGTTGTGGAGAGGATTTTTGAGTTATGGGATTTCTTGAGTTTTTTTTTGAGTTAGTGAGTCAAGCGACTGGAGGTCGCTCTCTCTGTTTCCTCCCTTCCTCTGTGTGAGGAAAAAACTCTCTCGGCTCTCTCAAAAACACTCCGCGCCTCTGCGTGAAATTAAGAAAGACCTCCGTGTGAAAGACTTCCGCGTGAAATGAAAAAAACTCTGTACCTCTGTTCCCTCTGTGTGAGAAAAATCCCTCTGTGTGAGATAAAACATTCCGCACGAGAAAAAAACCTTCTGCGTGAGAGGGGAACAAACGAGGGAAGCCCACTAAAAACAGAATGTGTACAATTTGCTCACGTAAAAGCCATGGGCAAATTGTACACATTTTATTATTCCTATGGGGTGGGGAGTCGGTTACTTCACGAGAATCACCAGATACTTGCTGGTTGACCAGAAAATCTGCGGGTTGGTGATGCGCAGCACATACTCTTCCTTGGCGTCCTTGGCGAGCGAATAGCTGCCCGAGGGGTGCATGGTGAGCAGCTTGGCCGACTTGGCGTAGAGCTTGATCTCCTTGGTTACGCGGATGTCGATCTTGCTGAAGTAGTTCTTGTTGAAGCTGGCCTCGAGCACCTTGCCCTTCTCCAGGATGCGCTGCTCCTTGAGTTCGTCCTTGGTGCCGAAGACGTACCAGGCGGTGTTGAGCTGCTTGTCCTGCACGTTGATGGTTTCGGTCTTCTGTGCGCTCTCGGTCTGCAGGTTGCTCACGTCGGTGTTCAGGTTGTTGATGGTCTCGTCGAGCTGGCTGATGTGTATGTCCTTGGCGTCGAGCTCGGTGCGCAGCTGCTGCAGCTGCTGTTCTTTCTCGTCGAGCTGCTTGATCATTTCTTCGATGGTCTTTTTCAGTTCGCTGCCTTTGAAGGTGCTTTCCTTGAGTTGGTTTTTGAGTTTCTTCACCAGCTCGCGGTTCTTGGCCATGGTTTGGCTGATGAACTGGATGTTCTCTCGAATCTGCTGTTTCTTGTTGGCCCCCTCGCCGTCCTTGGCCAGGCTCACCCGGTTTTCGGCTTCGTTGATCTGGCGGAAGCCTTCCTGAATCTCGTTCAGCGTTCCCATCATATCGTTGATTTCGTTGTCCTTCTGAGCGATGATTTTCTGCAGCGAGTCGTTCTGCTGCACTTCTGCCAGTTCAACTTGAGGTTTCTCGTTCTTACATGCAGTCAGGGCTATGGCTCCGACGGCAAAGATCAAAAGCAATTTTTTCATACCTTTTTGTTATTTGATTTTTGGTTTATGTTCTTTTTTAGGTTCTGCGCCAGCCACGACGATGACTATTTCGCCCTTGGGCTCGGTTTGGGTGAAGTGGGCGATGACTTCGGCCAGTGTGCCGCGGACGCTCTCTTCGTGGATCTTCGAAATCTCGCGGCAGACGCTCACGTGGCGGTCGGCGCCGAACACTTCGGCAAACTGGCTGAGGGTCTTCACCAGGCGGTAGGGCGACTCGTAGAAAATCATGGTGCGGCACTCCTCGCGCAGGCTTTCCAGCCGGGTTTGCCGCCCCTTCTTCTGGGGCAGGAATCCCTCGAAGCAGAAGCGGTCGTCGGGCAGCCCGCTCGAAACTAGGGCCGGCACAAAGGCTGTGGCTCCAGGCAGCGTCTGCACCGTGATGCCTGCCTGCACGGCCTCGCGCACGAGATAGAAGCCGGGGTCGCTGATGCCTGGTGTGCCAGCATCGCTGATGAGGGCGATGGTCTGGCCTGCCTTGAGCCGTTCGACGATGCCGGCAGCCGTTCCGTGCTCGTTGAACTTATGGTGCGACATGAGGTGGTTCTTTATCTCGAAGTGCTTCAGCAGAATGCCCGACGTGCGGGTATCCTCGGCCAACACCAAGTCGGCCTCCTTCAGTATTCGAATGGCGCGCAGCGTCATGTCCTCCATGTTGCCTACAGGCGTAGGCACTACATACAATATGCCCATAATATGGGGGCAAATATAGTTTAAATAATCCTAACACACAAAAAAATCGACAAAAACTTTGCTAATTTTAAAGCATATTCGTATTTTTGCATACGAAACACCCGCCCTCCAAGCCAATCTTTCAGGCTCTCCGGCGGGTTTGCAACAAGCGAAAAATGTTAACACACGTCCTTTATCAGCTATCTATATGACAGGAAACCTTACAGGCGAAGCGCACCGTCCGGGAAGAATTGAGGTGGTTTGCGGCTCGATGTTCTCCGGAAAGACCGAAGAGCTCATCCGGCGCATGAAGCGCGCCAAGTTTGCCAAACAGCGGGTGGAGATCTTCAAACCCTCCATTGACACACGCTATTCGGACAACGACGTGGTCAGCCACGACCAGAACGTCATACCCTCTACGCCCGTTGACAATTCGTCGAGCATACTGTTGCTCTCCTCGGACATCGACGTGGTGGGCATCGACGAAGCGCAGTTCATGGACATGGGGCTCGTCGATGTGTGCAACCAACTGGCCTACCGCGGTGTGCGCGTCATCGTGGCTGGTCTGGACATGGACTTCAAGGGGATGCCCTTTGGCCCCATCCCGGCTCTATGTGCCATTGCCGACGACGTGACCAAGGTGCATGCCATCTGCGTGAAGTGCGGCAATCTGGCCTACGTGAGCCACCGGCTCGTGGAGGACGACAAGCGGGTGCTCCTGGGCGAGACGCAGGAGTACGAGCCCCTCTGCCGCGAGTGCTACCGCAAGGCGGAGACAAAGGACATTTGACTTTGAACATTGAAAACTTTGAGCCATCATGCAAAAAGAAATAACCTTCGACCGGTTCATCCGCATCACGGGCATCATTCTGCTCACCGCAGCCATACTGCTGCTCATGAACTATCTGAGCAAGGTGCTGCTGCCCTTCTTCATAGCGTGGTTCTTGGCCTACCTGCTCTATCCGCTCGTCAAGTTCGTGCAGTTCAAGATGCACGTGCCCACCCGCGCGCTGAGCATCGTCGTTTCGATGGTTTTCGTCATCGCCGTGCTCGGAGGAGTCATCTACCTCATCATCCCGCCCATGATTGAACAATTTGAGAAGCTGGGCATACTGGCCACGAAGTACATACACACCGCGGCCAACATCACCAGCATTCCCGAAACCATTCAAGACTGGATCAACGGCCACCAGCAGGCCATCGAGGACTTTTTCAAGAGCAAGGACTTCACCGACGGCCTGCGCACAGCCATGCCCGGGCTGTTCAAGTTCGTGGGGCAGACTGCCAGCGTGGTCATCAGCATCGTTGCCTCGCTCATCACCCTGCTCTACATGTTCTTCATTCTGCTCGACTACGAGTACCTCACCGACAACTGGATCAAGATTTTCCCCAAGAAGAACCGCCCCTTCTGGACAGAGCTCATGGGCGACGTGGAGCGCGAGCTGAACAACTACGTCCGCGGCCAGGGCATGGTGGCGCTCATCATGGGCATCCTCTTCTGCATCGGGTTCACCATCATCGACTTCCCCATGGCCATCGGCCTGGGCATTCTCATCGGCATTCTCGACCTGGTGCCCTATCTGCACACCTTCGCCCTCATCCCCACCGCCCTGCTGGCCCTTCTCAAGGCGGCCGACACGGGGCAGAACTTCTGGGTGATTTTGGCCTCGGCCGTGGCTGTGTTCGCCATCGTCCAGGTGATCATCGACATGGTGGTCACGCCCAAGGTCATGGGGCAGGCCATGGGGCTCAACCCCGCCATCCTCCTGCTCTCGCTCTCCGTGTGGGGGGCCCTGCTGGGCTTCATCGGCCTCATCATAGCCCTTCCGCTCACCACCATCCTCATTGCCTACTACCAGCGATATGTCACAAAAGAGCAGGAAGAAGAAGAAAAGTTGCTCGAAAATTTGGAGGATTCAAAAAAATAGCCTACCTTTGCACTCGCTTTCACAAAATGGCGTCAGCGTACGCCTGCAAGAACAGCAAAAATGGAGATCCGCTAGCTCAGTTGGTAGAGCACAACACTTTTAATGTTGGGGTCTTGGGTTCGAGCCCCAAGCGGATCACATAATTAATGCGGCAAGCAATTGGTTTTCAATCGCTTGCCGCTTTTCTTATGTTTTGACATGAGCATTCTGATTGAACACTGGCCCCGGAAGGATTAAGTCTTCATTTGTAATATAGCTTATACATGCGCTTGACAATCTCTTTTATTCTGTTTTTCAATGAGTCTGGTGAAAGAATCTCAAAGTCCTCGCGATGCGACAGGACTTCTTGCTCAAAGTCGTAGGTGGGCTTCAAGTCTAATTCAAAGATGGAATATTCGGGTGTGGTGGTTGTCTCTCGTTGGGAATGGTGGAGTGGAAGTGAGCGCAGGTATTTCACCTGACTACTTGCCACCTTGATGACGATATGCTCGCAGGGCAGTCCGTCCTCGATGATGATGCCGAAGGAGTCGCGATAGTAGTCGTTGATGTCAAAGTCCGCCGGATATTTGAAGGTTTGTTCTTCTATGGCGAAAGTGCTGATGCGGTCGGTAGCGAAAATCAGTATCTTATCATCGTCGAGAGGCTTACCCACAATATACCATCGCTGGTGGAACAACTTCAGGGCGTAGGGCATGAGCGAATGTTGCGTTGGCACATCACGGTCGAAACTCTGATAAGTAAACGACACGACTTTGTTTTCGCGCAGCGCCTGAATGATGTCGGGCAGGAAAGGCTCGCTGGACGGAATATGTTCCAGAGAGATTCTGTTTTCCAAATCCTCTGCCTGCCTGACGATGGAACTAACGGCCACGCTGTTGACAAGCCATCGGCGCAATTCGCCGTTGCGGAAACTGCTGTCATCCTCCACATGGTAGGTATTGTCGCGCTTGTCACACACGATGTTTAGGTTGAACAGCATTTCAATTTCCTTGCGATGGTAGTCAAACGTTCGGCGCGGAATGTCCTTCCCGTCGTACAAGTAGCAGTCACGCCACCGCTCGTTCAGCTCTTTCAGCGTGATGCGCTTCAGCCGATAGATGGTCGTCAATTCCCAAATGTAGCGTGCAAATAGATACTTGGCCATAACATAATCATTTTGTGCAAATGTACGAAATAAAACGAGACTGTGCAACGTTTTTGCCGAAAGAATGTGTATCTTTGCAAACACAGTAATCAAAACAATGAAAATATGGAAGATAATCATTATTTACATTGCTACAAAATGGTTTGGGACACTGAATTTGCCCCTAATCCACATCACGGTGTGTTAACATTGGCTACATGTAAACCTCGCATTCGAAAATATGCAAAGGTTGGGGATTGGATATCTGGATGGACAGCTATAAAAGTGCATGACAAAGATAATAGAATCATAAACTTTCCAAAAGATGACGAGAGACTTATCTATTTGGCAAAAGTGACAGAAAAGCTCACGTTCGAAAAGTATTGGTACAAATACAAGAACAAAAGGCCTCATCTGTTTAAAGATGGGAAGCCTCAGCCAAGAAAAGGAAACAAAAGTTGCGGAGCTGGAAAAAGCGATGGTACTCAATATAATAGTGGGGATAATATCTATGAACCTCTTAAACGTTTTGGTAAATTCAAGCAACATCCTAATGGGGGAGGTCATGGTGAAAAGGATGTCGCGCACGATTTAAGTGGCGAATATGTTTTGATTTGCGAAGATTTTTATTATTTCGGTGTCCATCAAGCATGTATTATTGACTCTAATATATCTCCTCGGCCAATTCCTCGTTGGAAAAAAGTTGGTATTGCTGATGCACAACCATTGATAAGTTTTATTCAAAACAATTTCAAACCTGGCATAGTAACAAACGATGAAAGTAATCTTAAGTAGAAAAGGCTTTGATTCAGCAAGCGGAAAACAACCTAATCCGATAATGCCAGACGGCACGTTACTGTCTTTGCCCATTCCGTCGGGAGAAGATGATAATGTATTCACATACTCTTCGCTATATTGGAATGGAAGAAGCTATTTTGACATCATCCATTCCTTGAAGCCCAAAAGCACGATATTGGCAGACGATTTTTGTCACTTAGACCCAGATATTAGAGAAAATGTATGTAGCAGGTCACCTGGGTGGAGGCCTGCCTTTGGACAAGTAGATGCAGCATTGACCCATCTCCGTAATCAGCAAGTTGGCGTTGGAGACTTGTTCCTCTTCTTTGGATGGTTTAGGGCTACCGAAATAATAAATGGAGTCTTAAAGTATAAAAGAGGTGCACCTGATTTGCATATTATATATGGTTATATGCAAGTAGGGCGTATAATACAGAAAGAAAACGATGTGCCACAATGGTTGATGAAGCATCCTCATGCCTCATATAAAAACGCATGGGGAAAAAACTTGAATGCGATATTCCTTCCTACAAACAGTTTGTCGATTTTGCCCGATATGAAAGGGTGCAACATTTTAAACTATAGAGAGAACAGGGTATTGACGAAGCCCAATATGTCCAGAGGATTTTGGAGTTTGCCTTTGTCTTTTAAAAACATTTCCATTTCATATCATCCTAATCCATGGCGGGGAGACTACTTCAAGTCTACGGGTAGAGGACAGGAGTTTGTTATGGACGCGACACCAGAAGTTATCGAATGGACCAAACAAATAATTAAATAAAAGGTTCTCCACTGTGCAACGTTCTTGCCTCACCGCCCATTACCTTTGCATCGTCAAACTAAAAAAAACGATAAAGATGAAAGCAAAGGTAATGTGCTGTGTGGAGGACTTTCAAGAGAGAGTCGAGCAGTTTCTGGATGATGTCCTGTTGGGCGTAGACATTGAGAACTACGACGACGTTCAGGTGAGATTTCTCTGGGCTCCAAGGATGTTCCGAATTGGCGGACTGGCAGACTTGTTTGTCTATCGCGGGCAATGGTACTACTGGACGAATAACAAGCAGGGCAAAGACTATATGACGCTGGCCGACTTTGAACTGACCGGACGGCTGGCCTATCTGGAAATATTCGGAGACATCAAGATTTATCCCGTGGCCTTCGCAGGCTTCTATACGGGTTATATCGACGACCGAGGGCAGAAAATCTATACTGGCGACGTGGTGAAAGCTACGATGACTACAAACGTTGCGGCTCCCTCTACAGGAGGCAGAAACCGGGCCAAAGTGTTCTGCGGAAAGCCCAATGACGGATTTACGACCATCGTTGGCATCAACAGTTTTGCAGATAGGCATGATGATTACTATTACATTCTGGACAACAGCCCCATTGCCATGAAAAATACAACGAGAGTGAGGGTTATAGGAAACGTCTTCTACGACTTAGACCGCAACAATCCGACGGTGGATATACAGGAGCGTTGCGCCATGCTTGCCTTCCCATATGGGATAAATGTCCGCAATCTGCACATCAAGATGGCACATGCCCCCTATTACGTCAAGACGACGTGGCAGGAAAAAGCTTTACATATACTTACAGGTGAATCGAATTACGACGAATTGCCAATAGTTCTGTCTTGAGTCTTGTTATGCGGCATGCACATCCTTCAATGGCTCTTTGACCATAAACTTGTTTAATTCTCTCCAAAAAAGTAGGTGTAATTCCGCTATTTTTGGTAACTTTGCAATCACTTTTTTAAATGTAGCGGTATGATAGACCAAATAATTGCCTACAACAAGACCTTCGTAGAACAGAAGGGCTACGAGAAGTATCTGACTGACAAGTACCCTGACAAGAAGTTGGCGGTACTCTCATGTATGGACACCCGACTGACAGAACTGCTCCCTGCTGCTCTTGGCTTGAAGAACGGTGACGCCAAGATCATCAAGAACGCTGGCGGCCTGGTGATTTCCGCTTTCGACTCGGCCATGCGCAGCCTGATAGTCGCCATCTACGAGTTGGGGGTGGAGGAAGTCATGGTGGTGGCCCACTCTCATTGTGGAGCCTGTCACATGAGCTTTGACCACTTCCACCACGAAATGAAGGCCCGTGGCGTGACGGATGAAACGATAGACACTATCCAGAAGTGCGGCATCGACCTGCATCATTGGCTGGAAGGTTTCAAGGACACTCCCGAATCAGTCCGTAAGACCGTGGAGACCATCAAGACCCATCCTCTTGTGCCAAAGGACATTGTGGTTCGCGGCTTCATCATTGATTCTGAGACTGGAGCATTGGAAGAGGTCTGCTGATGGATTGCCTGCCCCAAGACCCAGCCATACTGGTTTCGAGTGTCAACATGCTTCTGCGCGACGACGAGTTTGACAGCCTCGAGTCGCTTTGCTACGCCTTCAGCAGAGAGCCGAACGAGATAAAAGACTATCTGCTGGACAATGGCTTTGTGTGGAGTGAGCAACAAAAACAGTTCAGACCAATAGGCTACGACTCATGATTACCAAAGACAGCATAGAAACGGCTTACAGTTTCCTGCATCAGAAAAATAACGTATATATTCATTCTACCCTTGAATGGCAGAAGGATGATATTGAGTATGCCATTGCATGCTATGCTGATGGCATGAACCCTGAACTGTTTGATGAGATTTCTGACGGCAGGGCTGACTTCCTGAGAACCCACAAGCGTTTTGTTGAGGATATGGGCCAAGCGGTAGAGCGATTGGAAGATATGATGAAGCAATGAGACAACCAGGAAATGGGAGGTGGACGCCGATGGGCGGAGCCATAGCCGACTACCGGAAACGAGGAAGACGGACAGAGGGGCAGAGGGACGGCCCAGGGCGGCTGCTCGATGTGGGCTGTGGTTGTGCATGCTTAAAAACAAAAAAAAGCCAAGTTGTTGAAAAATCAACTACTTGGCTTCTTTTGTTTGGTCGGGATTACTGGACTCGAACCAGCGACCTCGCGCCCCCCAGACGTGTGCGCTACCAACTGCGCTAAATCCCGATCCTTTGCTTGAAAAGCGGTGCAAAAGTACATACTTTTTGTGAATCTTGCAAATTTTAGGGCGATTTTTTTTGTTTTGAGGCGTTTTTTTTCGAAAAAGGGGTAAAAAACCAAATAAATCAAAAAATATTTTTGCCAATCGCACACTTTAGCGTATATTTGTACGTTAAAAATGAAAAAGAACAAAAACCAAAAAAAGGAAAATGTCTCAATATTCACTCTATATTCCTTCAAGGATACGTGCAACGGTGGATTTGCCGGCATCCAAGAGCATCAGCAATCGCGCCTTGGTCATCCACGCCCTGGCTGGAGGGATGGACGGCGGGGGAGAGAATGTGCTTTTGCCCGGCAATCTTTCTGATTGCGACGATACGCAGGTGATAGTCAGAGCCTTGCGCGAAATGCCCGAGGTGATCGACATCAAGGCTGCGGGCACGGCCATGAGGTTCATGACGGCCTTGCTGGCGGTGACCCCTCGGGGACGCCACACCATAACGGGCACCGAGCGCATGAAACATCGGCCGATAGGCATTCTGGTGGATGCGCTGCGCAGTCTGGGCGCCTCCATCGAATATGAGGAGGCGGAGGGGTATCCGCCGCTTCGCATTGAGGGGAGCAGGCTTTCGGGCGGACGGCTGGACATACCCGGCAACGTGAGTTCCCAGTACATTTCGGCCTTGCTGATGATTGGGCCGGTGCTGGGCAATGGGTTGGAGCTGCATCTGACGGGAAGCATCATCTCGCGTCCTTACATCGACCTGACGCTCCACACCATGAACTGTTTTGGCGCCAGGGCCGAATGGGCCGACATCGACACCATCCGGGTGCTGCCCAAGCCCTACGAGATGCGCCAATACACCATAGAAAACGACTGGAGTGCGGCCTCCTATTGGTATGAGCTTTTGGCGCTGGCAGACGATGGCGACAGCGAAATCAAACTGACGGGACTGATGGACGGCAGTCGGCAGGGCGATTCGTCGGTGCGATACATTTTCAGTCTGCTCGGCGTCAAGACCGTGTTTGAAAGCACCGAGGAGGGACGCCCCACAACGGTGACGCTGAGGAAAAACCGTACGATGCTTCCCCGGTTGGACTACAACTTTGTCAATTCTCCCGATTTGGCACAAACGTTCGTGGTGTGTTGCGCCATGATGAACATTCCCTTCCACTTCACGGGGCTGGCCACGCTGAAGATAAAGGAGACCGACCGGATAGAGGCCTTGAAGAAGGAAATGCGCAAACTGGGATTTGTGGTACACGACCGCGAAGGCAGCGAGTTGGTGTGGGACGGCGAGCGGTGCGAAGCTGAGGACATGCCCGTCATCGACACCTACGACGACCATCGAATGGCCTTGGCGTTTGCGCCGGCGGCAGCAAAGATTCCTGGACTGCGAATCAACAATCCCGGAGTGGTGAGCAAATCGTACCCCAGTTTTTGGGACGACCTGAAAAAGGTAGGAGTGGAGATAATTGACAATTGACACATTCGGAGCGAGAACTCTCATGATCATTCTTGTTGGCATACTCATTGGACTGGGACTGATAGTGGCTATGTGTACCGTCCTCACTCGCCGGAGTGGAGAGAAGGAGCAGCCTGTGTTGAACGCTCCCTCGTGCGCCACCTGTGACGGCAGCCCCGCCACTCGCTGCGAGCAGGAGTGCATGATGGAGGCTGCTACCAAGGAGATAGAGTATTACGACGACGAGGAACTGGATGCCTTCCGAGGCCGTGAAGCCCATGAGTACAGCGACGAAGAAGCCGAGGCTTTCCGCGAGGTGCTCTACACCATGCGCCAAGACGATGTGGCCGGATGGAATCGCAGTCTTGTTCTTCGGGGTATCCATCTGCCCAACCAAGTGAAGGACGAGGTGGTGATGATGATGGGTGGATGAAAAGAAAGGAAAAATGGATTTGAAGAAAGGGATCAGCAACCCTGAGGCGTTTCAGCCAGCGGACAAGCCGTCTGCTGTTTCGAGCCACGGCGGCGGAGTCTGGCGCGGGAGTTTTTTTTCGCGCTGGGGAGTGTTGTGTTTCCTTTTGCCGTTCTCGTTTTTTCTTGCCACCTCTTGCTCCACCCAGAAGAATACGGCCAAGAGTCGGTGGTGGCACTCGTTCAATGCTCGCTACAATACCTATTATAATGGTGCTCTGGCCTATATTGACGGTTCGCTGGAGAAGGAAAACGGCAACAGGGACAACTTTACCGAAATGATTCCGCTCTATACTGTTGGCAACAAGAACAGCAAGGAACTGGGCAAGGGCAATTTTGAGCGAGCCATAGAGAAAAGTGAAAAGGCCATCAAGCGTCATAGCATCAAGCGCCGCCCAGAGTGGAACAGCAACAAGAAGAAAACCGAGCGCGACATAGAATGGCTCAACCGTCGCGAATACAATCCTTTCCTGTGGAAGGCATGGATGCTGCTGGGACGTTCGCAGTTCATGAAGGGCGACTTTGAGGAGGCCGCCTCCACGTTTGCCTACATGAGTCGTCTTTACGCCACTCAACCCGCCATCAACGGCAAGGCCCGCGCATGGCTTGCCAAGTGCTATATCGAGCAAGACTGGATGTACGATGCAGAAGATGTGATCAGCAAGATGCGCCGCGACTCGATGGACTGGCGTGCCGTGAAGGAATGGGACTACACCTATGCCGACTATTACATTCACCTGAAACGCTACGAAGAGGCCATCCCCTATCTGCGCAAGGTCATCAAGCACGAAATGCGCCGTAAACAGAAAGCCCGCGAGTGGTTCCTCATGGGGCAGCTTGAAGCCGCGCTTGGGCATCGCGAGTTGGCTTACAATGCGTTCAAGCATGTCGTCAGACTCAATCCGCCCTATGAACTCGAATTCAATGCCCGCATCGCCATGACCGAGGTGATGGCAGCCGGGCGCGCCAAGCAGATGATCGGCCGCCTGAAGCGCATGGCTGCCTCTGACAACAACAAGGACTATCTCGACCAAGTGTATTATGCCATCGGCAACATCTACCTGACCCAGCGCGACACCGCAAATGCCATTGCCGCTTACGAGAAAGGCAATCAGAAAGCCACCCGCAGCGGCATTGAGAAAGGTGTGCTGTTGCTTCATTTGGGCGACCTCTATTGGGCCAAAGAAAAGTTTGGTGATGCCCAGCGGTGCTACGGCGAGGCTATCGGATTGCTCGACAAGGACCGCGACGACTACGAGCAGCTGGCGCAGCGGTCGAAAATACTCGACGAACTGGCCCCCCACACAGAGGCCATCCATTTGCAAGATTCGTTGCAGGAACTGGCCAAGATGAGCGAGAAGGACCGCAATGCCGCCATCGACCGTGTGATAGAGGCTCTGAAAAAGAAAGAGCGCGAGGAACGCCTTGCCGCCGCCGAAGCCAACGCCCA
>ODAJ012139865.1_pt1 | contig 13100 bp, 9 predicted proteins | sample 1539241 | NCBI WGS metagenome assembly ODAJ01 (sample SAMN02144231, study PRJEB22623) | gut metagenome | biome: sheep rumen | host: Ovis aries | place: New Zealand | reverse complement strand
TTCTCTCCCCTCAAAGTGAAATGTGCCCGGAATCATTTCTACACCATTTCCGGACTTTTGTCTTTTTTATATCATATTTTGCCCCGTTTGTCACCGCTTTTTCTGCATTCTTTGTGCGTTCCGTTCGTCGCTTGACATTCTGCCGGATGGCACATAAAATAGAAAAGGATAGTTTTGTACAGAAGCATATTTCACTCGGAAGGGTTCAGTCTTTGCGTACGGGGAACGACAGCCGGGAAGGATGGCATGGTTCAATGGAGCAGGAAAAAACGGCCTACAGGATTGCGTTTCTGACGGCGGACTGGAACTATGAGCTCGTGGAAGACACGCTTCACGGGCTCAAACGATATATCGATGATCACCGGGAGATCTCCCTCTTTCTCTTCGACTGCTTCGGCAAGGATGTGGATAATGCCGCCAGTCTGAGCGAGTATGCCATCTACCGGCTCCCGGATCTGCATTATTTTGACGGCATCCTGATCCAGGGGAATCAGATCGTGCTCAACCAGATTCGGGATGAGCTTTCCGCCAGAATCCAGGCCACCGGCATTCCTGCGGTCTCCATCGGCTGCCCTATGGAGGGCTGCACCCTTTTCAGCTTCGACAATCAGCGGGCAGAGCACGATCTGGTTTCCCACGTGATCGAGGCACATCGAAGTAAAAGGCTGGTATATCTGACGGGTCTTCTGAATAACGGCTGCCCCGAGGCTCAGCTCCGGCTTGACGGCTTTCTGGACGCCTGCCGGGAGCACGGCATTCCGGAGGCGGATCAGACCGTGATTCCCTGCACCTGGCGCACCAGCGATGGGTACAGTCTGGCCCAGCGCTATACGCAGGAGCACCTTCCCCTGCCGGATGCGTTTATCTGCGCCAATGACGAGATGGCGCTGGGCCTCATCGAAGGCCTGCGGGAGGCCGATATCCGCGTTCCGCGGGATGTGCTCGTCACGGGTTTTGACAATCTGACCAGCGCAGAGCTCTCTTCTCCCCGTCTTTCCTCCATCCAGGCGGATTACCGCACCATCAACTATGAGGCCCTGGAGCTGCTGATGCGGAAGATCCGCGGAGAAGCCGTGAGCGATCAGGTCTCCTTTTCCTATGACATCGTCTGCTCCGAATCCTGCGGTTGTCCGACAGTTTCCCGGCCGGGGCTGGTCAGGGAGAAATACTTCCGTCAGACCCGTTTCCTGCAGCGGTTCTATTTTCTGCAGGATCAGATGGCCGAGGCCCTTTTCGAGTCCGACAATCTGTTTCAGCTCATGCGCACCGTGGAACAGCATCTCAGCATTTTCGGCTGCGATAAAGCCTATCTGTGTATCAATGATTTTTACTATGACAACTATGATAAGACCCAGTGGAATCATGACTCCGAAACCTTTGGCGATGAGATGATTCTGGCTGCCTGCTGGGGTGGGGAGCAGACCATCCGCCCGGAGCAGGTCATCCGCTTCCCAACCCATCAGCTCCTTCCGGAATCGGTGCTCAGACAGGAGCCCTTTCTGATTTTCTATCCGCTTCATTATAATACCTATTCCATCGGATATCTGGCCCTGAACGGCATCAGCGCCGCAGCCCGCATGAATCTGCATGAGAGCATCATCAATTTTCTGGAAATCGCCATCGAAAACGTCCGGAAAAAAGAGCTCCTGCGCAAGCTGAACGATGCCCTGCGGGATCTCTATGTGCATGACGCGCTGACCGGTCTGTACAATCGTTTCGGATATACGCGCTTTGCATCCCGGACCTTCGAGGTGCTCAGAGCCTCCTCCGGAGGCGCGCAGCTTCTCTTTGCCGATTTGGATAATATGAAGGGGATCAACGATCGGTTTGGACATGCATGCGGCGATCAGGCCATTCGGGCCGCGGCTGACATCCTGCGCAGTACCTGCGGACCGGATTCCTTTATCATGCGGTATGGCGGAGACGAATTCGTCGCCATTCTGTCCGGGGAAATCCGGAATATCACCCAGCTGATTCGGGATGCGGTCGCGCGCTTCAACGCCAGCGGTCTCGCCCCCTTCCGGCTCGGGCTTTCCACCGGCGTCATTCAGGCTGACGATCAGGAGCTGCAGACCCTCGAGCAGTGTGTTCGGGCCGCGGATGCCCTGATGTATGAAATCAAGAAAAATAAGGGCGCATCCATCTGAGCTCTTCCTGCAGGCATGCGCCTGCTGCGGTGCGTGAGGAGCAAACAAAAACAAAATCCTACTTGTTTCTCTATTCTTCATTTGGTATAATATAAGGAGTGTCCCTGATTACTAAAACGAACGGAGAGAGTGATGAAGATGCAAAAAAAAGCTTTCCTGGCGCTGATGCTGGCCCTGTGCCTGCTGTTGTCCGGCTGTACCCTGATTGTCAAGGATGAAGCGGTGGATGCCGCAACCGTCATCATCCGGAAGGGTGACACAGTCGTGACCAAAGGCGAGCTGAAGACGGACATCGATAATTTGCTCAACAATATGTCCTATTATTATGCTGCCTACGGTTATCCCTTCGATCCGACGGATGAAACCATTCTCGCGGATGCCAGAAATCAGGTCATCCAGCAGAAGGAAACGGATATCGTGACCGCCGAGCAGCTTGCCGCCAACCAGCTGGACCAGCTGACGGACGAGGAGAATGCCGATATTCAGGAAAAAGCGCAGTCCGCTTATGACTCCATGGTTTCCTCCTATAAGTCCACGGTCAGCGCCGAGCAGCCGGACGCGGATGACGAAACCCTGACCAAGATGGCCCTGGATCGCATGGCCGAGCTGGGGCTGACGCTGGAGACCTATGTGGAAGATCAGAAAAAAACGCTGCTGGACAGCAAGCTGCGGGACTTCATCGTCAAGGACGTTACCGTGACGGAAGAGGAGCTGCAGACAGAGTATGAATCCCGCGTCGCTTCCTCCAAATCCACCTACGAAAGCAATCCCGGCGCCTATGCAACGGCGGTGAATAACGGAACCACGGTTTACTTCGTTCCGGAAGGGGTCCGGCGCGTCAAGCAGATTCTGACCAAATTCCATGAGGAGGATCAGACGGCTATCGATGCCGCCAACGCCCGCGTCACGGAGGCGAACAGCGCCATTTCCGCCGCCAACGCGAAGATTTCCTCCCTGGAGGAGCTCGCTGCCGATGAAAACGCCGAAGAAGCCGAAAAAGCGCAGGCCAATGAGGACCTGACCGCCGCCCGCGAAGAGCTGGCCAAGGCCACCGAAGAGCTGGATGCTGCCAATGCAGAGCTGACTGCCGCGACGGATACCGCCTTTGCCAACCTGGACGAGGAAGTGGATGCCATCCTGGCGGAGCTGGAGAGCGGAGCCGATTGGGATACCCTGATGGCCGAAAAGAATCAGGACCCCGGCATGCAGAGCGGCACAGCCGCAGAGAAGGGCTATGCCATCGCAACCGGCATGACCTCCTTCGATGCGGCCTTTGTGGAAGCGGGCATGGCGCTTGAAAAGATCGGTGACTGGTCCGGAAAAATCAAAGGCAATTCCTACGGCTACTACATCATCCGGTATGTGGACGATGAGAAGCCCGGAGAGGTCGGGCTGGATGCCGTTCGCGAGACGATTGAGTCCTCGGTCCTGGCCAACAAGCAGAATACCACCTACGACACCACGGTTCAGCAGTGGATCACGGAGGCCGGCTTCCAGGTGGATATGAACGCGCTGAAGGATTGACCTTTCCCGCCCGACAGGGCATCTTTCGGATTTCATGAGGACATCGCGAAAGCGGTGTCCTTCTTGCCATAATGCCGGTTTGATCATTCACGGCTGATAAAGGAGGGAACATTCATTTGCTGACCTACGACAAGAACAGCAATCTGCTCATGCAGGCCAAATATCATTATTCTCTTCAGGACGTAGAAGAACCCAACCTGTACAGGGAAATATACGACTACCATTCCATTCCCAAGGTTGCTTTTAACATGCGCCATGTGCCCATGAACATGCCGGATGAAATCTGGATTACGGACACGACCTTCCGGGACGGACAGCAGTCCGTCAGTCCCTTTACCCCGGAGCAGATTCTTCACCTTTTCAAGCTGATGAACCGGCTGGGCGGCCCGAAGGGACTGATCCGCCAGAGTGAGTTCTTCCTGTACACGGAGAACGATCAGAAAGCCCTTCGGCTCTGTCAGGACGCAGGTCTTCCCTTCCCCGAAATCACAACCTGGATTCGCGCCAATGAAAAGGACTTCGCCCTGGTCAAGCAGGCGAACGTGGCCGAAACAGGCATCCTCGTCTCCTGCAGCGATTATCATATTTTTAACAAGATGCATCTGACCCGTTCGAAGGCGATGGAGAAGTACCTGGGAATCGTCAAGGCGGCTCTGGACAACGGCATTCGTCCCCGCTGCCATTTTGAGGATATCACCCGTGCGGACTTCTACGGCTTCGTTGTTCCCTTTGCCACGGAGCTCATGAAGCTCTCCCGCGAAAGCGGGATTCCCATCAAAATCCGTGCCTGCGACACCATGGGATATGGCGTCAGCTATCCGGGCGCGGCCCTTCCCCGCAGCGTTCCCGGCATCATCTACGGTCTGGTTCACTATGCGGGCGTTCCCTCCGCACAGCTGGAATGGCACGGTCATAATGACTTCTATAAGGTTGTGTCCAATGCCACCACCGCCTGGCTCTACGGATGCTCCAGCGTTAACTGCAGCCTTCTGGGCATCGGGGAGCGCACGGGCAACTGCCCCCTGGAGGCCATGGCCATTGAATATGCCTCCCTGCGCGGAGATATGGATGGCATGGATCTGACCGCAGTCACGGAAATCGCCGACTTCATGGAGCGGGAGATCGGAATTGAAATCAGCCCCCGTCAGCCCTTCGTGGGCCGTCATTTCAACGTGACCCGCGCGGGTATTCACGCGGACGGAATGCTCAAGGACGAGGAGATTTATAACATCTTTGATACCTCCGCCATTCTGAACCGCCCTGCCTCCGTGGCCGTCGACAGCCGCGGCGGCGCCGCCTCCATCGCCCACTGGCTGAACAGCTACTTCCGCCTGACCGGCGATCATGTCATTGACAAAACGGATCCGCTGGTGATCTGGATCCGCGAGCAGGTGGACAGGCTCTACGCCGAGGGCCGCAACACGGTCATGGGAGACGAGGAGCTGGAGGTCATGGTACGCCGCTTCAACGTCGACCGTTATGAGCACCTGCTGTTCCATAAGAGCAAATAAAAGGATATAACCTCCCCGATGGCGAAATGTTATATGTTAGCCATTTTCAGGGGAGGTTTTTGTGTGCGCAAAATTGTTCTGACCGGCGGAGGCACGCTGGGGCACGTAACGCCCCACCTGGCTCTGATTCCGCATCTGCAGAAGGCCGGGTACGAAATCCACTATATCGGCACCGAGCGGGGCATGGAAGCCCCCAAAATGAAGTCTGTGCCCGGCGTCATCTATCATGCAGTCAAAAGCGGGAAGCTCCGCCGCTATTTTTCCTGGCAGAACTTTACGGATCCCTTCCGCGTCCTGGTCGGGGCCTTTCAGTCCGCCAGGCTCATGGGCCAGATCCGGCCCGATGTGGTTTTCAGCAAGGGTGGCTTTGTCGCCGTTCCCGTGGTTTTCGGCGCGTGGCTGCATCGGATCCCGGTTCTGTGCCATGAAAGCGATCTGACCCCCGGCCTCGCCAACCGGCTGTGCAAGCCCTTCGCAACCCGCTTTGCCACCACCTTTCCCGAATGCGCGGAAGCGCTGGGCAGCAAGGCGGAGATGACCGGAACGCCGCTTCGCCCTGAGCTTTTCCGGGGGCATCGGGATGCCGGTCTGAGGCTGCTGGCCTTTGACGGCTCCAAGCCGGTGCTCCTGATGATGGGCGGTTCTTCCGGCGCGCAGAGCGTCAATGCGGCGCTCCGCTCCGCTCTTCCCGAGCTGACGCCCGTCTTCGATGTGGCCCATATCTGCGGAAAGGGAAATCTGGACAGCGCTCTGGAGGGCTTCCCGGGCTATCGGCAGATGGAATTTCTGGACGCGGAGCTTCCCGATGTGCTGGCCTGCACGGATCTGGTGCTCTCCCGGGCGGGAGCCAATGCGCTGTGCGAGTTTCAGGCGCTGGACCGCCCCATGCTCCTCATTCCCTATCCAAAGGGTGCCAGCCGGGGAGACCAGATTCTGAACGCTCAGAGCCTTCAGCGCCGCGGCCTGTGTCACGTGCTGCTGCAGGAGAACATGACGCCTCAGACGCTGACACAGGCAATCCTGGATACATGGCAGGATCGGGATGCGCTGGTCTCCGCGCTCCATGATGCGCCGCCGGCCGACGGAACCCGGCGTGTGCTGGAGATGATTGAGGAAGTGCAGCGCAAATAATCGGAACGGAGGGACCCCTTATGCTGCGACTGATCGTCAGGCGTGTGATTCTGCTGCTGAGCCTGGCGCTGCTTTTTCTGGGCGCTGCGATCCTCCCGGCCGGAGCAGAGGAAGCCAGGAATCTGGCCTCTGCCTGCACCTTTTCCGCTTCCAGGGGATCTACGCGTCGCTTTGATGCGCTTTACGATCACGACTATGGACGCTACTGGCAGGCAGGCCGCGCCAAAAACAACTATCTGGAGGTACATCTTCCGGAGGGAGAAGTGTGCTCCGGGGTGCAGATCAAGTGGGCTGCCATCAACCCAAACTGGTGTGTGGAAGTGGAGCAGGACGGTGCCTGGGTCTCCGTCGGCGGCTACGAAGCCGATTATCTGACCACCTGGACGCCCCTGCCCGAAGTCAGCGCGTTCCGGATCTCCTCCCATAATCGCGTCGCCAACTATCTTCGCATCAATGAGCTGGTCATCCTTTCCTCAGGTGACCTTCCCGCAGAAATCCAGATCTGGCAGCCCACCTGGGAAAAAGCGGACCTGCTCGTCGTGATCGGGCATCCGGATGATGAATACATTTTTCTGGGCGCGGTCATTCCCTACTACGGCGCGGAACGGGGCAAGCGTGTTCTCGTCGCCTACATCACGGAAAGCTCCATCGGCCGCCGGACTGAACTGCTGGACGGGCTCTGGGCCGCCGGTCAGCGTACCTACCCCCTCGTAGGCCGCTTTCATGACCGCTATACCCTCTCCATGGAAGTCGCCTATCAGAGGCTTGGAAAAAACAGTACCCGGAAGTATATGATTGAGCTGTTCCGACATTATAAACCGGAGGTGGTCGTCACGCATGACATCAACGGTGAATACGGTCACGGCGTTCACAAGGTCTGTGCAGATATCGTCATCAACGCCCTGAAGAAATCCTCCGACCCGAAGGTGGACAAGGCCTCCGCCCAGACCTACGGCCTCTGGGATGTTCCAAAGTGCTACATTCATCTGTATGGCCAGGACCAGATCCGCTTCAACTGGCAGCAGATGCCCCTTTCAGCATTCGGCGGGCGAACCGCCTACGAGGTGGCGGACGCCGCGTGGCACTGTCATCTCTCCCAGCAGCACACCGAATACAAGGTCTTTGTTGAGGGGCCCTATGATTCTCAGCTGTTCGGCCTTTATCGCTCCCTTGTCGGCCCGGATGAGCTCCATCAGGATTTCTTTGAGAACCTGGAATGACGCGATCCCTTTCCTTTTTCCCTGGCGGAAAGGCGCACGAAAAAAGCCGCATCGCTGCGGCTTTTTTCGTGCCGAAGGCGGGACTTGAACCCGCACGGTTTTAAGGCCAACGGATTTTGAATCCGCCGCGTCTGCCATTCCGCCACTTCGGCTTACCGGACGGATTATAGCATACTCCCCCTCCGAATTCAACCCTGCGCTCTGAAAAACAGTCCCCGGTCCCGGAGGCCGTCGCTTATCGGGGATTGTATTCAACCTTTTCCTGATAAGCCTTGTAGGTGGTCTTAAACAGCAGCTCCCGGCGTACCTCCCGATCCCCCTGCAGCCACACCTTCCAGGTCTCCACCACATAGCCCTTGCGCCCTGTCACCGTTTTTTTGCTTTCTCCGGGCGCCAGCTCCGGATTGATCACATATTCCGTTCCCTCCGGCTGAGGAATCGTTTTGGTCGTGATGCTTTCCAGCTCAATCCGGCTGTCCGCGCCAAGGCTCATCCCGTACAGGTTCACCGTGATTTTCTGCTTTGCGTAGCCGGCAATGATAAAGATCGGCCAGTCCGTATTGTTCCGGAACTTGAAATCCAGGCCGGGCCAGTTCACCGTCGCGTCGAATCCCCTTTCCACATAGTTGGAGGGCCAGGCATGCGGATTCCGCTCCACGATTTCCAGATCCGCACGGGCGACGGCATTAAACAGGGTGGAACTGGTCTGGCAGACGCCTCCCCCGATTTCATCCCGGCTCTGGCCCCCCGCAATGGCCGCGGCCTCCCGGTAGCCCTTCGCCGCGGTTCGCTCGCCCGTGGCCTGATTGAAGGAGAAGGTTTCTCCGGGCATGACCGTTTTCCCGTTAATCGCCTGAGCGCTCAGCTGAATGTTGGTGTTTCTGTTCTTGTTGCTGGTCGTCTGCGTCGTGTAGGAGGAAATCAGTCCGAAACGGTTCATCAGCTCGGTCCGGGTGATTTCCGCCAGAATCTTCTCCGGCGTCACGCGCAGGGTTGTCCGGGTCGTTCCTCCGTCCAGAAGCCGCGTCAGCTGCCCGTACAGCTCATCCCGGTCGATGAACGCGCCGGGCCGGTCTTCACTGAAGGAAAAAGCCTTCGTGTTGAAGTCAAAGCTCTCCACCGTGCTGTTGACCGGATCCCGGTTCACATAATTGACGATGCCCTCCACCAGCGTGCGAAGCGCGGTATGGTCATAATCCTGCCTGGTTTCAAGGATCAGCGGATAGGAACGCAGATCCGCCACCTGATTGACCCGATCCTGAAACGGCGTAACGCCGGAGCCCCGCAGGCCGGAGGACTGGCTCCGTCCCGCCGCCCAGGCCAGCTGGACCATCTCCTCAACATTTCGCGAAACGGGAACCCGCTCCGTATTCACATGCCACTCCTGATTGCCGATGGACACAATAATATCGAAGGGCTCGCCCGTTGTTTCTCCGTCACGGGTCAGCCGCTGAACCGCCTCCTCCCGGGTCATACCGCCCAGATGAACGGAATCGATATAAACGCCTGAATAGATGCGATCCGAATAGATTTCCTCCCGGGCCTGGTGCAGCTGCTCCAGCTTCTGCGAATCCATCTGAATAATATTTCCGTTGACAAAGGCCAGCTGCGGCAGGAAACGGTATCTCACGCCGGTCAGCTGCGGAAGCGCCAGCAGCGTCAAAGCGGAGAGACAGATCAGCCCAAGCACCAGCAAAAAGGCCCATAGCCCCCTGCGGGGCTCCCTTTCCGGGTGTTTCGTCCGGGTTCTTCGCGGCAGGGGCATCTGATACCGGTCAAAATCATCAAAAAGAGTTGATGGAGCCTCCTCTTCGTCCGGCATCTCCTCATGCACAAAATACCTTCGTCGATCCTGCGGCCTGCTTTCCGGGGGCTGAGGAGCCTCTTCCTCCCGGATCACTTCTCCGTCCCCCTCATACAGATCATAGTGAATTCTTCTTGCCATGTGTATCCTGTTCCCCTGCGCTTATTTTCTGTGGTTTCGAACCGGGCCGCGTAAAAGATCCCCTGCCGAGCAGGCCGGCAGCGCCATTCGAATGACCTCTCCGCCCACGCCCAGCGTATCGGTCCACTCCCCCGTCTTTTCCCGGTAAATGCCGGAGGCCACGACCGGAAGGATCCCCTTCGGGGTCATCAGCTCCAGCTGATCTCCCGTATAAAAACGGTTTTTCAGCTCCAGCCTTGCAAGGCCGCTCTCATCCGGGCCTGAAATGACCCGGGCCAGATACTCTCTCTCCTGGTGAAAGCCTTCCGCTTCCCCGGGCTGCTCCGGTGCGCCCAGCAGAAAGCCCGTGTCAGAGTCCCGATGGCTTGCGCTCTTCAGCTCCTGAAGCAGCTCCGGCAGCGCCTCCCTGAAGGCGGCAGGATCCGCCCCGAGCAACTCCAGCGCCCGGCGGTATGCGCCCGTCACCACCGCAACATAATACTCCGATTTCATTCTTCCTTCAATCTTGAAGCTGGAAATGCCTGCCTCCGCCAGCTCAGACAGAAGGGGCATCAGACACAGATCCTTCGCCGAAAACAGATAAGTGCCGTTCTCGTCCTCCGCCACCGGATAATATTCTCCGGGACGTTTTTCCTCCATCACGCTGTATTTCCATCTGCAGGGCTGCGTACAGGCGCCCCGGTTCCCGCTGCGCCCGGTCAGATAGGCGGAAAGCAGGCACCGTCCTGAATAGGCCATGCAGCTTGCGCCATGCACAAAGACCTCCAGTTCCATGCGTCCCCGCACATTGGCTGCCAGGGTGCGGATTCTGTCCAGGCTCAGTTCGCGGGCCAGGATCACGCGCTCGCATCCCATCTCCAGATACTGCTCGATGGCCGGCGTATTCAGCGTGTTCGCCTGCGTGCTTACATGCACCGGCAGAGCGGGTACCTCCCGCTTCAGCATCCGGATAGCTCCCAGATCGCTGACGATGACGGCATCCACCCCGGCCCTCATCGCTTCCCGCCCCGCTTCCACAAACGCCTCCATTTCGTCGTCATAGGGCAGGCTGTTCATCGTCAGATAGAATTTTCTCCCCGCTGCGTGAACGGCATCCACCGCCCTCCGCAGCTCTTCCGGATCGAAGTTCCCCGCAAAGGCCCGAAGGCCAAAGCGTTTGAGCCCTCCATATACCGCGTCCGCGCCAAAGTGCAGGGCTGCCTCCAGGCTGGCCGGATCTCCCGCGGGGCAGAGAAGCTCCGGCAGATTGCGTCGATTCATCACTCAAGCCCCCTGGACTGATCATACATCTGCCAGAGCGGCGCGTAGGTTGCGACCGCACGCTCGTGCTCCGCCAGTGTCCTGGAAAAGTACAGCTCGCCGCTTTCCGGCTCCTTGGCACAGAAGAACAGATAATTGTCCGCCATCAGCATTTCATCCGGATACAGCGCCGCCTGGATGGCCCGGGGAGAAGGATTGCAGATCGGACCCACGGGCAGACCCGTTCGCTGGTAGGTATTGTAGGGGCTGTCCGTTTTCAGATCCTCCTGGGTCAGCGCCATGCGTCGAATCCCCGTGATGTAATGAATGGTCACATCGCTCTCCAGCTTCATCTTCGCCTTCAGCCGGTTCTGAAACACGGCGCTGACCTTGGCAAAGTCCGCTTCCTTGGCTTCCTTTTCGATCATGCTCGCCAGCGTCAGCACCTCATCCATGCTGAATCCAAGCTCCTCCGCCCTCTCCTGATATCCAACCGGGAAAACGGCCTCCGTCTGGCTCAGCAGCTTCCGGATCAGCTCCTCCTCCGTCACGTTGGTGTATACCTCATAGGTGTTGGGTGCCAGATATCCTTCCAGCACATATTTTCGCTGTGCCGCCGTTCCGCCGGTCAGAATATCGTCGATATAGTAGTAATCCCGGAACGCAGTTCCCGTTCTGCACTTTTCCAGGAAGGACTGCTGATCGGTGATCACCCCCTGCTCCAGAAGCCTGGCGGAAAAGGTCTCAATCGTTTCGCCCGGGATCAGCGTCACGTTGCGTACAATCGGCGCGCCGTCCCCCATGGTCAGCATATCCGCAATATCCATCATGGACATGTTCTTCTTCAGCGTATAGGAACCCACCTGGATTTTCTGCCCCATCCCGGCAAAGTCACAGTAGTACTTGAAGACCGTCCTGCTGCGAATCAGACCTGCCGACTCCAGATTGGAAGCCACCCGGTTCAGGCTCTGCCCGCTGGTGATTTCAAAGGGATAGCCTGCTTCATCCGTCACATCCGCCGGAGCGATAAATGCTTCATATATCCTGTTCCATCCGGTTAACAGAAGCCCGGCCACGATCACCAGCACCGTCAGCCCTACCAGCACCGGACGCAGCACCTGCCACAGTCCGCTGTACCAGTACATGCCGTATTGCCGTTCATCCCGTATGCGCCGGTAGGTATATGTTTCCCTCTTTTGCTCCTTCACCTTGCGCTCCTTTATCTCACCCATCCATGCCGGGCAGCGACATTTCAATATCCGCTGCCTCCGTCACGATGCGGAATATATCCGCCAGCGCCTGCTGAAGCCTCATCTCCGCCAGCAGATACTGGCTCACCTCGGGTTTGGAAAACAGCAGGGCGGAAATCCCGGAAAACCGCTGCTGATCCTCCGCCGCCGGCGCCTGACCGCTCATGGCGGCCATCTGAATGCTGATCTGCAGCTTCCGGTACTCCCGGATCAGCGCCGCAGTCGTCTCCTCTCCCATCACCGTTTCCTTCAGGCCGTGATACGTCCTGTATTCCTCGCTTTCGCGAATCTCCCTGGCCAGCTGATGTGCCATTGAATAATCCATACGCTCCTCCTTCTTTATCATAACGAATCAGGAGAGAGGTTTCTTCCTCTCTCCTGACCTTCCTTTTCTTTCCTCACGCATCCAGGATGATTGGCAGGATCATCGGATTCCGTTTGATTTTTTCAAAGATGAACCGATGCACCTCATCCTTGATGATGTTCTTGAGCTCCGGCCAGTTTTCTCCTTCCAGGCTGTTGGAAGCCAGAATTTCCCGGACCAGCTCCTGCGTCCTGTCGATGATGTCTTCATTCTCCCGGACATAGATGAATCCGCGGCTGACGATATCCGGCCCGCTCAGCAGCTTGCACTGATCCCGGTCAATGGCCATCACCACAATGAGAAGGCCGTCCTGGCTCAGGTGCTTCCGATCCCGAAGCACCACATTGCCAACATCGCCTACGCCCAGACCGTCTACCAGCACGCCGCCCACGGGAACCTGCTCGCCCAGTGCCAGCACATTCTCGTTCATTTCGATGACCTGCCCCATTTCGGGAATCACGATATTCTGGCTGGGGACTCCCATGGATTCCGCCAGAATCGCATGCTGCCACATCATGCGGTACTCACCGTGGATGGGAATGAAATACTTCGGGCGGATCAGAGCGTGCAGCAGCTTCAGCTCCTCCTGGCAGGCGTGACCGGAAACATGGACCTCCGCCATCGCACTGTAAACCACCTGCGCCCCCAGACGATAAAGCTGATTGATCACCCGGGAAATAAACTTTTCATTTCCGGGAATCGGCGTGGCGGAAATAATGACCATATCGCTCTGCCGGATCTGCAGCTTTCTGTGCTCCGCGTAGGCCAT
>ODAJ012177224.1_pt1 | contig 13105 bp, 12 predicted proteins | sample 1539241 | NCBI WGS metagenome assembly ODAJ01 (sample SAMN02144231, study PRJEB22623) | gut metagenome | biome: sheep rumen | host: Ovis aries | place: New Zealand | reverse complement strand
CGGTTCAAGGTCTTGAAGTTTAAAAAGATGTGTGCTACATTTGTGGGGAAAAAGGGGAGAATATCCCAATTTTTGGGGAAAAGTGGAAGAGAAGGGGGCAGACATCGTGGCAGATCGGGAACCGCAATCTCTGTCTCCAGAAGCAGCCTCCGGCGCAGAGCAGGTGAAAACGCGAACCTTCCGCTTTGTAGGCTCCTTCTCTCACAGCCTGGACAACAAGGGCCGCCTGGTCATCCCCCAGAGCTTCCGGGATAAGCTGGGAGAGACCTTCTGCCTGGCGCCCTCCTTTGATTTCCAGTCCATTGCGGTCTATCCGACCGCCATGTGGGAAAAGAGAAATGAAAGCTATGAAAAGCTGGGACATCTGAACCCGGCGCTGAACCGGTATCTGGAGCATTTTTATGCGCTGAGCTATGACGGACAGTCCTGCGATGGGCAGGGCAGAATTCTGCTTCCGGCCAATATCCGCCAGAAGATTCTCGGGGAGGAGCGGGATGTGGATATCACGGGCGCCAACGATCATATCCGGATCGTCGCCAGCGCGGCCGGCGCGGATGCCTGGAAGAGCTTCCGGGATGAGCTGCCGGATCTGCTGAACATGATCGCGGGGCTCGAGAAGCAGGAGCCCTGAAGATATAAGAGAAACGCAAGCTGAAAGGAAAGGAGGAATCGGATGCAGGATATGGCATTGCGCGCGGGGCGCAGGCTGCAGGATGTGGCTGTGGCGTGGCACGCGCGGGGAGACCGGCGTCCGGATTCCCGACAGCAGCTTGCGGATCTTCGCCGCCAGCGGATGACCTGTTCGGCGACGCTCTCTTCGGATTATCAGGTGCAGGACTGGACGGCGCGGCAGGCAGTGTCTCCCAGCGGCAGGTTCCGCGTGATTGAGGAGACCCAGCCGCGCGCCGGGCTTTTCACGGGCGACGGCATCCGCTGGGATGTGGCCTGGGGGCTGCTGGCGGGAATCGCGGCGCTGCTGGTGCTCGTGCTGCTGATTCAGGTGGTCGGCATCGGAGTGGGCAACCGCTCCGTGGCCAGGCTCAACAGTAAAATCGAGGCTGTCGCGCAGAAGAATGAACGCATGCAGGCCGAGCTGGCCTATCAGTCAGAGGATGTGAATGTGTGCACGGAAGCGGTCAAGCTGAACATGGTTGCCTCTGACCGCGCCAGAACGGTCTGGCTGACCGCGCCCGAAAACGCGATACTCACCGTGATGGAGTCCCCGAAGGATCCGGCGGATCCGCCGGGGAACCGGCTGGCCTCCGCGCAGGGAGACTGACAGAACGCAGTCTCCCATTTCGTGTTCTCTGACGGCAGGCAGGAACCAAGATACAAAGGAATGATGGTAAGATGACGCTGAAAGAACTCGTGCAGAATGTTCCCTACGTGACCGAAACCCGCGGCGACATGGAGACGGATGTCCGGGAGATCACCTCCTCCAGCCGGGACAAAACAGACGCCGGTCTGTTTTTTTGCATCGTCGGCGCCAGGTTTGACGCGCATGATTACGCCTGGGAGGCGGTGGAAAACGGGTGCTCCGCCCTGGTGGTCGAGCGCTTTCTGGATCTGCCCGTGCCCCAGGTGCTCGTCAACGACGGGCGCGCAGCCATGGCCCGGATTGCCGAAAACTTCTATGGCAATCCCTCCCGGGAGATGCGCATGATCGGGATTACCGGGACGAAGGGAAAGACCACCACCACCTATCTGCTCAAGAGCATCTGCGAAAAGGCCGGCCTGAAATGCGGGATCATCGGCTCGACGGGAAGCGTCATCGGTGATCGCCATCTGGACAGCAAGCTGACCACCCCGGATCCCATCGACCTGCAGAAAACCCTCCGGCTGATGCGGGACGAAGGCGTTCAGGTCGTCTGCATGGAGGTCAGCGCCCACGCCATCGACATGAACCGGCTGGACGGCATGTCCTTTGAAGCGGGCTGCTATACCAACCTGAGTCAGGATCATCTGGACTACTTCTACACCATGGAGCGGTATTTTGAAACGAAGAAGCATTTCTTTACCGGCGGAATGGTGAAAAACGCAGCCCTGAACGCGGACGACGAAACCTCTGAAAAAATCCGGCAGGATCTGACGATCCCGAACATGACCTTCGGCATCTGCGTGGATGCGGATGTTTTCGCCAGGGATATTGAAATTACGGAGGAGGGCGTCCACTTTACCATTCAGCTGCACAGCATGCATGAAATCGCGGTGCATATGCACATGACAGGCATGTTCAACGTCTACAACGCGCTGGCGGCGACGAGCTGCGCGCTGATCATGGGGATCGGGCTGGAGCAGGTGAAGGAAGGGCTGGAGGCCGTCACCCGGGTGCCCGGGCGGATTGAAATGCTGCAGACGGGAACCCCCTTCAAGGTGATTCTCGACTACAGCCATTCTCCGGATGCCCTGGAAAATATTCTCCGGACGGTGAGACAGTTTACCCGGAGGCGGGTCATTGCGGTGTTTGGCTGCGGCGGGGACCGGGATAAGGGCAAGCGTCCGATGATGGGCAATATCGGCGGCAGGCTGGCGGATTACTGTATCCTGACCTCCGACAATCCGCGTACGGAAAACCCCCTGGTGATCCTGGCCGCCATCGAAAAGGGGATCAAGCCCACGGGGAAGCCCTACGAGGTGATTGAAAACCGGCGGGAGGCCATCCGTCACGCGCTGGAAATGGCGGAGGACGGGGATGTGATCGTGCTGGCGGGCAAGGGCCATGAAACGTATCAGGAGATTATGGGCATCAAGCGGCCCTTCGATGAAAAGGTGATCGTCAGCGAACTGCTGCTGGAGATGAAGCTGCAGAAGGGCGGAAAGGAAGAGGGAGAGCCTGCATGTACAGAATGATGGCGGCGATGCTGATCGCCCTGGGAGCCGCGCTGCTGACCGGACCCCGGCTGATCGCCTATCTGCGGAAGCTGCATTTCGGCCAGACGATCTATGAGCTGGGACCGGCGCACCAGAAAAAACAGGGGACCCCGGTGATGGGAGGACTGATGATCGCGCTGGGCGTGGTGCTGGCGGCGATCGTCTGCCATCCGGTGCCCTGGAGGGGGCTGTCGGATCCGGTCTGGCCGCTGCTGGGCGTGGCGCTGCTGAGCATGGCGGTGGGCTTCGCGGATGACTATATCAAGGCGGTCAAAAAGCGCCACGATGGACTGCAGCCCATGCAGAAGATCCTCGGGCAGGTGCTGGTGGCCGCGGCCTTCAGCGTCTACTGCTACGCATCGCCCGCGGTGGGAAGCGGCATCTGGATTCCGGTCCTGAACCGGGTCTGGGATCTGGGCTTCTGGTACATTCCGGTGATGACGCTGCTGATCATCTTCATGGTGAACAGCACCAATCTGCAGGACGGCCTGGACGGCCTGCTGAGCACGGTGACGGTGGTCGGCGGGGGCGCCTGGGCGGTGATCTGCGCGCTGCTGCTGCTTCTGCCCGGAATCCGCGAACTGTGCGATCCGGCCGTGGCGGAGGTGGCGGGGGTCGTGTCCGCGGCGCTGATCGGAGGATGCATCGGCTTCCTGCGGTTCAACCGCTATCCGGCGAAGACCTTCATGGGCGATACGGGCAGCATGCTCATCGGCGGCACGCTGGTGGGCATCGGCATGATGACCCGGATGCAGGTGCTGCTGGTGCTCACCTGCCTGATGCCGATCGTCAGCAGCTTCAGCGTGATTCTGCAGCGCTATTATTTCAAGCTGACGCACGGGAAGCGGATCTTCCTCATGAGCCCGGTGCATCATCATTTTGAGAAAAAAGGGTATTCGGAAACGCAGATTGTCAGCATGTATGCCGGAGTGACCATGATCAGCAGCCTGATAGCGGTTCTGCTGGTCTGTGCCGGGCCTTCGGCTTGACATTTCGGAACAGGGGGTATCAGCATGGAATGGGAAGGAAAAAAGGTTCTTGTCGTGGGAATGGCCAGAAGCGGGGTCGCGGCGGCGCAGCTGCTGCGGGCATACGGCGCTGAAGTGACCGTGAACGACAGCAAGACCGAGGATGAACTGGGCAGCCAGCTCAAGCCTCTGGAAGGGCTGAAGCTGGAGCGCCGCTTCGGACGCGGGGCGATGGAGCTGCTCGCAGGGCATGACTGCCTGGTCATTTCTCCCGGAATCCCGGAAAATGCGCCCTTTGTCCGGAAGGCCCGGGAGATGGGCATCTACGTGATCGGAGAGCTGGAGCTGGCTTCCCAGCTGGCCAAGGGGGAGCTGATCGCGGTCAGCGGAACCAACGGCAAGACCACGACCGTTTCCCTGCTGGGGGAGATTTTCCGCAACAGCGGCCGCGTGACCCATGTTGTGGGCAATATCGGTTATCCGTTCTCCCTGGCCGCGCTGATCAGCAAGGCGGACGACGCGGTGGTCTGCGAGGTTTCCTCATTCCAGATGGAGACGGCGGATACCTTCCATCCGCACATTGCGATCCTGACCAATATTTCCGAGGATCACCTGAATCGGCATGGCACGATGGAGGTCTACACCGAGCTGAAAATGCGCATGTTCCGCAATCAGACGGCCGAGGACTACGCCGTGTTCAACGCGGATGATCCCGGGCTGACGGGGCTGAGCCGCCAGGTGAAGTCCCATGTGCTCAAGTTCAGCCGGATCCGGGAGGTGCGGGAAGGCGCCTTCGTGCGGGACGGAGATATTATCTTCCGCCTGGACGGGGAGGAGAGAAAGGTCTGCCGGGCGGAGGAGGTCCGGATTCCCGGTCCCCATAACCTGGAAAACGCGCTGGGCGCCGTCTGCGCGGCGGCGGCCTGCCGGGTTCCGATTCCGGTGATCCGCCACAGCCTGAGGACCTTCCGGGGCGTGGAGCACCGGATTGAAAGCGTGCGGGAGCTGGACGGCGTTGAATATATCAACGACAGCAAGGGCACCAACGTGGATTCCACCCTGAAGGCCGTGCAGACCATGAGCCGTCCGACCGTCATGATCCTGGGCGGATACGATAAGCATACCTCCTTTGATCCGCTGTCCAGGGAAATCGCGGGCAATCCGCTGATCCGGGGCACGGTGCTGATCGGCGAAACCGCCAGGCAGATTGAGGAAAGCCTGGAGCGGGCGGGGTACACCCGGATCTATCATGCGTCCAGCATGAAGGAGGCGGTGGAAATGAGCCGTGATCTGACGGAATCCGGGTGGAACGTGCTTCTTTCCCCCGCGTGCGCAAGCTTTGACATGTTCCGCGACTATGAGGAGCGCGGCCGCGTCTTTAAGGAAATCGTTCAGCAGCTGACCTCACGGCAGGCGCAGGCCTGATCTGGCAGCCAGCAGGGAGACGATCCGACATGCAGCAGAACCAGACGGATGAAACCCGCCGGACGGCCGGAGGCGGACGGGGCAGCGCGGGTGATCCCGTGCGGGACTGGCAGCGGAACACCTGGTACGGGCCCGCTCCCTCCAACGGCAACCCCTTCGATGAGCCGGAGGACGCGCCGGAGCTGAGAGACAGCCGATCCCCCAATGTCAACGAGCATATGGGTGATTTCTGGAATCAGGAGTATCAGGGCTACCAGTACACGGGCAGCAGCCCGAAGACCACCCAGGCGGCGCGGGAGAAAAAAAGGCCGGAGAAGAAAAAAAGAAGCACCGGAAAACAGCGGGCAGCCCGCGTGCTGGCGGGAATTGGCGCGCTGGCGGCGGTGCTGCTGTTTCTGCGCTTTGGCGTGTTCAGCGTTCGGGCCATCACGGTGATCGGGAACCGGGATATCTCCACCGAAGAGATCATCCGGATCAGCGGCATTCACTGGGGCGACAGCATGATCAGGCTGAACGAAAAACAGGTACGGGAACGCATCGAGTCGGATTACCGCCTCCAGTTCGGTTATCTGAAGAAGAACCTGCCCAATCAGGTGACGCTGAACATCCGGGAACGGGAGGAATGCTGCTGGTTCACCTATGGCGGTATTCTCTATCAGATGGATAAGAACCGCATGGTGCTCTCGGAAACGGAAAGCCTGTTTGAGGAAGGACAGGACGCTCAGGGACAGCAGGTGCAGCAGGAGACGGCGGACTTCCGGCGGATCAGGAGCGGCCTGGTGCAGCTCAAGGGACTGAATATCCGATCGGGCTGCCGGGTGGGTCAGAGGCTGATGCTGGCGCAGCCCGCGCAGCAGACCGCGATTTCCAACCTGTTTCTGGAGATGAAGGTGCTGGGATGCGCGGAGATCATTCAGGAGGCGGATGTGAGCAATCCGTCCGGGATCCTTCTGGTGACGCGGGACGGGTTTACGGTGGTGCTGGGCAACCAGGAGAACCTGCATGCGAAGCTCAGGAGCATGCTGCTGGTCCGGGCAGAGCTGATCCGGATGGGCTATACCTCCGGAACCATCACGGTCACGAATCCCAGATCTCCGCTTTACTCGCCGGTGAAGTAACAAAGTCTTCACAGGGCAGAAAAAAGTCACACAAAAGACGCAGAATTGTAATATAAATCTGAAAAACGCTTGCATTGCAGGGGCAAATATCATATAATGAAATTGGATATGTATCATTGCAGGAGATCGCGGAACAGGCGGTTCCTCCTGCGGGGGGAAGGAAGTATCGATGAAAACCACGGTATCGGCGATTGATTTCGGAACGAGCAAGATCGTGACGCTTGTTGCTGAAAACAGCGGCAGCCAGCGCTGCGATATCGTTGCGGCGGGTGTCGCCAAATATGATGGATACCTGGAAGAGGGCTGGAACAATCCGGGAGAGCTGGATGAGGCGATTCGCCGCTCCATCGCGGACGCGGAGGAGCAGTGCGGCGCCAAGATCCGGGAGATCAACGTGGGGGTGCCCGGCGCCTTCACCCGGGTTTACGCGACGAAGGTTACGCTCTCCCTGAAGGGGACGGATCCCCGGGTCACCTCCGCGGATGTCAAGGCTGCGTTTAACAAGGCCGCGGAAAACCTGGAAAACCTTCCGGGCGTTGTGGTGCACTCCAGTCCCGCCTGGTTTATGGTGGACGGCGGAAAGAAGACCCTGGAGCCTGTGGGCATGAAGGGGCGTGAGATGACGGCCTTCATCAGCTTCGTGGTGGGGAACCGTTTCTTTGTGGATGATGTCACCAACCGCATGGCTGATCTGGGCATCACGGTCATGGGCTTCTACTCCACCTCCGCCGGAGAAGCCATGCTCTATCTGAACGAGCAGGATCGGGATCACACCTCCGTGCTGATCGATATGGGATATCTCAACACGGAAATCATGGGTGTGGAGGGTGACGCGATCATCTATCACCGGGTGCTGGATGTGGGCGGCGGAGATATTGCCGTGGCCCTGGCGGAGCAGCTGGACATCAGCCTCGCCGAGGCGGAGGATATCAAGCGCAAGTTTGTTTACGGCATCGAAACCGCCGGGGAAAACTACGAGGTTCAGGGGGCGGACGGGCAGAAGGCCAACGTCTTCTCCCGGGAGCAGGTCAAGCCGGTGATCTGCAAGGCCGTGGATGATATCGCCGAGCAGATCAGAAGCGCCGTGGAGGATGATTTCGGCGGCCTGGGGAACTGGAGCAGCGTTTTCCTCACCGGCGGCGGGCTGAGCTTCAACCGGGGCGGAAAGGAATATCTCTCCGGCAAGCTGGGCCGTCCTGTGCAGGAGACTCCGAGACGGACCACCAAGCTGAACAGCCACTGCTTTTCCAGCGCGCTGGGTCTGATGGATCTGATTATCGATACGATTGAACAGCAGCGGCAGCCTTCCGCGACCGCTGGTGGGAAAATAAAGGACTTCTTCCGTAGTCTGTTGGGAGGATAAGAGCATGATTGAGTTCCAGAATGAGGATCAGAACACTTTTGCTTCCATTAAGGTGGTCGGCTGCGGCGGCGGCGGAAACAACGCGGTGAACCGCATGGTGGACGCCGGGCTTCGGGGTGTGGAGTTTATTTCCGTCAACACGGACCGGCAGGCGCTGGGCCAGTCCAATGCGCAGGTCAAGATCCAGATCGGCGAAAAGCTGACCAAGGGTCTGGGCGCCGGCGCCATCCCGGAGGTGGGACGCAGGGCCGCAGAGGAAAGCCGCGAGGAAATTGCGCAGGCGCTCAAGGGGGCGGATCTGGTCTTCATTACGGCCGGCATGGGCGGCGGAACGGGAACCGGCGCTGCGCCGATCGTCGCTGAAATCGCCAGGGATATGGGAACGCTGACCATCGCGGTGGTCACGAAGCCCTTCAATTTCGAAGGCAAGCAGCGGATGAAGAACGCGGAGGCCGGCATTTCCGAGCTGAAGCAGCATGTGGATACGCTGGTTGTGATTCCGAATGACCGCCTGCTGCAGGTGGTCAACAAGGGCACGACGATGCTGGAAGCCTTCCGGATTGCGGACGATGTGCTGCGCCAGGGTATTCAGGGCATCAGCGATCTGATCGCCGTTCCGGCCATGATCAATCTGGACTTTGCGGATGTCAAGACGGTGATGGAGTCCGGCGGTATGGCCCACATGGGCATCGGCATCGGAACCGGGGAGAACAAGCTGGTGGAGGCGGCCAAGAACGCGATTGCCTCTCCGCTGCTGGAGACCAACATCGATGGCGCGCGTGCCGTGCTGATCAACGTGACCGGCGGCAGCGACATTTCCATCGTCGATATCAACGAGGCGGCCAACCTCATCATGGAAGCTGCGGATCCGGATGCCAATATCATCTTTGGCGCCGGCATTGATGAAACCATGGGGGACGATGTCCGGATTACGGTCATTGCCACCGGCTTCGAAAAGACGCCCTTCCCCACCAAGGAGCCAGCCCGCAAGCCCAGGGAAATTGAGCATGAGCGGCTCTATGGATCCTTCGGGACCAACTTTGCCCGCCCTGAGACGCCGGCAACGCGGGAGCTCTTTGAAACCCCCGGGGTCGGTGGTTCCGGAGCCTTTAACGGCAGCGCCGCGGGGGATGTGCCGGCCTTTATGAGCACCAGCCGCCCCAGCATGGGCGTACCGGGCATGGTGAACACGGGCTCCTTCCAGACGGGCTTCAGCTATCAGCAGGGCCAGAATCCGGCGCAGACGACCCGCCCCTTCCAGAGCATGAACGGCGGGCAGCAGGCGCAGCAGCCGCTGTTTGGCAACAATCAGGCCATGGGCAACCAGCCTCAGGGCTATCAGCCTGTTTTCAACAGCAACGGCCAGGTGACCGGCCAGCAGACGGGCAGCTTCCAGCCCATTCCGCAGAATCAGGCCATGACCACGGATGACCATGGCGTTCCGGGTTTCCTGCGCAGAAAGAAATAAAATCCGTCGATGAAAAAGCCGGGCGCTGTCCCGGCTTTTTTCTGTACAGGGAATTGACGGGGCCCGCGCGGATGAGTATAATGCGCGTGGTACAGCGTGTACCTTCAAGCTTCTTCGGGGTCGGGTGAAATTCCCTACCGGCGGTTTACAGCCCGCGAGCCGGTTTTCCGGTTGATTCGGTGCAAGTCCGAAGCCGACAGTCACAGTCTGGATGAGAGAAGAAACGGCGCGCACAGCCTTCGGGTCTGACCCGCTCCGCCCCTCAGCATGAAGCTGCCTGAGGGGCTTTGCTGTAACCTGAAATCAGACAGGAGGTTGTTTTCGATGAAATCCCGAGTGTTTCCCTCATCTCACAGACTCTCCACCGCGGACCTGACCCGGATTGCGGTGCTGGCCGCCCTTTCCGCGGTGCTGTTCCTGACCATTGAGATCCCGATTGTTGCCTTCTACAAGCTGGATTTTTCCAACCTTCCGGCGGTGCTGGGCGGTTTTGCGATGGGACCTGTGGCCGGCGTGATCATCCTCGCACTGAAGGATATCATGCACATCCTGGTCAAGGGCCTCGGCTCCACCATGGGGATCGGTGATCTGGGGGACTTTCTGATGGGCGTCGCCTACGTGCTTCCGGCGGCGCTGCTGTATCAGCGGCAAAGAACCCGCAGGGCGGCGCTGACCGGCATGCTGACCGGTACCGTGTGCATGATCGTCGCGGGAGTTCTGATCAACTGGCTGCTGCTGATTCCGGTCTACCAGACCGCGTATCATATGGATCTGGCAGGCATCGTCGCCATGGCGACGAAGGCGCTTCCCTTTGTGGATTCGGAGTGGAAGCTGCTGCTGTGCGTGACCGCGCCGTTCAACCTGCTCAAGGGCCTGGCGGTTTCCATTCTCGCCGCCCTGATTTACAAGCCGCTGTCTCCGCTGCTTCACGGAAAACGGGAGGCATAAAGACAAAAAAACCGCGCTCCGGCATCAGAACCGGAGCGCGGTTTTTCTGTCATCAGGCATTCTGCCATTCCGCGGCTTTCGCACTGGACATCCGCTTGATGGCGGGTTCAGGATACTTGGAATCGGCACCGCCGTTCACATACAGGAACAGCTTTCCGCCCTGAGTTTTATACAGGGATTCCTCAAAGCCCTGAGGATCACCGAACGCACCGAAGGTCTTCTTCTGAATCAGATCGGAAGCATCGGTATCATACTCGACGTTGCAAATCACTTTCTTCATACCATTCTCTTCCTTTCGCACTTAGTCGCTGATGCACGGAATGTTCTTCCGTGATGTTACAATTTTATCACAAAAATCAGGGGAAAACAATGCGACGGAATGGCTGAAAGCTGACCATGCAGGGCAAATCCGGCCTCCATGACGGAAAAGAACAGCGCAAGAACACCCCGCCGCCGTTCAGATCACAGCTTCAGGCTGTCATCCGACAGGGTTTCAATGCCGTGGGCATGAAGCACGGTCTCCGCGGTGCTGACATCGCTGACCCGGAGCACCACATAGGCCTGGGAGGCCTGGGAGGCGGTGAAGGCGTACATGTATTCGATGTTGATCTGCGCCTCGTTCAGCGCGGATAGAATGGGATACAGCGCTCCGGCGCGGTCGTCCATGCGCGCGGCGACCACCTGCGTCCGGGAAACCATGAAGTCACTGCCCAGGGCGGCGCAGACCTGCTCCTCGTCGGAAACGATGATCCGCAGAATGCCGAAGTCATTCGCCTCGGCAATGCTCATGGCGCGGAGATTGGCGCCGGTTTCGGAGATCTTGCCCACCGCGGATACCAGCTGACCGGGCTGGTTCATCAGAAAGACTGACAGCTGAGTGATAGCCATAATCCGGTTCCTCCTCTCATTTAGTCGTGCAGTTTACGCCTGTCCACCACGCGGACGGCTTTTCCCTCGCTCCGGGTGATGGAGCGCGGAGCCACCAGATGCACCTTGGGGCCGATGCCCAGCATCGTGCGCATGGCGCCCTCGAGGCTCTTCTCCATCCGCTGGATTTCGGACATCAGATCCGTGAACTGATCCGGCCGGAACTCAACGTAAATATCGAAGGTATCGGTATGACGCTCCCGATCCACGACGATCTGATAGTTGGGCGTATAGCCCTCCTTCAGGAGCACCGTTTCGATCTGGCTCGGGAAGACGTTGACGCCGCGGATGATCAGCATATCGTCGCTGCGGCCCATGGGCTTGCTCATGCGTACATGGGTGCGCCCGCAGGAGCAGGGAGTCCGGTTGAGCACGCAGATGTCGCGGGTCCTGTACCGCAGCAGCGGGAAGGCCTCCTTGTCCAGGGAGGTGAAGACGAGCTCTCCCTTTTCGCCGTCCGGCAGCACTTCGCCGGTTTCCGGGTCGATGATCTCCACATAGAAATGATCCTCGTTGATGTGCATGCCCTTCTGCTCTTCGCATTCGAAGGCGACCCCGGGGCCGCTGGTTTCGGTCAGACCGTAAATATCATAGGCCTTGATGCCCAGGCTCTTCTCGATGCTCTGGCGCATTTCCTCCGTCCAGGGCTCGGCGCCGAAGATCCCGGCCTTCAGATGGTTGTCCTCCGGCTTGAATCCGCGCTCCTCCAGGCTCTCGCCGATATAGGCCGCGTAGGAGGGGGTGCAGCAGAGAATGGTGGCCTTCAGATCCATCATGAACTGAATCTGGCGCTCCGTGTTTCCGGAGGACATGGGCAGCGTCAGGCATCCGACCTTGTGGGAGCCTCCGTTCAGCCCGGCGCCGCCGGTGAAAAGGCCGTATCCGTAGCAGACCTGGCACACATCCTCCTCCGTGCCGCCGGCGGCGACGATGGCGCGGGCGCAGCAGTCCTCCCACAGGTCGATATCCGCCTGGGTATAGAAGGCGACCACTCTCCGCCCCGTGGTGCCGGAGGTGGACTGAATGCGCACGCAGTTCTTCAGATCCGTGCCCAGAAGCCCGTAGGGGTATGCCTCCCGCAGATCAGCCTTGCTCAGAAAAGGAAGCAGATGAATGTCCTGCACGCCGTGAATATCCTCCGGCCGGACGCCCTTCTGATCCATCAGATTGCGGTAATAGGCCACGTTGTCGTACACGTGGCGAACCTGGCGGACGATTTTTTCGTTTTGAATTTCCAGAATTCTGTCTCTGGAAGCCGTTTCGATTTCCGGTTGAAAGTATCTTTTCATCATGTCTGTCCTTTCCGGATCGGGAGATCCGTTTTATGCGGCTGAAAAAAACAGGATAAGCATACATCCAATCAAAATCAGATGTCAATTGCTCCGGAGAGCCGGTGGGGAGCCGAAAGCGTTCTTTTCGTGCACTTTTCTGTGAAAAGACCCCCTGTGATCCGGGTTTGACGTTTCCGGAGGGAATGAGTAAAATACGTTCATTGCGGGCGGACAGGCCCCGGGAGGGAGAAGGCGGATTCATGGACGAAATCAGAACGCTGGCGCAGGAGTTTTCCCTGCGGCCGCAGCAGGTGCAGGCGGTGATTGAGCTGCTGGACGCGGGGAACACGATTCCCTTTATCGCCCGCTATAGAAAGGAAGCGACGGGCTCCCTGGATGATCAGCTGCTGCGGGAAATGGCGGAGCGGCTGGAGTATCTGCGCAGCCTGGACAGGCGGCGGGGAGAAATTGCCCGGGCCCTGGAGGAGCTGGGCGTGCTGACGGAGGAGCTGACCGGTCAGCTGAAGGCCGCCTCGACGCTGGCGGAGCTGGAGGATCTCTATCGTCCCTACAGGCCGAAGCGCAGAACGCGCGCGACCATGGCGAAGGAAAAGGGGCTGGAACCCCTGGCCCTGTGGCTGATGCTGCAGCTTCCCGGCGGGGATCCCCGGGCAGAGGCCGGGAAGTATGTGGACGCGGACCGGGGAGTCCCGGATGCGGAGTCCGCTCTGGCCGGCGCGAGGGAC
>ODAJ012190589.1_pt1 | contig 13112 bp, 8 predicted proteins | sample 1539241 | NCBI WGS metagenome assembly ODAJ01 (sample SAMN02144231, study PRJEB22623) | gut metagenome | biome: sheep rumen | host: Ovis aries | place: New Zealand | reverse complement strand
CTCCTCCGCCGCGGCGAAGTAGCGTTCGTTCGCCAGGCTGTTGAGCTCCGTGACCCACATGCTTCTCACGTAAGACCAGGCGTCCATCCGCTGCTCCAGATCCGGAGTGGAGGCCAGCGCTTCCATGGCGCATTCCGCCATCCGGTGCTGATCGCAGACACCCTCCAGGCAGGTCAGCCCGGTGTCGGTCTCCGTGACGCTCCGTGCGCACAGGCCCGCCACCAGGTTTTCGCCCAGCGGCGGCTCCGCCACGCCGTGGAGCAGGCTGTCGACCCGTTCCGCCGGCGCGTTGTGCCGCTCGTAGCACATCTCCACGCACTTGTTCTTCAGCATTTCCGCCAGCCTGCGCTGATTGTCCTCCTCCTGATCCGGATGGAGCGCTTCCAGCGCAGCTCTGCGGCCGTCCAGCTGGAGGTAGAACTGGGCCCGTTCCATGGTTACCTCGGCAATCCGCTCCGCTCCGAGCAGGGCCGTCAGCTCCTGATACTCCGCGTTCACCGCCTCGCGCCAGAGGTCGGTGATCTGCGTCCAGGCTGCCACGCGCTCCTCCTGCGTCGATGCGGCAGCCAGCAGCGCATCCGCCTCCGCCTGCACCTGCGCGTGCTCCGTGCAGTAGTCCAGGGTGTAAAGCCGTATGCCGCCGCTGTACTGCACCAGCGTCCGCACGCAGGAATCCTGCGCTTCCGGTGCCTCCGTCGGCTGGGCAGGTGCCTGTTCCGTCACCCGTTCCGTCGCCGGCGCGGCCGTCCGCGGGTTCGACAGCGGGCCCTCCGTCGCGGGAGCTTCCGTGGGAGGAGCCTCCGGAGCGGGCGCCTCTGTGACAGGTACCTCCGTGCCGGGTGCCTCCGGGCCGGGTTCGGTCGGCGGGACATCCGTCGGCGGAACATCCGTCGGCGGAACATCTGTCGGCGGAACATCCGTCGGCGGTTCCTCAGTCGGCGGTTCCTCAGTCGGCGGTTCCCCGGTCGGCGGAGCTTCCGTCGGAGGTTCCTCCGTCGGCGGCTCCGTCGGCGGTTCCTCCTTGCCGATCGGGCAGCGCACGATGTTGGAATAAGCGATGTCCTTCCCCATGTCCTGCGGCACGTAGACCGCATAGGCCTGGTTCCAGAGCTCCGGCAGAACGGCCTCGGCACTCGTGATGATATGGTCAAAGGAATAGGTTCGGCTGTCGCTGGGATTCAGCCCCATCTCGGAGCCGATCTCATCTCCAAAGTTTCCGCTCATGGGATCATAGACGATCACATCATCGATCACGACATTGCCGGAGTTGATGATGGTCACCTGATAGTGGATGGGCTCCCCTTCCGTATAGAAGGAACCATTCGCGGGCGGCGCAGCCGACTTGATCACCGTCAGACCGGGCTGCTTTTCCGGATCGGGCTCCTTGCCGGTAGGCACCTCAACCGGTCCGCAGTATCCGCCCACCCAGGTGCCATCCGCCAGCATGCCGCTGGCCGTCGCGGAGTTGATCACCATGAGGTTGCCCGCGTCCAGGCTGGTCACGGTATAGGGTACAGTCACCGGGGGTGTTGCGGTATGGGCGGCCAGGGAAGGCAGGCTGAGCACCACCCCGCCGGTCAGGCCATCGAAGATCTCGATATACGCCAGATCCTCGTCCATCGTGTTCTCCGCCGTGATTTCGAAAAGAATCACCTCATCCTCGAGGAAGAACCCCCGGGGCGGCAGATTCGTCACCGTCTTCGTCACCTTGATCAGGTCCGTCAGCTTTTCCGGAGGCGTCGGCGGATTCTCCAGGGTGCTTACCTGTACCGGGATTGAAACCGCCTGCTTCGGAGTTTTGTCGTTCTTTTCCTCGCTCGTATAGCCGATCGCGAAAGCCTGGTTGATGATGTAGGTCCGATCCACATCGTCCGGTGTCACCTCATATTCAAAGGTGAAGACCTCCGGCACGCCCGGCACCAGGACATCCACCGTTCCCAGCTCCGGATTGTCCTTTCTCAGAGGATCCGTCACGGTGACGCCGTACAGGTTTTCCGTTCCAACGTTCAGGACGGAAACCTGGTATTTCACCGTCTCACCCTGCACATATCCAAGCGGATCAATCGAGTCCGAGGTCACCGTTTTGGTGATCGAAAGATCCCCCCCGAACAGCTCGCCGATCATGCCGACCATGGCGGGATTGGATTTCGCGTAATGGGCAAAGCCATGGTCCACCCAGGCGGCGCTGGCGATATTGATCAGCAAGGGCTTGCCCAGATCGCTTTCCTGAACCGTGTACTGGAAGGTGACTTCCTCCTTCTGCTTCGGTTCCAGGGACGCGATGGTCTTCAGCAGGCCTCCTCCCATGGGATCGAACACCTGGATGTTCGTCAGGGTGTGATCGCTCTCGTTGGTCACCACGATGCTGTAGGATACCTGGGAATTGATCAGATAAAGGCCAAGTCCATGATCATGGAAGACGCCTGTGCTGGTCACTTTTTTGAGCAGGCTTACATCCGAGGAGGGGGTTCCCTCCGGCACTTCAACATCCGAAACCAGCATTGAAACCTCATCCGATTTGACGAAATAGGCCTTGCCGCTGGCATCCTTGTAGTGCACGGTCGCCTGATCCGTCAGTTCTCCGTTATCCACATCCGTATCCGAGATGGTATAGTCGATCGGATATTTCATCGAGCCGGCCTCCGGCGTCATATGCGTATTCGTGCCGCCCGGAAGCGTGAGGCCGTTGCTCATGACATCCTCAATCTCCACATCATAGACCGGTTCATCGGAGATGTTGAACAGTTCCACCGTAAAGGTGACCTTTTCGTTACGCTGATAAATGTAATTGGGTACGACGTAGAGCTCTGCCGGGGTAACGGTCTTGAACGCCAGCAGATGCGATCCCTGCTCCTCTTCGCCGTCTCCGATGCCCGCCGTCTCCGGGGAGGGCGGTGTCCAGGAGTAGCTGTCCTTCGAGACCGGATAGGAGAAATGCACCACATTGGAAGAGAAATATCCCATGCCGGAGGTCTCATCCTTGCCGATGACGATGAAATCGGCATCAATGATTCCGTCGACGGTCTCGGAAGCCGTTCCGGGAATGATGTTCCCCAGCGCAAAGGGCCAGCTGAAGGAGAACGGCTGCTGCTCGTCCGGCTGGAGCTCAATGTCTCCGCCGAAGTTATAGATCGGAATGGAGGCTTCCGTATCCGGATACACATAGCCCCTCAGCTCGCTGAACTTCACAGGGACAGCCCCCGTGTTCTTCACGAAGCCGCTGTAGCTGATGAGTCCCAGATTGCCCGATGCGTCAATGGGCGTATAGATTGTCTTCGCCTCAGACGTCTGCGTCATGACCAGTGTCAGCTCCGCCTGGTTTTTCAGCCAGAGCGTAAAGTTCTCATCATCCTTCACGGGCGTTCCGCTCTCCGCACCCTCCGCTTCGATCGTCAGCGTGCGGTGGATCGCGGCGTTCGGAATGTCCTCCGACCGGATTCCGACCAGATAGGTCGCCTCGAAGCTTTCCCCCGCGGGGAAGGGAATCCCGCCGTATGTCTCAGGACCGAAGATGTCCTCATCCCCGTAGGTCCCGTACCAGTTGTTCAGCTTCAGATCCTCGGTTCCGTTGTTGACGACATCGAACCGGGCCTCCACCGTTTCTCCGGGAATGCCGCCGATGCCCGTATGGTCGTGAGCCAGAATGACGAGGGAAGGCCCCTCCGCCTGCTGCACGAGGAACACCAGGCAGACGTCGAGCGCCTGTTTTCCGGTCGCCGGATCCGTGGCGGCCGCCTGCACATAGCGATGCTCCCACTCGGTTCCCGAAGAACCCCACCATGCTGTCGTAAAGGTAAAGTGATAGGTTTCGCCCGGGGCGAGGGGCTCCTTCATCCAGGGCTCATCCGACACCGTATCCTCCGGGGAATAGGCTGTCAGGAAGTCCAGATCCAGCGGCACGCTGGAGCTGTTGGTCAGCATCATTTCAATCGGAATCGGCGTGCCCTTTTCAAACTTTCCGACCTGATCGCCCTCGCTGATCAGCGTGATCGCCGGCCCTATATCGGTCAGGACCGACGCGGTGGCCTCAAGGGAATACGCTGGCTTTTCTCCAGCCATCCCGGAGGCATACCAGGTGAAGAATTTCTCGCCGGCCTCGCAGTCCTCAGCGAACACGGTATAGTCCACAGTGGGCAGGGTCACGCTCTCCCCGGCAGGAATCATTTCTCCGCCGCCGCGGGCGCACCAGGAAAGGGCTTCCGCGCTGCCCCCCGCACTGTAGGTTTTTTCATAGAAGGTAAAGGCTGTCACATCCATCGAGCTGGTGTTCGTCACGGTCAGCTCGAAGGTGACGATTTCACCCTCCTGATAGAGCTTATCCGGAGAAATCTGCTTCGCCTCAATCTTGAGCATGGGTGTGATCGGTCCGCCCCGCAGCTGCGGAAGAATGCCGGGCCAGCCGATTCCGTCCGGATTCTTATTCAGATCATCCTCCAGATCCTTCACGGCGTCCACCACCTGCTGGTCAAAATATCCGTCCGGCCAGCCGGGGTTGTAGCCCGCGTCCCGCAGCGCCTCCTGCAGCTCCTTGACCCCTTCGTTCTCGTCTCCCTGCTTCAGGATGCCTGCGGGCTCGTTTTCCTCGTGCTGAAGCTCACCGCACATCACGCACCGGCGCTCCCGGATGCCGATGGACCAGTCCGTCCATGGCTGAATTTCGACCCATTCACTGAATATATGATCAATGACCGGCAGCGGCCGGGGATCCTGCAGACCGCACATGGAACAGATCCTGGCCTCCTGCCCCTCGGCCTGGCAGGTCGGCTCCTGCGTCACGGTCCAGTCCCCGAAGGCATGGGGAATCAGCGCCAGCTCCCGATCCTCGGCAAAGCCGCACACCTGGCAGGTGCGCACCTCCGTGCCTTCCGTCACGCAGGTCGGTTCCTGCGCCACGGTCCACTCCCCGAAGGTGTGGGGCAGGGCGTCGATGCTTCTCTTCTCTTCATATCCGCAGACCTGGCAGACCGAGGTTTCCTCCCCCGGCGCCGCGCAGGTGGCTTCCAGCGTCACCGCCCACTCGCTCATGGTATGGGGCAGCTTTTCCAGCGTTTCCTTTTCTTCCGTCTGGCAGGCGGAGCAGACGCGGCTTCTCTCCCCCTCCTCGCTGCAGGTGGCTTCCTTCAGCACGGTCCACTCGCCCCAGCTGTGCGGAAGCCTTTTGATCATCTCCGACTCCACGGTCCCGCACACGGAGCAGGTTCGCACATGCTCCCCCTCTGTCGCGCAGGTCGCCCGCACGGTCGTTTTCCAGTTGCCCCAGGTATGCTGTCCCGAGGCCTGAATCGTCTGCGTTTCCGTCGTTCCGCACACGCCGCAGGTCCGGGTCTGCTGACCGTCGCGCACGCAGGTGGCAGCCTGGGTGATCACCCAGCCACCCCACTGATGCGCGCCGCTGGCCGGCAGGGCCTTCGTTTCCGTAGCGCCGCACAGGGTACAGGTCCGGGTCTGCTCCCCGTCCGCCGTGCAGGTCGCCGCGCGGACCGTGACCCAGTCGCCCCAGACATGCCGGCTCGCGTCCGGCGCGGGGAAGAACACGTCCTCCTCACCGCAGACGGAGCAGGTCCTCTTCTGCACGCCGCTCTGGGTGCAGGTGGGCTCCCGGGTGGTTTTCCACTCTCCCCAGAAGTGGTTGCCGGTGGCGGGAACGGTTCGGGACTCCGTGGCCCCGCACCCGGAACAGGTCCGGGTTTCCTCGCCGTCGTATCTGCAGTTCGCCGCCCGGCTCACGGACCATCCGCTCCAGTTGTGCCCCGTGGCCGGAATCGATTGCGTTTCCGTCGCGCCGCACGTGGAGCAGGTCCGGGTCTGGACCCCCTCCCCGGTGCAGGTGGCGGCCTGCGTCGTCGTCCATCCGCCCCAGCTGTGCCCGGTGGCCGGGATGGAACGGGTCTGAGTGTTACCCTGGCTGCTGACCCGGATTTCTTCGCCGTCCTCCGTGCAGGTGGCAGGCCTGTTCATGTCCCATTCGTACCAGACCTCCTCCTGTCCTTCCGTGGGGAGTAATGTCGCAGCGCCGGCATTCACCGTCATGCTCAGCAGCATGACCAGCGAGAGCAGCAGCGCAATCCACTGCCTTCCCTTCATACAGGTTTCCCTCCTTCTCTTCTCCGGTCCGTCCATTGATTCAGTTGACTGATCTGTTCTGTTTCGCATCCGCCGAAAGAAATGAAAAAGCGATGCGTCTGTGCAGCATTGAACAAGCTTTGGATACACTTCCAGCTATTGTCAGTATAGCAGTCTTCCTCCGGCCAGTCAACCAATTCCTGCCGAATTTGGCCTGAAATTGCCCAAAATGAGGTATTTTCCCGATGTGCCGGCAAAAAAAGAAAAACCAGGCCGGTATCCCAGCCTGGTAAAAGATCATTCCCGCCATTGGAGGCCCGAGGTCAGCACGGTGACCTTCTCCGCATCGACGGTCAGTATGCCTTCCTCAATGGTCCCCTCCCGGCGTTCTCCCTCAGCGCCGACCAGCGTGCAGGCCCCCTGCTTCACCGCCGTCACGAAGGGAACATGTCCGGCCATCACGGCCAGATCGCCTTCCGTCCCGCGCAGAATCAGCATCTGCGCGTCCCCCCGGAACAGATCACCGTCCGGGGAAGAAATCACAAGCGGATAGGTTTTCACGCCTGACCGCCTCGCTTTGCCTTGGCCACCGCCTCATCGATGGTGCCCACATACAGGAACGCGCTTTCCGGCAGATCGTCATGCTTGCCCTCGATGATCTCCCGGAAGCCCCGCAGCGTTTCATTCACCGGCACATACACACCGGGAATCCCGGTGAATTTTTCGGAAACGAACAGGGGCTGGGACAGGAAGCGCTGGATTTTGCGCGCCCGGGATACCAGCAGCTTATCCTCCTCGGCCAGCTCGTCCATGCCCATGATGGCAATGATGTCCATCAGCTCATTGTAGCGCTGCAGAATCCGCTGCACCTCCCGCGCGATGCGGTAGTGCTCCTCGCCCAGCACGTCCGCGCTGAGGATGCGGCTGGTGGAATCCAGCGGATCCACGGCGGGATAGATGCCCTGGGAAGCGATGGCGCGGGAAAGCACCGTCGTCGCGTCCAGATGCGCGAAGGTGGTCGCCGGAGCGGGGTCCGTCAGGTCGTCGGCAGGCACATACACCGCCTGCACGGAGGTGATGGAGCCCTTGTGGGTGGAGGTGATGCGCTCCTGCAGCATGCCCATTTCCGTCGCCAGCGTCGGCTGATAACCCACGGCCGAGGGCACGCGGCCCAGCAGCGCGGATACCTCGCTGCCCGCCTGGGTGAAACGGAAGATGTTATCGATGAACAGCAGCACGTCCTGGTTTTCCTCATCGCGGAAATATTCCGCCATGGTCAGCCCGGCCAGGCCCACGCGCATACGCGCTCCCGGCGGCTCGTTCATCTGGCCGTAGACCAGCGTCGTGTTGGCCAGCACGCCCGATTCCTTCATTTCGAAGTAGAGGTCATTGCCCTCCCGGGTGCGCTCGCCCACGCCGGTGAAAACGGAAAGGCCGCCATGCTGCTTGGCAATATTGTTGATCAGCTCCATGATCATGACCGTCTTGCCCACGCCGGCGCCGCCGAACATGCCGATCTTGCCGCCCTTGGCGTAGGGGCAGATCAGGTCAATGACCTTGATGCCGGTCTCCAGGATTTCCGTGGAGGTGGACAGCTCCTCGTAGGCGGGCGCGGGACGATGGATATCCCATCTTTCCTTGGTTTCCACCTCGGGACCGTCGTCCACCACTTCGCCCAGCACGTTGAAAATCCGTCCGAGGGTTTCCCGGCCGACAGGAACCGAAATGCCCTTGCCGGTATCGGTCACGGTCACCCCCCGCTGCAGGCCGTCCGTGGAGCCCATGGCAATGCAGCGCACGGTGTTGTCTCCGATGTGCTGCGCCACCTCAACGGTCAGCGTCCGATCCCCGATCGGCAGCGTCAGGGCGTTATAGATGGCGGGCAGGTGGTCATCCCCGAACCGAACGTCCACAACCGGGCCCATGACCTGGACAACCTCTCCTGTTAAAAGCTTTTCCAAATCCCTGTTCCCCCTTTATCTGGGTGATGTCAGCCCTCTTCCGAAGGCATTACAGGCCACTTCCGGCCACAATTTCGGTAATTTCCTGCGTGATGGTGTTCTGCCTTGCGCGGTTATACTGCAGCTGCAGCCGGTCAATCATTTCCTGCGCGTTCTTGCCGGCGGAATCCATGGCCATGCGCCGGGCCGCCACCTCGCTGGCGAAGCTTTCCCGCACGCAGGCCGTCAGCACGCCGCTCAGATAGGTCGGCACCGCGGCGTTCAGAACCGTTCCTTCGTCGGGCTCAAACACCGGCTCCGCGCCTCCGTGCTTCTCCGTCTTCTCCAGCGGAAGCACCCACAGCAGCGTCGCCTCCTGGCTCATCATGGATTTGTACCGGGTGTAGAGGATCCCCAGCCGCTCGAACCGGCCCTCCAGGAAATCCCTGCACTGCTCATCCGCCCAGCGCTTCGCGTCCGCGCCGGAAAAATGCTCCGAGGAAAGGACGCTGTGGCCGTACCGCTCGCAGGCGCGCTTGCCCAGCGGAATCACCTCCGCCTCCGGCACCGTGGCCGCCAGACGGAAGACGTTGGCGTTGTACCCGCCCGCGAGCCCCCGGTCCCCCGCGATGACGATCAGGCGGGTTCCCTGCCCCTTCGCCTGCATATACGGGGAACGGGCGCATTCCGGAGAAGCGCTGAGAACCGCCACGAGATCCTCCAGCGCCGAGGCGTACTCCCGGGACTGATTCATGTTCCGCGTAGCCCGACGGATTTTGGAGGAGGCCACCAGGCCCATCGCCTTGGTCAGGTGCAGGGTGGAGTCCACCGACCGGATCCGGTTCCGCAGAGATTTAATATCTGCTCCCATGGCTTACCTCCGGAATCCCTTCAGCGCCGCCTGCATTTCCTGCACATCCGCGTCATCCCACTGCCCGGCTTCAATCCGCTCCAGCAGGCTGCCGTAGCGCGATTCGAGATATTCGAACAGATCGTTCTGCCAGGACGCCACCTCCGCGGGAGCGACCTCATTGAGATAGCCGTTGATCACCGCGTAGACGATCGCCACCTGGCAGCCCACGCGCACCGGAGAGGAGCGCTTCTGCTTGAGCACCTCCACAATGCGCTCGCCCAGCGCCAGGCGGGACTTCGTGTCCGCGTCCAGATCGCTGCCGAACTGAGCAAAGGCCTGCAGCTCGCGGTACTGCGCGTAGAGCAGCTTCAGCTCGCCGGCCACCTTTTTCATGCCCTTGATCTGCGCCGCGCCGCCCACGCGGCTGACGGAGATACCCGGGTTGATGGCGGGCCGGATGCCGCTGTGGAACAGCTCCGTCTCCAGGAAGATCTGCCCGTCGGTGATGGAAATCACGTTGGTGGGAATATAGGCGGAAACATCGCCCGCCTGGGTTTCAATGATCGGCAGCGCCGTGATGGAGCCTCCGCCGTACTCCGGCGCCACGCACGCGGCGCGCTCCAGCAGCCGGGAATGCAGATAGAACACGTCGCCCGGATAGGCTTCCCGTCCCGGAGGCCGGCGAATCAGCAGGCTCAGCGCGCGGTATGCCACCGCGTGCTTGGACAGGTCGTCGTAGATGATCAGCACGTCCTTGCCCTGAGCCCGGAAATATTCCGCCATGGCGCACCCGGAGTAGGGCGCGATATACTGCAGCGGCGCGCTCTCCGCCGCGGAGGCGGAAACGATGATCGTATAGGGCATGGCGCCGGCCTTTTCCAGCTCCTGGGCAATCTGAACAACGCTGGTGCGCTTCTGCCCGATGGCGACATAGATGCAGATGACGCCCGTGCCGCGCTGGTTCATGATTGTATCCACCGCGATGGTGGTCTTGCCGGTCTGACGGTCGCCGATGATGAGCTCGCGCTGTCCCCGCCCGATCGGGATCATGGAGTCGATGGCCTTGATGCCGGTCTGCAGCGGAACGGACACGCTCTTGCGCTGAATGATGCCGGGCGCCGGGGATTCCACCGGGCGGATTTCCCGGGTCTCCGCCGGTCCCTTTCCGTCAATGGGCTCGCCCAGCGCGTTCACCACGCGGCCCAGCAGGCCCTCGCCCACCGGCACGCTCAGCGCCTCTCCGGTACGGTATACCACGGAGCCCTCGCGCACGCTGTCCTTGTCCGACAGAATGGCGACGGAAACCGTTTCCTCCTCCAGATTCTGCGCTACGCCGAAGCTCCCGTCGTCAAAGCGGAGCAACTCATTGGCCATGCAGGAGCGCAGCCCGTACACGGTGGCGATCCCGTCGCCCACCGTAATGACGGTGCCGTTTTCCTTCATCTCGATCCTGGATTCGTACTGCTTGATCTGTTCCTTGATAATACTGCTGATTTCAACCGCCTTGGAGGTCATTCGTGCATCACTTCCTTGATCTGATCCAGCTTATTTCTGAGACTGCCGTCAATCACTTTTCCGTCTATTTCGACCCGGACCCCGCCCAGCAGCGCGGGAACCACTTCGCAGCGGAGCTCCACCCTGCGGCCGAAGCGCTTTTCCAGGCTTTCCTGCAGCGCGGCCTTCTCCTCCTCCGTCAGCTCGACGGCGGAGGAAACCCTGGCGACGGATTCTCCCCGGAAATCCCGGGCCAGCTCTCCGTAGTGACGGATCATTTCCTCCAGCCCGTTCACATGGCCCCGGGAGACCATCATCCGCAGCACGCCCATCAGCACCGCAGGCACCCGGTCGCGGAAGGCGTCCTCCAGCGACTGGAGGCGGACATCCCTGCTGATGGCCGGGGACGCGAGCATGGCCCGGTATTCCGGCACCTCCCGCAGCGTCTCCTCCACCAGGCGCAGGCCCTGGGCCGTTTCCGTGGTCTGGTTTTCCGATACGGACAGCTCAAACAGCGCCTCAGCGTATTCCTTACTCGTTGTCGTCATGATCGATCTCCTGCAGGAATGAGTCAATCAGCGCGCGATGATCCTTCTCGGTGATCTCGCGCTCCAGCAGCTTCCCGGTCAGCTGAGCGGACACGTCCGCGATCTCGCGGCGCATATCGGCTTCCGCCTTCTTCCGCTCCAGCTTCGCGTCCTCCTCAGCCTGCCGGCGGATATCGGCAGCCTTCTCCCGGGCCTCGCCAATGATCTCATTGCTCCGGTATTCCGCGGTTCTGGAAGCATCCGCGATGATCTGGTCCGAGGTCTGCTGGGCGGCCGCCATGGCCGCCGCGTAGTTCAGCCGATCCTCCTCCGCCTGCTCCCGGGCGGTCTGCGCCTGGGCATAGTCCGCATCGATGGCTTCCCGGCGCTGCGCCAGCACCTTCTGGACGCGCTTGAAGAGGAATTTCTTCACAATCCACGTCAGCAGCAGAAGGTTGCACAGGGAGATCACCACATTCCAGATATTGACGGAAATCACATCTAAATACTGCATGCTATTCCCCGTTCATCTAACAATTCATAGTACTTCCGGCCGAAAGGCTGCCATTTGCCTGAAAGCATTCTCAGCCGAAGGGGATCGGAAAGCCCCCGGTTATCCCTTAATGGCTTCCTTCAGGATATTGGTGAAGATCCCGGGCGCGACAAAGATCAGCAGAATCGCCACGATCAGACCGTACAGACCGGTCGTTTCCGCGATGGCGCAGCCCATGATCAGGGTGGACGTGACGTCGCTCTTGCACTCCGGCTGGCGGCCGATCGCCTCGCAGGCCTTGGCCACCGCGTTGCCTTCGCCGATACCGGGGCCGATACCCGCGATCATGGCGCATCCGGCGCCCAGACCCATCAGACCCAACATAATACCCATTGCCAGTTCCAACATAATGCTTTTCCTCCGTTCATCATCGGCCTCAGGCCGTTTTTCCCGTTGTGACGTTTGCGCCGCTGCGCAGCTTTCTCTTCTCCTGGCGCGCGCGCCATTCGTCCCACGGCACCGCGCCCGCCACGTTCAGCATCGTCAGCATGGCGAAGATGAAGGCCTGCATGCATCCGCTGAACACGTCAAAATAGATGGACAGCACCGCGGGAATACCCACCCGAAGATAGGGAATATCCCCCAGAATGCCGGGCAGCCAGCCCAGGAGCGTCTTGCTCAGTCCGCCCAGGGCGGAGGCCATCAGGGCGGAGATGACCGCGCCGGACAGCACGTTGCCATAGTGACGGAAGGCCATGGACAGGGGGGTGGAAAACTCCCCGATCAGATTCATCGGCGCAAAAACCGGAATCGGCTTGAACAGCCCGATGAAATAGTTCCAGAGCCCGCCGCGGAACTTGTAATGCATGATCAGGAAGAAGACCAGCACCGCCCACCCCGCGGTCACGTTCACATCCCCCGTGGGAGCGAAGAGCCCCACCAGGCAGCTCAGGCTCGAAAAGGCGCTGAGCCCCAGAATCGCGCAGATGAACGCGGCCCAGGTGGAAAAATACTCGCCCATGTTGTCCTTCACGAGCTTCTGGCATTTTTCCACGATCCATTCCGCCAGCAGCTGACGCCTGCAGACAGCCTTCGCCGTCAGGCCGTGGGTCAGATACAGGCAGAGCCCCAGGATCGACAGGATCACGCCCCAGCTGTTCACCTGGCTCTCGCTGATGATCAGAGGCTGCACCGGAAAAGGAATTTCCAGAAATACCAGGGCACCGGAGATGTGAACTCCCTCCGAGGCGGGGGTAAAGAGCACCTTCAGCACGATGCAGATCAGAAACGGCACGATCATCAGGGCAATCAGCCCGTAGTCCACCGCTCTGAAGTGCCTGCTGTGCACATCCGGCGTCTGCTGTTCAGTCAATCAGATCACTTCCTTCTGGTTCAGCGGGAGCCACGCCCCGCTTCCGGTCAATCAGCGGCCGGAACAGGATGCCGATCCGCGGAAAAAGCAGCGGAATCAGCGTCGCGTAAGGATTGGTTTTCAGCAGGCCGATGGCGCCTGCGCAGAGCAGCCCCATCCCCAGCAGGCGGACCGAGGCGGACGCCCGGACCCGGCGGCTCGCTTCCTCCGCCTTTCCCTGGGCCACCGCGCGGCTCACCGTCAGGCCGAGCAGAAAAAAATTCCCGATGGCCGCCAGCGCGCCCACCGCGTTCCCGCCCAGTACGGAAAAATCCCACCGCCCAAGCAACAGAAAAACGGCCTCCAGCACCAGGCTGAGCCCCGCCGTCCA
>ODAJ010883243.1_pt1 | contig 13112 bp, 11 predicted proteins | sample 1539241 | NCBI WGS metagenome assembly ODAJ01 (sample SAMN02144231, study PRJEB22623) | gut metagenome | biome: sheep rumen | host: Ovis aries | place: New Zealand | reverse complement strand
AGAAGATGATCAAACTCCTGCAATTTGACCTCAGTCTTGTTGCCATTAAGCAAACCACCACTACCCAACATGTAATGGTAATATAGATATTGGGTAGTATCTTTGTCTAACTTGATGTAGTCTGAAATGGAGTTAATCTCTTCCTTCGCCAAGGAATCCTGGCCCAGATAATAATAATAGGTCGAAGATACGATATGCAATTCTGTGTTTGCATAATAGACCCTACGCAACTGGTGGTCGGTAAGTTCATTTAGACTCTCGTTAATTCTGGCTAATCTGTTCAGTGCACGATTCCTGCACTTGAAGAATTCATATCCGTTTCCGATACGCTGCATCACCTTCATCATCATAACATCAGAACAAAGTAGTTCTATCTGGTTACGTGATTGTTTCAAAACTTTTCTGAGCAAACGAATAGAATGATCATACTTCATCTGCTGATAATAGACATACGCAAGATTATTGAGAGCCTCGCTCCTACCCTCTTCAAAACTTTTGGCTAAAGAATATGCCTTCTTGGCAGCAATATAGGATGAGTCTATGTTGGAATATCTTGTTCCATATGATATAGCATTATAGTAATCCGAAGAATTGAATTCTTGGGATTCGTTACTTCTACAACAGATGAATAGAAGGGCTACAGATATGATTGACAAGAAAACCCTCAAATTATATACATTATTATATTAATGCTGATATGCAAAGAAACAACCTGCAAACACGGAGTAAAGAACAGTAGCAAGAAAGACAACATGTAGAACAACAAGGTCTTTCTTCATGTATCCGGATGTGGTGAATAAGGATGAACATTTATCCTTGCATACCGTAAACTTATTTATTAACAACAGGTAGATATAATAGAAAAGAATACCTATCAGGGTTCCTGAAACAGCACCTGCAAATATATCTGCAGGATAATGAAGACCCAGATAGATTCTGCTATAACAAGACAACAATGCCCACGAGAAAAATATGGCTGTTGTACGTCTGTTTCTGAATATCAAAGAGAAATATACAGATATAGCAAAGGTATTCGTAGCATGACCCGATATAAAGCTGTATAATCCACTTCTGTATCCATTAACCAAATCAACTATACCTACCATAGCAGGATTATGCGAAGGTCTGAGCCTATGAAAAAATGGTTTGCAAAGACCACTTGAGAACTGATCTGAGGCTACGACCAAAAGAACGGTTAATCCAAGCAGAATCAGGCAACGACGTGCATTGTTGTTCTTTATTACGACATATAGCATGCAAAGGAAAAGCGGTATCCAGGTGGAAACCTTGGTCATCGCTAGGAAAAAACCATCCCAAAACGCAGAATCACTTCCATTTAAGAAAAGGAATAGAGATCTATCGAAGGAAATTAATTGGTCAATGATACTCATAATTGTGTTTTATATTAGTTCAAGTGAATTCTTTGGTATCCAGCCTATTTTGCCATCGGCAATCTGAATCTCAAGCCATTCTTTCATACTGGAGTCTCTGATTTCGACACGAGTACCTTCGTGAATCACAAACAAATCGCTGCCACTCTCCGTGGGGGTACTCTTAACAGTAACAGCAGGAGACATAACAATGCCATTGATATGAATCATCGATATAGAACGTTGTTGATATGCACAAATATTACCCATGACACACAAGACAATGCATAATGCAGACATGAAAAGCCCAACCTTCCTGAGTGAAAGAACGTTTGAGAAGAAAAACAGAGAAATAAAGACAAAGGTGAGAATGAACAGTGAGATGTTTACGATGCTCCACTTCTCAAGACTCATCATATTCACAACATTTTTGAAGACGGAAACAATAATCATCTCATGCTTGGGAGTAATCTTGTCTATTGTCTTGTTACGCACTAGTGTCAGATTAAACTGTACATCCTCGTCGCTTGGATTAAGACGGGATGCACGTTCCAGCCATAGAACACTCTTAGCTATATTGTCAATTCTGTAATATGCACATCCCAAGTTGTAATAAACCTTATAGTCGGAAGTCTTTTTCGCCAGCTTCTCGTATAATTGTATCGCCTTATCATATTGTTCATGCGAATAGGCTGAATCTGCCTGCATTTTCAGACTTGGTTCTGCTGCATAGGTACTTAATGCACAAGAAAATACGCAGAATAACATGATGATTAACTGCTTCATATCAGAATCGTGTTTGTTGTTTTTCTTCTTTATTGCAGAATCCAATTCATTTATTACATCTGAGGCTGATGAATAAATCTTCTCCATTGTAGCATCAGGATCGCCAGGAGCATAGCGAGCAAACTCGCATTCACTGATAAGGTTCATATATGCATCAACCAAGTTCTCCTGCACACCAAAAGACAGCAAAGAAGCACTTACATTTTCCTTGTTCAAATCAGACTTCTGGATATTTAGCTTATCTCCGGCATATCCTAAGAGAGCTCTCATCACTTCGTCATAGAAAGCTTCGCTCTGGTGTTGCTTCATCAATTTGGCAGCTGTCTTCAAACGCTTTGAGGCAGCCTTACTAGCTTTCTGTACACGCATGCCAGAGATATCACGACTCTTCTTTATTTGTCTGTTAAAGAGAATAAGCAAGAGTATAAACACACCAGTCGAAACAATATAATACATCCAGTAAGACATACTACCAAAGAATAATTTGTCTGATGCTTCAACATCTACATTACCTAATTTGATATATCTGATGTCGTCGTTCAAGATCTTCAAGTCCTCCTGTTCGTGATAATTAGACGAACCTGTAGTCTTGGATTTTGCAACGGCAATGCTGAAAGAATCTGTTTTAAGTGTCTTGTAGGAATGGGCGTCAGGATCGAAATAACAGAACTCAACAGGTGCAATCGTGAATTTGCCGCCATGACGAGGTACAACTACGTAATCATAGACTACGTTACCTTTAGCACCTAATGAGGTGTTGGTAGTCTTGTCTGAAACCTTGGGATCATAAATTTCAAAGTCCTGAGGGAAGTTAACCTTGGGAGACTTCATCAACTTCATGTTTCCTTGACCACTTACTATAAGACGCAGGGTTGCTGCATCATTGGCATTTACCTGCTCAGGTGTCAACTGACCGGATATAGTATAATGTCCTACAGCTCCAGCAAAATTGGCAGGCTTGGGTGTGGGCAATGGCAACACTTCTATTTCGATGGCAGGAGTATTGATACTCTTCTTAACAAGCTGAGAGAGTGACCCTCCGCCAAAGAAGACGTCAAAAGGATCCATACTGGTATTCTGAATCTCGACCTGAGAGTCGAAAGTAATACTTGGAACCTTCAGCTTTCCTGTTTTCTGGGGATACAAAACATACTGTCGCCATACAGCCGTTCCATAGGTTCTTCCGTTCACACGTTCATACTTCAAAGACATCTGTGCCTTTGAATCAACCTCCTGAACATGGAAACCATCCAACTGTGGCATCTCGCCTGCTATTTGATGAATGGTAACAAGCGTGTAAAGCTTATAGGTAAGAAGAACAGCCTCTTGCTCATAAATCTTCTTCTTACTTGCAGTGACTGTCATATAAAGCTCATTACCACTGATGTCAGAGGCACTTGCATGACCGCGTTGGCGTGATGAATTATTGTTCTGTTGTCTTCCTGACAGCGACTGTTGGTTATTTCCCTGACCATTACCGCTTGAAGGAAGGACCTCTATGACAGCAGAGCCGCTCTTATAGGTCTTACCTTCAACTTTAATGGTAGCAGCAGGAAGTGTGAATTTACCTTCTTCCTTTGCAACCAGCATATAGGTGAAAGTCATGGAACTACTTTGGGTCGTCTTTCCATTTATTATAGAGATACTGCTGGAACTGCTAGTACTGGGGCCATACAAGACATTAAAACCAGGGAAGTCACCCACCTGAATGTCATCCACATTCTGCGTGTTAGCAACATAGCTGACCCTGATTCTTCTGCCAACCTCAGTAACATTAGGTGCCTGAATCTTCAGCGTAACTTGTGCAGAAAGAAATTCTGCAAAGATGAATAAAAAGGTTAATATTGAGTATAGTCTTTTCATCATTCTGATCTAGTTTACCATTGTTTTTGCAAATGTTTCCTTTGCGGTTGTTGAAGAGCACGCTGCATTTTCTCTTGAGTAGATTTTTCATCCTGCATGGCAGCTTTCAGCATCTGCTCTGCATTTTCCTTACTCATATCGGGCTTTGCCTCTTCATTCTGCTTTTGCTCGTTCTTTTTATTTTGTTTCTCTTTTTCTTGCTTCTGTTGCTCTTTCTTTTCATCCTTACCATTCTTGTCTTGTTGCTGATCTTGATTATTTGAATTGGCAGGAGTACGCTTTGCCATATACAGGCTCAGGGCGTAGTTGTAACGGGTCTGATTGTTCGTCGGGTCATTACGGAGAGAATTCTGATAACAAGCAACTGCTTTGTCATATTGCTTTGCCGACTGCATCAAAACACCCATATTGTGATAGATTTTTGCAAGTCGGATTCTGTTCTTTTCGAACTTTGAAGCAGTATCATATTCCTTCCAGGCATCCTCTGCCTTGTTCTGATACATAAGGGCATTGGCCAAGTTATAATGTGCAATAGCATTGGTATTATCCTTTTCTATTGCTTTCTGATATTCGACCTGTGCCTTTGCAAACAGTGTATCCCGCATCAGTCTGTTACCTCTTCTGATATGGTCTCTGTCGCTCTGAGCTACAATACTCAGACTGGCAATTAAGAATAATATTATTGTTACAACTCTATTTGACATATTCCCTTTTTCTTAGAAGATTTGAAAATAATTTGCGATGACTGGCGCGTTCCAGGAAGAACACTTCCAGTATCAAGAATATAATGCCAAGAATGACAAATCCCTGAAATTGTTCGTCATACTCGCTGTATATCTGACTTTCAATCTTAGATTTTGCAAGTTTCTCCAACTGCTCCGACAATTTCTTCTGTGCAGATGAACTGTTGTCAACAAAGATGTACGAGCCATTACCTGCACGAGCTATCTCGCGACACATTTCTTCGTTGAGTTTTGAAACAACAGTATTGCCTTCTTCATCAATAATATACTGGTTACTACCAGGAATAGGAATTGGAGCTCCCATGGGATCACCTATACCTAATATATATACTCTAATACCTGCTTCCACTGCAGCCTTAGCAGCTTCAATGGCTCCTCCTTCATTATCTTCTCCATCGGTAATCAGGAAAATAGCCTTAGCCACGCCTTCTTGCTGAGTAAAGCTTTTACATCCCAAACGGATAGCTTCTGCAATATCTGTACCCTGAACGGAAATCATAGAAGGTGATATGGTTTCTAAGAACATCTTGGCACTTACATAGTCGCTGGTAATGGGGATTTGGGTGAAAGCCTGACCCGCAAAAACAATCAGTCCCACTTTATCATCTTTCATTCCGTCAACCATATTGCTCATCATCATCTTAGCCTTCTCTAGTCTGTTGGGTTTCACATCCTCGGCATACATAGAGTTGCTGACGTCCATAGCAATAATGGCCTCGATGCCCATACGCTCGCGTTTGTCAATCTTGGTTCCAAACTGAGGACGGGCATAAGCAATAATGAACATAGAAAGTGAAAGCATACACAACCAGAACTTAACTTCAGGTTTCCAGGCGGAGACATCAATCAGTAAGTCCTTTATTAGGCTTTTTTCTCCAAAGTGATTCAGTTTGTGTCTTCTTCTATATATAGAATAATAATGTACTAGTATCAACAGAATCAATACTAGGAAGAAATATAAATGATTAGGATATTCAAATCTTAACATAATCTACGTCTTTTACGGAATTCTTTGCAGATATGTATTCCTTAATAGAACTTCAAATATCAATGAAAGGATAGACAGCAGGACAAAAATGCCGAAAGCCTCGTAACGTTTAGAGTACTTCTTAACATTCATCTTCGTCTTCTCCAACTTGTCAATTTCCTTATATACCTCAAATAGTTTCTGTGTATTAGTGGCTCTGTAGAACTCACCATCCGTCTTCTTGGCGATTGATGCAAGAGACTTTGTATCTATCTCGACAGGCACATTCATGTATTCAATATGTCCGGCTACAGGTATTGGATATCTTGCAGTACCATTAGTGCCCACACCGATTGTATAGACGCGAATGCCATAACTCTTAGCAATTTCAGCTGCTGTGTTAGGACTTATCTGCCCTCTGTTGTTTGTTCCGTCTGTCAGCAGAATGATAACCTTGCTCTTTGCTTTACTGTCCTTCAGACGGGTAAGAGCATTTGCTATTCCCATACCTATTGCTGTACCGTCTTCTATCATTCCGTTCTGAGCCATATCCACTCTCATGCCATTCAGAAGATTTAGCAAAACTGCATGGTCAACAGTCATGGGACATTGCGTAAATGCCTCGCCAGCAAACAATGTCAGACCAATATTGTCATTAGGTCTGCCTGAAATAAACTGGATTGCAACCTCTTTTGCAGCCTCAATACGATTGGGCTTAAGGTCTTCCGCCAACATACTCGTGCTGACATCCATACAAAGCATTATATCTATTCCGTCTGTATGCTTTGTACTCCAGTTGTTTGTGGTTTGAGGTCTTGCTAAAGCAATAACTGCAAAGACAAAACATGCCAACCGCAGAACAAATGGAAAATGTAGCAGATAATTACGCAAAGTCTTTGGGGCATGATGTAATCCATTCAGACTACTAACCCGAATAGAGGGCGTAGATTTAAGATGCTGAAGCATATACCAGATGATGTATGGTATAAGCAACAGCAACAAGAAAAAATATGCAGGAGATGCGAATGTCATAATTACAATATTCTAAAGCAATATGTCAATTGTACGCCATATCAGCCAACAAGTTAAACATAGAGAGATCACTATCAATACTCCCATAATTATTCGTGCTGCAAGAACCTGGTTCATTCTCTTCTGGTCAGTCTCCTTTATCACTTCAGGCTCAGGCTTTGCATTCGGATCAACCTCTTGTTTGGTCTGATTAACATATTCCAGTGCAGCAACCAGATTGGCATCATTCTCGTTGATGAGAGTGACGTATTTTGCAAACTTAACCAAATCGGCAGTTGTGAATATCTCACGTAACTCAGCCAATGCTTCTTCATTATTATCAGCAATCAGACGATCGATAATCTCTGCAGAGGTCATCTCCAATGCGTTGAATCCATACCTGTCTTTGATATAAGTACGCAACGTATCAGTAAGCAGCGTATAATATTCCTTGCTATCTTCAGTGGCCCACTTTCTGTCGGCTTTAATACGTTCAATCTCATTAATGGCAACCTTGTGTGGAGGTAACACCTTCTTTCGGCGAATGATTCTTACTATTGGCTTGCCGACAACAACATGGTAATACAATACCACGCAAAGAATCAGCAGTACAACAACAAGGAAAGAGCTGTACACAACATCATCCCAATCACTCCAAGCAAAAGGAACATCCATGATACCATTGGGCGGATAGAATTTATCAATATGCAGAGTATCTACATCAACGGTATAAACCTTTATGGCCAGGCTTTTGGATGCATACTTCTTGCCATCAACGGTAACCTCAAAGGGAGGTAGATAGTATAACGAAGAATCCCACGCTGTAATGGTATAGCGCTGAATAATCTCCATCCTTTTGCCTTCATCCATATAATTGGTGTCTGGACGTTGAACATTTAAAACCTCAATGAGTGGGATTATTTGGTCACCTTTCTTCAGCGTAGGAAGTTCTACCTTCTGTTTTGCTCCTAAGGTCACGCTAAGTGTTAGGTTTGTCTGCTCTCCAATAAATAGCTGCAGGCTGTCAACCTTAACATCCACAAGTACCTGGGCGTTTCCTAATAGCACAGGCAACATCAAAGCCAACCCAAGAAGAATTTTTCTCATACACATAATAAACCAATTCAATTTTCAACCTCTTTGCGCAAATAGCGTCATCAGAGAACTAACATAGTCTTGGTCTGTACGGATGCTGACAGAATCGACATTACTTCTGTTGAAGGTATCTTTCAGTTTCTGATTCTGGTTGTTCCACCATCTGTACTGAGCCTCTCTGACTTTACGGCTACTGGTATCAACAACCATATCATAGCCGGTTTCTGCATCATGCATCTTAACCAAACCAATATTGGGAAGTTCTGCAACACGCTTGTCGAAGACCTGTATTGCCACGACATCATGTTTTCGGTTTGCAATGGACAGAGACTGGCAGAAGTCACTCTTGTCGATGAAGTCGCTAATCAAGAAAGCCGTGCAACGTCTTTTGATGGCCTGGGTCAAATACTGAAGGGCAAAGCCAATATCCGTTCTCGTGCTTTCTGGCTTGAAATCAAGCAACTCGCGAATGATATACAATATATGCTTTCTTCCCTTCTTGGGAGGTATAAACTTCTCGACCTTATCTGAGAAAAAGATAACGCCAATCTTGTCGTTATTCTGAATAGCAGAGAAAGCCAATGTAGCAGCAATCTCCGTTACCATTTCGCGCTTTGTCTGTTTTTGGGTACCAAAGTCAAGACTACCACTGACGTCAATGAGCAACATCACTGTCAACTCACGCTCTTCTTCAAAAACCTTCACGTAAGGTTTGTTGAATCGGGCCGTAACATTCCATTCTATGTCCCTTATATCATCGCCGTACTGGTATTCACGCACTTCACTGAAGGCCATACCACGCCCTTTGAATGCGGAGTGATATTCGCCAGCAAAGATATTATTGCTCAAGCCCTTGGTCTTGATCTCAATCTGCCTAACCTTCTTTAAGATATCAGACGTATCCACTGATAATATGAATTAGGGAACTTCTACCTTGTTGATAATCTTGCTGATAATCTCTTCACTTGTAACATTATTGGCTTCTGCCTCGTATGTCAGACCAATACGATGACGCAGCACATCGTATGCTACAGCACGAACATCCTCAGGAATAACATATCCACGATGCTTGATGAAAGCGTTTGCCTTTGAAGCAAGAGCCAGATTGATACTTGCACGAGGTGAAGCGCCAAACTCGATGTAATCCTTGATTTCCTTCAAAGCATATTTCTCAGGATAACGGGTAGCAAAAACTATGTCTGCAATGTACTGCTCAATCTTCTCGTCGAGATAAACCTGACGAACCACTTCGCGAGCTTTGGTGATATCTTCCGTAGAAACAACAGGACGCACATTGTCATCAACACCAGAAATCTGCTGACGGATAATCTGCTTTTCCTCCTCCAACTTGGGATAATCAATAACGACCTTCAGCATGAAACGGTCCACCTGAGCCTCAGGCAGAGGATAGGTTCCTTCCTGCTCAATTGGGTTTTGGGTAGCCAACACCAAGAAAGGCTTGGGTAATTCGAAGGTTGTCTTACCAATAGTAACCTGACGCTCCTGCATAGCTTCCAACAATGCACTCTGCACCTTTGCAGGAGCACGGTTGATTTCATCAGCCAAAACGAAGTTGGCAAAAACGGGACCCTTCTCAACCATGAACTTCTCGTCCTTCTGGCTATAGATCATTGTACCTATAACGTCAGCAGGAAGAAGGTCGGGTGTAAACTGTATTCTGCTGAACTTAGCGTCAACCAACTGAGACAAGGTCTTTATGGCCTTTGTCTTTGCCAAACCAGGGACACCTTCCAGTAACACATGACCATCACTAAGCAAACCTATCAACAATGATTCTATAAGATGCTTCTGTCCAACAATCACCTGGTTCATTCCTGTAACCAAATTGGTTACGAACCCACTCTGTTTCTCTATTCGTTCATTTAGTTCACGAATATCTATTGATTCTGCCATTTTTTATGTTGTATTTTTTATCTTTTTGAGCGCAAAATTACTACTTTTCAAAGATATTTACAACACGCAAAATACAAAAAAAGGTTACACTGATGTTTAATTCTGTTAAATGATTATCTATAAGATAATAGTTATGTTATTTTTCTTTTAATTTAGGTAACTTAATCTCTGTGCCAACGGGCAAATTGTCGGGGTTCGTAAAGTTGTTGTACGAAATCACATACTTCAACGCATCTTCTGTTCCGTATTCCTGACGAACAATCTTCAGCAGGTAGTCACCCCACTGGATAGTACGAGTTCCCTTGTAACCAACGATCTCAAATGCAACAGGAGATTTTTTGGTCACGGCAACAGGTTTTGCCTCTGTTTTAGCAGGCTGTTGAACTAGCGTCTTAGGCAATTCCTTTTTGACTTTAGTTTCCTGTGAAATAACATTTCTTAGAGAATCTTCCAATCCTTGAATGTATACAGAATCTGGCTCTACCAACTTCTCAACTAATACAGTATCTATTTGTACAACAGTTTCTTGTGTGGGTTTGTTGAAAATTTTCTCAAGGTATACCCAATTATTACTTCCGACGAAATATCCAACCAGCAAAACGATCCAGAAGAAAGCAAAGAGTAATGCCGTCATGGCAGGACTAATATACCACCAACTATGCTTGCAGGAAACTGTTGGTTGACTGGTAAGAGATGAAACATTTTCAATTTTTGGCTCCGAAGGTGCCTCTGAAGCTGGCGTTGCAACAGGAGTAACAGGAACGACAGATTCTTCAGGAACAACAGGTGTTTCGGGTTCTGTAGGAATAACAGGCTCTTCTACAACAGATGCAATCGGTTGATTATCAGAAACTACAAGTTCCTGGACGGCAACAGACTCTTCTGTCTTATTATTCTGACTATCTTCTATAACTTGTGAATTATCAACAGGCGGAACGTCAACCTTCTCCATATCCTCTATGGATGTACCATCGTTTATAATAACGGTTTGGAAAAGGGCAAAAGGTTTATTCACCTCATCCTTCAATTCTGCATCTGGTGTGAAAGAAATCTTGGAATGACCTGGAATGACAATTCTTTCGCCAGTATTTACATTCACGCTCTCACGATCCTGAACCTCAATCATCTTAAAGGTTCCAAGACCTTTTATCTTGACAATTTTATCATCCAGGATGCCATTGCTTATGGTTTCAAAGAATGCTTTCAGAAAGGCTTCAGCATCTTTTTTCTGCATCTTTCTCTTGGCGGCTAATGATTGAGCCAAATCTTGAAGTAAAACTTTACCTTCCATATTATAACTTATTTACCATTAACCTTATCTTTCATTCCTGTGTTGGGCTTAAAACTAACCACCATCTTAGGTGGAACAAGCATGCGCTGCTTGGTTGAAGGATTTACCAAAACACGTTCCAATTTCTTCTTTACTTCGAATGTTCCGAAACCAGTGATTCCAACGGTATTTTCTTCAATCAGTTCATCTGATATAGACCTAATAACATCCATAACCATCTGCCCTGTCTGTTTGGCATTGTAACCAGTCTTTGCGCTTAAAGAAGCCAAAAATTCTTTATTGTTCATATTACAACCAGATATTTCTTATACAACATGAGCATACAAGTCAAACTCTTCTGCACCATCAACCTGTACATTATAGAATTCTCCTATCTTCAACTCCGAGTTATCTGTCTTACGGATAAGTACTTCAGGGTCAACTTCAGGAGAGTCGAATTCTGTTCTTCCAATATAAAAATCGCCTTCTAAACGATCAATTATAACTTTGAACGTCTTGCCAACCTTATTTTCCTGACATGCCAGACTAATATTCTGCTGTACGCGCATCAGTTTACTTAATCTTGCCTGTTTAACATCAGCCGGAACGTCATCTTTATAATTTTCAGCAGCATAGGTTCCGTCTTCCTCACTGTAGGCAAAAGCCCCCATCCTATCGAACTTTGCCCACTTAACAAAATCCACCAATTCAGCGAAGTCTGCATCTGTCTCGCCAGGATAACCCACCATAAGCGTTGTTCGAATATGAATGTCTGGAACTTCCTTACGAATAGTCTCCAGCAACGTATAGGTTTGTTCCTTGGTTATATTCCTATGCATATTGGCCAACACGCTATCCGAACAATGCTGTAAAGCTATGTCGAGGTACTTACATACATTATTATACTTTGCCATGACCCGAAGCAAATCCATAGGGAACTGCGTAGGATAAGCATAATGCAGTCGGATCCATTCAACACCTGGAACCTGAGCTATGCGCTCTATCAGTTCGGCAATCTTACGCTCCTTATATAAATCCAACCCATAATAGGTAAGTTCCTGGGCAATGACCTGAAACTCCTTAACACCTTTTGAAACCAGTTCTTGCACTTCGGATACGATATCCTCAATGGGTCGGCTCTTATGAGTACCTGTTATAATAGGAATTGCACAATACGAGCAAGTGCGATTACAGCCCTCGCTGATTTTCAGATAGGCATAATGGCTGGGCGTGGTAATACGTCTCGAATTGCAAGCCTCTTTGTGATAAGTCTTGCCTAAATCTGAAATTATCTTCTCCCAGTCGAACTTGCCGTAGAAACTGTCAACTTCAGGCAATTCTCCCTCTAACTCATGAAGATATCTCTCGGAGAGACAACCCATTACAATCAACTTCTTCAGATTTCCCGTCTGCTTGCGTTGAGCCATCTCAAGTATCATGTTAATACTTTCTTCCTTGGCGTCACCGATGAAACCGCAAGTATTGATAATAGCTATCTCGCCCTGTGGGTCTTCAGCATCATGAGTTACGCCGAAACCGTTCAGTTCAAGTTGGCGAATTAGCTTTTCACTATCCACCAGATTCTTGCTACAACCAAGTGTAATTATATCAACAACAGGTTTCTTCATTTCGATTCAGAGATATAAATTAAAAGAGAAAAGATAAAAAAAAATTCTCAATTCTCAATTTTTGAAGAGCGAATCCACAAACTCCCTGCGATTAAACCCTTGCAGGTCTTCCATTCCCTCTCCTAATCCGATATAACGAACGGGAATCTTAAACTGGTCGCTGATGCCAATCACTACTCCACCCTTTGCCGAGCCATCCAGTTTGGTGATAGCCATACTGGTAACATCTGTTGCTTGCGTAAACTGTTTGGCTTGCTCAAAGGCATTCTGACCAGTACTTCCATCCAATACCAACATCACGTCGTCTGGTGTATCGGGAATAAGCTTCTGCATCACACGTTTAATCTTGGAGAGCTCGTCCATCAGTCCCTTCTTATTATGAAGACGTCCAGCCGTGTCTATCAGCACAACGTCCACCCCATTGGCAATGGCGCTATTCAGGGTATCGTATGCGACACTGGCGGG
>ODAJ012013410.1_pt1 | contig 13120 bp, 11 predicted proteins | sample 1539241 | NCBI WGS metagenome assembly ODAJ01 (sample SAMN02144231, study PRJEB22623) | gut metagenome | biome: sheep rumen | host: Ovis aries | place: New Zealand | reverse complement strand
TACAATGGAACCAATTATTCTAAAAGAAGTATCAATTCTAGGAAAAGTAATTGGACTATATAGAAAACTATAAAGAACAAAAAAAAGAACCTTATTGGTTCTTTTCTTTTTTTATAAATTCACGAATTATATAACTAGAAATAAGTAGTCCTGCACTAGATGGAACAAAAGCACTACTTCCAGGAGTTCTACCTTCTACTTTGATAGGTAACTCACTTGAAGTACAAACCATTACTTTTTTATTTATTTTCTCATCTTTAACAAACTTTCTAAGTATTCTAGCAAGTGGATCATTTACTGTTTTTCTAATATCAGTAATCTCTAACTTACTAGGATCTAATTTATTTCCAGTACCCATACTAGATATAAATGGAATATTACGACTTAAACATTCCTTTATAACCATCTTTTTAACAGTAGTTGTATCACATGCATCTACAAAGAAATCAATATCTTCTGAAAATAATGTCATAAAATTATTCTCATCGATAAAATTAGAATTCTTAATTACGACACATTCAGGATTAATATCTTTAATACGTTCCTCTAACACATCTACCTTTAATCTACCTAATGTAGAATTTAATGCGATTATTTGACGATTAATATTAGATTCATCTATATTATCAAAATCTACTATTATAAGTTTTCCTACTCCACTACGAGCAAGACTTTCAACAACATAACCGCCTACACCACCAACACCCAAAACTAAGACACACTTTTTAGAAAATGATTCAACACATTCTGTACCTAATATACGTTCTAAACGAGTAAATCTAGGCTGCATTAGAATCAATCTCCTTATAATATTGTTTTTGTCTTTGTTTCTTAGATTGGATTAAATTTAATGGTTCATTATAAACAATTTGATTTATATAAGATAATTTCGCATAAATATTACGATTATCTAATGCCATATTATAATAATTTCTTAAATGTTTAGAATCCCTAGTATGAATAACTTCTAAAGCCTTTAAAGTATCTTGTAAACTATTCTCAGGTATTGTTGTATCAGTAACAACAGTACAATCAAAATTTTGAATAAAATTAATAGTATCAGTTAAATCCGCAATACCCTCTTGTTCAAATAGCATTGGCCATTTACTAGTATCTCTAACATTCTTAACAATATGTTGTAACTTCATGATTTTCTCATCAGTTAATTTATTTCCTAAACCAATATTTTTAAAACTCAAGTATTTACCATTATTAGTACCAGGAGTTTCGCATCTCATATCAGTTAAAACTCTACCATATAAATTATCTAACTCTTCACTAACTTTTCTAGGAGGAGGAGCTACTTCATAAACATCATAGTAAGAAGAATCATGTGCACCCTTAGTAGTAACTAAATAATTTCTAGGATATAACAAAGAATTGCTTCTAACAAAAGCAACAGTATCATTATAATTAGTAGAATTATTATAAATAGATTCACTAAGTTTCTTACCATTAACTATTATGTCACTACTCTTTGCATCTTCCATACGTACTTTACTACGTACTTTTTCTGCATTACGTAATGTAATTTGAACATTTAAAATTCTGTTTTTATTAACTATTGGTAATATTAACATGCCTTCTCCACCTCACGTGTTATATATTATAACAAAATATACTTTTTTAGACAACAAAAAAATCAGGTTGAGCGTCCTTGCTAACGATAAAACCTGCGCGTTCCCACAGGTGGGTGTTCATACGTTATCTTTAGGATTCCTAATTAATAACTAGGCATTCAACACGGATAACTGATCCGAACTCCCGTATCGTTACTTTAGTCGGTTTTATAAGAAGCCGGTTTCGCATCTTCCTGACAATTTAATTGTAGCATAAGAGTCAAGATATTACAAGTACATTGCACCCATTTGACACTAGAGAATACATTACTATAGGTGATTATGATGTACTTTGAAGATAAAAACAATAAGATATACTATGAAAAATATGGAAATAAGAAAGATGTAATAATAATACTACCAGGATGGGGATTTACACGCCCTACTTTCAATTATTTAATAGATAATCTATCAAGAAACAATACAGTCTATATCATAGATTATCCAGAATTTGGTAAAAGTAAACTAAAATTAGAAAATCAAACAATCTATGATTATACAAATAGTATCTATAAATTAATAAAAAAAGAAAAAATAAAAAATCCAACAATAATCGCCCATTCATTTGGAGGAAGAATTACGACCCTATTATCAGCTAAACTAAACTTAAAAATAAAACAACTAATACTAATAGATATTGCCTCAATAAAGCCAAAGAAAACAATTACACAAATAATAAAAAAATACTTATTTAAAATATTAAAACACATCTACATGCCCAAATGGCTATTCTCATATTTCGCATCTACTGATTACGCAAATCTAAATCCAAAATTACGTTCTACTTTTAAAAATATCGTTAATGAAGATCTAACCAAATACTTAAAAAACATCAAAGAAAAAACTTTAATAATATGGGGAGAAAATGATAATGCCACTCCCATAAAAGATGCATATAAAATAAGAAAAGAAATAAAAAAATCAGAACTAATAATATATAAATCCGCATCTCACTATTCGTACCTAGATTATCCATATCTAACTCTTAAAATAATAGAAGAATTTCTAAAAGAAAAAGAAGCTTAATGCTTCTTTTACATTTCTTCAATTATTTGAATCTTACCATGATAATGTCTATCATTCTTAGCAGTTATTTTATTAACCCACATATTCAAATTATACATCTTAGAACTATTCGCAGGAATAACATCTTCCTCTAATATATAATTACTATTAACATTCTTCTCAGTTAATGAATATACTTTTCCATTATTAATATTAAAGCGAATACTTTCTTCATTAAATAATCTATCCTTACAACCATCTAATTCAATAAAGTCATAATCTTTTAAAAATACTATTAAATACTTAGTAGCTTTATCACTCTTATTTGTAATAGTAAAACGGTGAGTCTGCTTTTCACTTGCTAAAATATCATCTTGAATATCTTCATCAGTTAAAGTAACAATATCACCTATTACATTCTTATAAGTAGAATAATCAACAGCTAATTTACGACTCTCATAAGTATTTAAATAAAGAATATTTTTATAGTTTCTTCCTATTACAATAGAAATACCTAAAAGAATTAATAAAATAAAAGATGATAAACAAACAGTATACAAACGTTCATGTTTCTTAATTTTATTAATAAAATGTTCTCTTTCAACATTAGGATTCTTATTTATATTTTGGATTCTTAACTTACGAAGTACAAGTCGACCAGAATCTCTAATTATATGTCTCTTTTCCATATTATCGCCTACTCTAATAAAAGTATACCAAAAAATAAGAAAAAAAAGAATAACTTTTGCAGTTATTCTTATGGATTAAGTCTATTAGGTCCACGGAATAAGAATTGAGATTCCTTAACACTTGGAATACTTAATAATAACATTGTTAATCTATCTACTCCAATAGCAAATCCACCATGAGGAGGACATCCATACTTGAAGAATTCTAGATAGAATTTAACATCGTCTCCTAAACCTTTTTCTTTAGCTACCTTACAGATATGATCATATCTATGCTCTCTTTGAGCACCAGAAGTGATCTCAACACCTCTCCAGATTAAGTCATATCCTTGTAAAACACCATTATCATCTCTCATATGATAGAAAGCTCTCTTCTCAGCTGGGAAGTCAATTATAAACATAAATTCGTGATTAAATTTATCTTTAGCTAATTTATAAGATAAACGTTCAGCTTCTGTAGTCATATCATTCTTTTCAGAATCATCTACTTTATAACCATATCTTTCTTCTAATTCTTTATAAACATCAGCAAGTCTCATAACTGGGAATGGTAACGTTGGAACAACAATCTCTTCACCAAATAACTCTTTAATCTTTTCACCATATGTTTCTTTTAACTTACCTAATGCATAAGCTAGCATCTCAGCTTCACAGTTCATGACATCATAGAAGTCGTTGATATATGATAACTCAACATCGAAACTAGTAAACTCAGTAGCATGTCTAGAAGTATTAGAGTTTTCTGCTCTAAAACATGGAGCAACTTCAAATACACGACCAAAGCCACTTGCCATAGCCATTTGCTTATAGAATTGTGGACTTTGTGCCAAATATGCTTTTCTATCAAAATACTTAACTTCAAATACTTCAGCACCAGACTCTGATGCAGCACCAATAAACTTAGGTGTATGAATTTCAGTAAAGTCATTATTATATAAGTACTCTCTCATGTATTGAATTAAAGCACTTTGTACTCTAAACATAAAATTATTCTTTTCATTTCTTAAATCAATAAAACGATAATCAAGTCTAGTATCAAGATTAACATTTGCTAAATCTTTAAAGTTAAATGGTAATTCTTCACCACTTGTACTAGTAACTTCAATCTTAGTAGGAATAATTTCCATTCCATTTAATTTAACTTTAGGAGATTCCATTACTTTACCAGTAATTTTAACAGTACTTTCAACTGGAAGCTTATCAATAATTTCAACCATTTCCTTATTAGCTTCTTCACTCTTTTCAATTGTTACTTGTACTTTACCAGTAGCATCTCTTAAAATAACAAATTGTACCCATTGTAGATTACGTATATTATCAACAAATCCACTAATGGTAACTTCTTTATCATAATATTTATTTAATTCATTAATATTTAGTTTTTCCATAATTATTTCTCCTTCTTAGTATATAATTTTAAAACATTTTGTTTTTGTTCTTCAAATCTAGTAGTAACACCTGTTTCACATAACTCTTTCGCACTATCTACTAAATCAAACCAAACATAGAAGTCTCCCTTATTTGGAGAATTATCTAATTCAGTATCCATATCTAGAATACTCATTTGATCTAATGCATTTTGATATTCTTGGAATAAATACTTTGATTTATCCATATAGTTATCACAATGTTCTGCTTCTTCAATTACTTTTCCAACTAATAATACAGCCATTGAATGATCTTTTAAAATTGTCGCATTAGTATCTGTCTCATATAAAGGTAAAATCTTCTTTTTACTACGCTCATATTCTTTTAAAGATCCGGCTGCTAAATGATATATTCCATCAGTAAAACTTAGCCAATCTCTACTACTTCCTACACTAGGATGATTTTCTCTTTTATTATGAACAGAAACTGGATAAGAATATAGCTTAGAATTATGACTAGCCCAGAAATAAAGCATAGAAACTGCTTTCATATTACTGCCAAGATTTCCCTCATGTTCAGAAAAGAAATCTGTATAATATTTTTCCATTAATGGATATTTTAAAAATACCTCTTGTACAGATTCATCTTCAAATCCTTTAGCACTAAGATATGTTTTTTTAACTCTATCCATTGATTCATCAAACTCTTCAAATACATCTAAACCTGATAGTTTAACATCTTTATATTCAAAGTACTTCTTAGTCGCATCTAGTAAATCTAGCTCCCTACTATTAAGAAGTAATGCAGGGTCCCCAAATTCTATTAATAATTCTCTATATTTTTTAAGTCTTTCCTTATCCATAGTTACTCCTATTCGTGACAGTGTCCGCATCCACAACTATGTTCGTGATCATGTTCACAATGACAATCGTCACCGCAGTCGCAATCTTCATCACCACATCCACAATCATCAAACTCGTCATCTGTATTTAATTTCTCATCTAAATAATAAATTAATACATCTAAACTAATAACTTCTTCTTCACCAGTTTTTTGATTCTTAATTTTAATTTCATTATTATTTAAATCTTCACTATTTAATACTGCTGTAAATTTAGCTTTTAATCTATCAGCTTGTTTAAATTGTGCCTTTAAAGAACGACCAGTATATTCAGTATCAACAATAAATCCTGCCATACGTAACTCTTGTGATAAGTAAACTGCATATTTCTTTTCTTCTTCATTAACATACATTAAGAATAAATCAATATCATCAACGATAGGCATCTTAACTTCTTCAAGTTCAAGAGCTTTAACAAGTCTACCTACACCACAAGCAAATCCAATACATGGAGTTTCAGGTCCATCTAATTGACTAACAAGTCCATTATAACGACCCCCACCACCTAAAACATTGTTTGAACCAAATCCTTCTACTTTTGCTTCAATTTCAAATACTGTATGATTATAATAATCAAGTCCTCTTACAATATTAGGATTAACTTCATATTTAACTCCTAAAATATCTAAGTAATCTTTAACTGTTTCAAATCTATTTTTACTCTCTTCGTTTAAGTAATCAATTGTCTTAGGTGCATTCTTCATAATATCCTTATCAGCATCCACCTTACAATCAAGAATACGTAATGGATTCTTATCGATACGTGCATTACAATCTTCACATAAATCAGACATATGAGGTTTAAAATAATCAATTAAAGCTTGACGATAATTATCTCTACTTTCTTTATCACCTAAAGAATTAATATTAACCTTTATTTCTTTTAAACCTAACATTTGATAAATATTAACTGCTAAAGAAATAACTTCAGCATCAGTCATAGGATCATCACTACCTAAAACTTCCATACCAAATTGAGTTAATTCACGGTCTCTTCCACTTTGAGGTCTCTCATAACGATACATTGTTCCATTATAATAAACCTTAATTGGTTGTGGATCTCCATACATTTTATTTTCAATATAACTTCTAACAACACCAGCAGTTCCTTCAGGACGAAGAGTGATTTCTCTTCCACCACGATCTACAAAGTCATATGTCTCTTTAGTAACAATATCAGTAGAATCTCCTATTCCTCTATGGAATAATTCTGTAGCTTCAAATAATGGAGTACGAATATAGTTATAATTATATTTCTCCATAGTTGCATCAATTACACTCTCTACATATTTCCAAACCTTTGCTTCTCTTCCAGTAATGTCATTACATCCTTTTTGTCTTTGAATCATTTTATCCCTCCTACAAAATAAAAAGGTGCCACCCAAAGGACGATTATTATCGCGGTGCCACCTTATTTTCTACTCTTAATAACTTATAACGCAGTTAAACGCTTCCCGTATACTGGATGTCTTCGTATTTACTATTCTAAGTATTTTCACCAACCATACTCTCTCTAAAAGAAATCATAAACCTACTCTTTCCAAAGAAGATACACATAGTATAAATCTTTTTTATTAAAAAGTAAAGAACCAATTATTCTTTATTATTTTCATCATTTTCTGTATTCTTTTCTACAGTATCTTGTTTATCCTTCTTATCTACATCTTTCTTACTATGAGAAAAATATCCAATTAAAAAACTAAATAAACAAATACATACAAATACTGTAACAACATAAACAGGATTATACTTTTCCATCTTCATCACCATCTTCATTATAACATAAAAAAAGAGACTTACATAGCCTCTTTTACTTTATCAATACCACGACGTAAATCACCTTTAAAGAAGTGATATGTAGTTCTAATTAATAAGTATACTGGAAGTGCTGCAATGATACCTACCATACCTAGCAATGTACCACCAACAGATACAGCCATTATTGTTATTAATGGATTTACATTATTAGTCTTACCATAAATTCTAGGAGAAATAACATATCCATCTAATTGTGGGAAAATCAAACAAATAATAACCGTTGCAATTGTTAAAGGTATAGAAACAACAGTAGCTGTAAATATTGCAATAATATTTGTAATTAAACCACCAAAATATGGAATTACAGTAGTAAGACAAGCAAGTAATCCTAAGATTAACCAGTTAGGATGTCCTACAATAAAGAACAATATACTATATTCAAAGAATTGAACAATCATAAATGTTAATAAACCCTTTAAATAATTAGTAATCTCAACATCCATACATTTAAAATATTCACAAGCTCTTTTATTAATAGATAATAATGCTTCTTTTATCCAAGTACGAATCTTACCCATATCAGCAAGGAAATAAATAAATCCAACAAATCCAACTATAAACTTACTTGAAAAACCAAGAAGCATATTTAAAACACCCATAGTTGATGAAGTTGCAACATTTCCTATTTCCTTTAACATATCATCTAAATAATCATTTAATCTTAATTCAAAAGAACCTATATTTAAATTATAACGTACACCAATATTATTTAAGAATTCTAATACACCTTTAGCAAATGATTTAGATTGTTCATAAAGAAGTGGTAACGTTAAAGCAACCATTCCAAACATAATCAAAACTAAAACAATAACTACTATAGTAACAGACAAATTCTTAGAAATACCCTTCTTAACCATCCAATTAACTACAGGAGTAAATGCATAAGCAAATGCAAAACCTATAATAAAAGGAGATAATATAGAAGCAACTTTTCCAAGTATGCCTAGCCATAAATTAATATTAGATAATCCAATATAAAGTAATACCATCAATGCTGCTAGATTAATAATTCCATAATTCAATTTCTTTGACATAAACTACCTCTCTAACCAAATTGTAGTTGGACCAATATTAGTTAAAGATATTTCCATATCTCCACCAAATTCACCAGTCTCTACTTCAACATATTTTCTTAATTCTTCATTAAATGCATCATATAGTTTAGTAGATTCTTCACTCTTCATAGCCTTAACATAACTAGGTCTATTACCTTTATTACAATCTGCGTATAAAGTAAATTGAGATATAGATAGTACTTTACCACCATAATCTAAAATACTTAAATTCATTACATCATTCTCATCTGGAAAAATGCGAAGATTAACAAGTTTCTTAGCAAGATATTCTATTTGCTCCATCCCATCTCCATCAGTAAAACCAACAAAAACTACTAAACCAGAATCAATCTTACCAGTTGTTCTATCTCCGATAACACATTTTGCATTTCCACTTCTTTGTACTAATAATCTCATCGGAATGCCCTCTCTACTTTCTCTACATATCCAAGTTTTTCAACACCTATAATAATATGTTCTAGTTGCTCCAAACCAGTTACATAGCAATCTACTTCATATATACTTTTATCTCCTTGACTCAATGTCTTTATACCATCGATATTAACACTAAATAAAGAAATTGCTTGCATCAAATCCATCATATGATTTTCACTATCATTAGTAGTAATTAATAAACATGTTAAATAACGTTTATTTGCATTACTATTCCAACTAACTTCCAAAGTACGATCTTCCAACATAGAAAGATTATGACAATTCATTCTATGTACTGTAATACCATTACCTTTTGTAATATAACCAATTATTTCATCACCATACACAGGATTACAACAATTTGCTAAATTAACTTTAATACTATCTATACCACTAACAATAATATCAGCATCAATATTCTTACTTGTTACTTTAACAATCTTAGGAGCTGGCGCCTCAGTATTAGATTTATCAATAACATTTATTACTCCACTAACTGTAGCCTTACCATTACCAACAGCTAAGAATATCTCATCTAAGTTTTCAACTTTAATAGAATCACATATCTTTTTAATATTATCATCACTAAAGAATTCATTAAATACTAATTTACGTTTACGTAATTCTTTCTCAATTCCGTATCTACCACGTTCGATATATATTTCACGATCATTCTTAGTAAAGAACTGTTTAATCTTATTCTTAGTAGCAGTACTCTTAACCATATTAATCCACTCTTTAGAAGGAGTAGAACTCTTATTAGTATTTATTTTAACTATATCATTGTCTTGTAACTCATAATTTAACGGCACAATATTATTATTAACAATAGCACCAACAGTAGTCTCTCCTACTTTCGTATGAATCTTATACGCAAAGTCTAGAGGAGTTGCTCCTTTTGGTAACTCTATTACATCTCCCTTAGGAGTAAATACATAAATATTATTATTTAATACTTCATCTTTTACACTCTGTACAAACTCTTCACTATTAATATTTTGATGACTAAGATCAATAATAGATTTAAAGAATTGTAATTTTTGCTCTGTTGTAGAAGTAAGATTAGCGTTACTATCACTACCCTTATTCTCTTTATAAGCCCAGTGAGCAGCAATACCATTTTCTGCTACTTCATCCATTTCATATGTACGAATTTGAATTTCAAACAAATCCCCACCAACACCAAATACAGTAGTATGTAATGATTGATACATATTTGGTTTTGGAGAAGCAACATAATCTTTAAATCGTTTTGGTAAAGGTCTAAATTTAGAATGAATTAATCCTAAAGCTAAATAACATTCTTGCTCTGTTTGAACTAAAATACGTAAAGCAAGTAAGTCATAAATCTCACTAAATTTTTTTCCTTTATCCATTTTATTATAAATACTATAAATACATTTAGCTCTTCCTTTAATCTCATGAGGAATGTGATGCTCAGTAAGTAAATCAGAGACTTCTTGTTGCATCTCATAAACATATTTATCACGTTCAAGTTTTGTTTTATTTAACTTCTCAGCAATATCATAAAATACTTCAGGTTTTAAATAACGTAGAGATAAATCTTCCATCTCACTTTTAATTTTATGAATACCTAAATGGTGTGCAATAGGAGCAAGAATTTCTAATGCTTCTTTTGCTTTAACCTTTTGTCTATCTTCTGGTATTGCCCATAATGTACGTAAGTTGTGAAGACGATCAGCAAGTTTTACTATTATAACTCGAACATCTTCACTCATACCTACAATAATCTTTTTATAATAATCAATTAAATATTCATTTTCAGTAGAAAAATGAATCTTACTTAATTTTGTAACTCCTTGTACTAATTTAGTAATAGTCGGACCAAAATGTTCTTCCATCTCTTCAGGAGTACAATCACAATCTTCTAAAACATCATGTAAAAGTCCCGCAGATATTGTTTCATAATCTGCATAGATAGTTGTTAAAATCATCGCAACGTTTAAAGGATGAGTAATATAAGGCTCACCACTTTTACGAGTTTGTCCTTCGTGCTTTTCTTCTGCAAAAAGATAAGCATCTTTAATAACCTTTAATTGTTTCTCATCCTCTATATAATTCTTTGCACTATCAATTACTTCTTCAATGCTAACATCTACTCTAGCCTTTGACATGGGACCACTCCCTTTCACTAACAGTTAATACCCTTAATTTTCTTTTCTTCAAATTCATCAGTATAAATACGTTTAGCTTTTTTAGGTTTACCAATATTCTTCTTTTCAAAGAACATAAATATTGTACTTGCAATATAAATAGAAGAATATGTACCAGCAATAACACCAATTAACATTGCTATATTAAAGTTAAATATTTCTTTACTTCCTAAAACTAATAAAGCAACAATTGGAAGTAATGTAGTTACTGAAGTATAAATTGTTCTACTAAATGTATCAGCAATACTACGATTAACTATTTCTTCTAATTTTTCTTTTGTCATCTTTTTATCATCTATATTAGCAGTATTCTCACGAATACGGTCAAATGAAACAATAGTATCATTTATTGAATAACCAACAATTGCTAATATTGCTGCAATAAACATAGATGATACTTCGAAACGACAAATTGCAAAAACACTAGAAATTATTAATACATCGTGTATTAGTGCAATTACTCCACCAACAGCATAACTAAATTTAAATCTAATTGAAATATAAATAATGATACCAATAAGTGCAACTAAAACTGATAGAATAGCGTTCTTAACTAATTCTCTTGCAACAACATTACTTACAACACCAATATTAACTTTAGCATCATATTTATCTTCAAAATAAGCTGTTATAGATTTAACTTTTTCACCATCAATAGTCTTATTAATACGAGCACTAATTTCGTTTTTATCTTTAGTAATAGATGCAGCCTTTAAATTAAATGATTTTAAATCATCAGTAATTTCTTTCTTAGTAACCTTCTCTTCTGTAGATATTGTAATATTAGTACCAGACTTATAATCAATTCCTAAATGGAAACCTTTAGTACCAAAGAAGAAACATCCAACTAAGATAATTGAAATTGATAAGATATAACATAATGCTTTATGTTTAAAGAAATTAGTATTAGCAAAAGCAACTTTCTTAATACTTTCTCCCTTTGAAACATTAGGAATATCTTTCTTTTTAACATTTATAAAGAATTGAGTATGATCTGCAAATGCTCCAGTATTAACAAATAATCCTAATAAGAATCTTGTTAAGAATACCATTGTAACCATAGTTACACATACAGTAATAATTAATACAGTAGCGAATCCCTTAATACTAGATTCTCCTAAAATAAACATAATAATTGCAACTAATAAAGTAGTAACATTAGAGTCAATTATGGCACTAAAACTTGATTTAGAACCTTCCTTAAACGCTAATGATAATCCTTTACCAGAATATAATTCATCTCTTATACGAGAAAATGTAATAACATTTGAATCAACTGCCATACCAATTCCTAGAACTAATGCAGCAATACCAGGTAAAGTAAGAACTCCACCAATTAACCAGAATACTAGGAAAACTAGGAATGCATATAATATCATAGCAATACTAGAAATAAGTCCAGCAAAATGATAAACACAAATTAATATAAGACTAATAGCAGCAACACCAATAATACCTGCAACTAAAGTCTTTTGAAGAGTTTGATCTCCAAAACTAGCTCCTACAGTATTAGAACTAATTTCAGTTAATTTACTAGGTAAACTACCTGAATTAATTAAATCAACTAAATTTTGTACTTCTTCTACAGTAAAATTACCTTGAATAATAACATCACTTGCAAAACCTTGTGAAACAGTAGCAGCACTTAAACAGTTAGATGCTTTAGTACCACATAAATTTCCTTCAGTAGAGTATTTATCAGATAATTCATTATAATCTAACCAAATAACAATTAGATTCTTTCCAGTACCACGAGTACTTACATCACTTGTAACATTATAAAAAGTATCTTTATCTTTAATACTTAATGCAACAGCAGGCTTACCTGAATTATCTTGACCTACTCTTGCAGCAACCTTATCACTAAGTACATCACTAGTCATAAGTAAATTATCTTCTGTATCACGGAAAGATAATGTAGCAACCGTAGATAATTGAGTACGTGCTGTATCTGGATCTGTAACTCCAGCTAACTTAACACGGATACGATCATTACCCTCTACAATAATCTCTGGTTCACTAACCCCTAAAGAATCAATTCTTTTTGATAAAGTCT